>Ga0210059_1008658_pt1 | contig 16004 bp, 7 predicted proteins | sample Ectturendosymbi2_FD_188042 | JGI IMG/M metagenome (GOLD analysis project Ga0210059, IMG submission 188042) | Ecteinascidia turbinata endosymbiont from Florida, USA - Sample 2 (SPAdes) (version 2) | ecosystem: Host-associated > Tunicates > Ascidians > Unclassified | place: Key West, Florida...
ACGTCTTTTTAATTTTTGAGTAAACACTTATTTCATGAGTCAGTTTTTTTTGTCGCCACTTGTATTCTTGACGTCAGGCAGTTTGTTAAGATGTTATGATTTATGAGCTTGTATTACGAAATTTCGATTGTAGTCTTGAGTTTGTTTTTTCTCTGCTGTTACTTCAGCCGTTCAACTTTTCACCTGTAAGCTTTGCTTGCAATTTTCAGGACTGAAGATGCGTAATTTTACGTGAAATCGATTTCCTATTAAAAATTTGCTGATCGATTCCTTGCTTACACCCATCGTGGAAAGTAGATACTTGAATAGAGATATGTGCAAGTTTGAATCATCGCAAAAAGACGAAAGCAGATGGCAGTCGACTGATTCCTCAAAAGCCTACAGAAACACTAGTGCTTTTAAGTGTGACCTTTGACACTAATGAGACTTGCGCAATGAACCAATCAAATAATGCTACTGCAACAAACAAATCTGCAAAAAGCTTATTTGTGGGTATGGCGGAATGGGAATGCACTCATCGATTATGGTCACAGGCACAAGCATGCATAATGGTAGCACACTAAAATTCCACTTCAGCAGGTTCTCAGTGTCTTGTGAGTTAAGCTTGAATTGTCTGTGCTACACAGCTCTTTTGTAGGCTGTCGTCAATCAATCACAGTTAAGTTGTGCAGTGCTGCTGGATGTTCAGCATCCAAACTTGAGTTGCAAGATTTGTGAGACCTGTGAATATTATATTAGACCAACTGTATTTTAGGGAGTTGCTAGTAAAGCAGTTTTTTACTTCATGTCAGGATTTTGGGCAGGTTTATGACGCAGTCCTTCTTCAAGCATTTTTGCTTAGTGGCAACAAAATTGTCTGGCATTATTTTTAATGAATTTTTAGTTACATCCAATTATGCACTAGTCAGTGTTTCATTCTGTTTCTCAGTTTTTTTGAAGTCACTCTTGTAATCAGAATATATAAAATATTTTACTAACACAGGTAAAAGTTTGCTGAGTGCAACTTGGATTCAAAAGGTTCATGTCCAAATGAACTTTTTCTATGTTGCATTTTCAGCAACATGGAATGAGACATAACTTATTGTTTGAATAGCAAATGTTCATTTTCTAGATTTCTGAAAAACATGTTCAACGTTGAACTCTATTGTTTCCCATGTGCTCTATAAAAATTGTTTTATGCTGGCTTATTCAGCATGGAATGAGCTAATTGGCTTATGACAAGAATATTGAAACCTGGAGCTTGTCAATAATCTGACATACTGTTGTTAATCTTGAATGAGACTTTATGTTGTCAATAATGTGAAACACCCAATTTTTATGATTACAGCGTTTGCTATTTACATAAAGTGAACATGGTGCTAGCATTTGTATAAAAAGAACCAGTAACGCACTGCAAACATCTTCTGGCAAATCTTTAGCGGATTATGTCCTCTTTGTTGTAAAACTTGGGGTTGTGTAAGACTGTGTTTACATCTTCAAATCAGCTAAACAAGTTTTTTTGATTACTTTTAGTTCATTTGAAGATGTGAAATCTCAAACTTTCATTGCAAAGACAAAGGAAGTCATCAACTTGTTTGGATTCTTTTGTGGATTAGCAACATTTCACTTTAAGTTTATACAGTCAATATTAAGCCGTACGAAATGATGAAAAAAGCAATATAAGCGGCTGCTTACAATGGCAGAATGCGATCAGTTCTATTTGAATAAAAGCTGAAGATGTCTGCTCAGTAAGTGAAGGATATTCTCAGTAAACATCAAAGAATCTGATTAATTATTGCTGTGAAAAAATAACTTTCGACAGATATCTACAATCGTCCAACCACCAAGCCATGGTGTCTAAAATCCACTAAATGTTGGCTATGTACCAAATGCACAAATCTATACACACTAATGGTACACCGTACCACCAAGGTGCACCGAATATTTTCTAAACTATGAATTTAAGCCGACTTTGTTTCACAGATACGCCGTCAATAATCCGCTGATCTGGTGCGTTGAAACGCGTTGGTTGGTAATAGTAATAATGTTTAACCTTTTAAGACATACATTTCTTGTGACGTTGATAAGGAAACAAAAATCTCATCACGATCCCATGATCGGTACGATTCCATTCTGAACGAAAATTCAAAATTGCAGCCTTTATAACCCAACTACGCAGTTACGCAAAAAACATTTGTAACTCTTCAATGACCTACATTCTAGAAGCATGTCTTTTCGCGTTTGTTTCTTGATTCGATACCGTAGACCTGCGGTCTTAAAACACTTTTATCCGAGGGCCACATTTAGCTATTACACACCAGTTCAAGGGCCGAACATAAACTCGCGGTTAAAAATAAAAAAATGTCAAAACATGGATGTTGCTTAACAATAAAAGAATATTTATTAATGTAAGTTGTGAAATTGCTTTTTTGATTTTAGCACATTGGGAAACTCCGGCTTCAGGTGGAATGTCCTAATATTAACAAAGACCTCAGATTGTGGCTACTTATCAGCTAAGGTTAGACTATCCTGCAGCGCAGTAATACTTAACCAACTGACATTCACGTGGTCGTCTTACGTAATGTCATTGTTTCGGAATATATTACATTCTACCAAATCAACAAATTTTCCGTAATTACCGTTTTTTTCATCATTGGTGAAGTGTTATATGCGGAACGGGTGAAATGGCTTCGCGTGTCGCAGTTTGGAGGCTCCTGCCGTAGGCGAAGCCATTCAACAGGTCCGATTTCATTGCTGATAAAGGTGAAAACTGAGTATCCCTCTGAAATACAAGTACTGCATGGTGTTCTGATCCGTGGTGATATTTGAATATCTGCTTCATATTTTCGTGACGTCTATGTGAGCTGCAGACAGAAAGCAGCATACGAGTTGTGTCCAACCACATAAACATGTGTTCACCATGCATCCGAGTCCGGGTAACTTAGAAAGATATTGTGCAATAAACTTCTTTGTTAAGATATGAAGTTGAGCAGGTTAAATTGTGCATCTTGTTTTGAATAATGTCGTACGGAGCTGAGCTACGAGGTAAGAATGCGTTTTAAGTTACGATGCTGGCTCCTTGATCAGATGTTATATCTTCCCAGGTTTTGGGAATGCGGCGCAACCAAGCACCAGTGGTACTGGTTCAAGCTTATTTGGTACGTAAACATTGAATTCCGTAGATTTGGTTGTAGCTATGTAGTTTGGGCAAGGAAAAGAATTCGCATGTATGCTTTATTGTCGCATATCTCGGTACCTGAAATATTACTTTTACAGCTGCGTTAATATGTGCATCTGCACGAGTGGTCAAGGTTGTTTAAGAAGTTCATAAACTTTCACGTTGGTACCGAAAATTTATGGTTGAAACTGTTGTCGAATGTGACTGCTACCATCGAACATTCAGAATAAGCGTTTCAGCGATTATCTTTTTTTAACAAGATAGAAGGACATGAAGTCCTAATGCAACCGAAAAACGAAAACAATGCTCTCACTGTGGCTATTTAAAATAGCTTAGTTTGCTTGAGATGCATGTTTGGAAACTGTACAAATGCAAACAATTGGTACTTCGTGTCATGTTTTCTATATTTACAACCGTTTTTTTGCTCCTTGTTCGCTTTTAACACCTACTGATGTACAGCTCTTGGCGCTATGATTTTTTCGGTAGGTGCTATGTATCGCTTCGTTTATGTTTCATCGATTTTACTTCTATCCGATTATATTATCAGTTTTGTGTAGTGGATTATCAGTTTTGTGTAGTGTTTGCCAGTTTTGGAGAATAATAGCGGGTTTTAAATGATTATTATGGAAATAACAGCCTGCAGCATAAGTGCGACCTCGCTTCGTTAAGAGCGAGTTCATTGAGTTTTAATACTAGAGTTTTGAAGAGAATTTTTCGTTCCCCCCCTTCGGCTGAGAAATCAGGTTCAACCACCTCTTGAGGAAGATGACCAAACTTTTTCTCATTCCTGACTTTCCGCACTAATATTTCTGTAGCATTGCTCGAACGAGGTCGCTGTGTTGCCAGCCTCGTGGCGAGGTGTTTAGTTCTTTTACGCCTCAAAAACTAAAACGCTTTTTCAACTTCACCTGGAAGAAATCTTTAACAGAGCATTAGGCAGTAGCAACACTGCTGCTTGCTCTACCTTCCTGAAATGTGGTTTAACACAGGTTTTCAAGCCAAAACGTCAGCACCACCACTTTTCGGTGGACTAGCAGCTACTACAAGTAAGATGTGTTTAAACGTGTTACGTTTCCAGATAAATCTATGATTTAAGTCAAATGTCGGAGAAACCGCAATAGTTTACTGCTTATGCCTCAGGAAATTGCTGTACCACGCAACGCTGTACGACCGCAGTGAACCGTTTCTTTTGCTTCAGGTTGTTTGAGTATAGCTTACTTGCATTCCTTTTCAAAACCAAATTAACCTACATGTGCAGTTTTCAGACGGCAAGTGGAAGCTGTATAACCGGCATAAACAAAAATACATAATTGGTCCTCACGAATAGATTGGTTGTGCAAATATCAACATTTTTGTTCCATTTCAACGTTAATACAATTTTTTTTTCAAACATGTTTTTCGCAGGCACGTCGGCCCCCTCTTTCGGATCGACAGGTACGGGCAACTATTGTGGCGACGCTCGCGTTTCTGATTTTTAGACTGTTGGTCATTTCAGGGATACGCAGCGTTTTTGAACTTTAGTTTTCTGCTTTTGCTGAGCGAATTGAACTCGTACGCGCCATATCTATCGAACTCGTGTGCTCTTAGGCAATAACTAGGAAAGCATCTCCGGGTATTTTGCAATTAACTTGCGCGGGGTTTAGCCTGCGGTTCACCCGTCGGCGCCGTGGGAGGATAGTGTTACAGAAACGGGGTCGATTAAAGAGTAGACGAATTTGCTCTGATTTGGGTAAACCAAGGTTATTCGAAGTAACGCAACTTGTCGCAAAGACAGAAATAGTTCTTCGATAAACTGCAATGGAACGTTTAGGAAAACCTTCATCGCTACTATCTTCGTTTATCGCGGGTGATGTGCTTCCAGGATCCGGCGCATCAATTAGGGTGTTCAACTTTTTTTCTTGCTGAGGTTTCGGAATGCATTCGGTTTATGCCCATTTTTTGGCGCGATGTCTCCCGCAAATTCATTTCTGACACTGCAGTCTTCATTATGTCAGTAGTAATTTGCTGAACATTGAAAGCTAAGTGACTTTATTTAAATGAATATGACCATTGCTGCCTTCGCCCTGATGCTCTCCGTTATTTATATCAAGCAACTTCCGTTTAAACATTATTTTCCAAACCCGCCAATTATTTCAAAAATATAAAGTGATAATTTTAATCTGTAGTTTGTTTGCCTTCTCTACTCTTTCTTTAGCCTTTCTAAACTTTTCACCCGTAAGCATTGCATGCATATTTCAGGACTGAGGATGGCGTAGTGTTACGTGAAATCGATTTCCTATTAAAAATTTTTGCTGATTGATCAGACTTCGTCGCTTTTGTGAATACTAGTTGCTTGAAAACATCACTTGGTAAACCTAAGACGTTTTCCTCGACAAAATTCGTTCTCGGCGGGAAGACGAATGCAAGCCGTAATATATGAGTATCTTTTTGTTAAAGCACGGAGTCCAGCTTGAAGTCGTGTTCTTGTTTGTCTGTTAGAGAGAGTTCATAAAAGGCTTGTCTTCCGCACATGCCGATTCGTCTTCCAAAAGTGATTCACCTGATTGCCGCTTTTGACGAGAACTCACGCTTTGTCCGACTAGCTGGCTTTCTTTTTTCCAGGGTTTAATATTTCAAAACCGAGCACATCTGGCTTCGGAACCGGCGGGTTGTTTGGTGGACAGCAGCAGGCCCAGCAACAAGTCCAGCAACAGACCCAGCAAGCCAACGGTCAGTCATGGGGGTGTTGCCTTCCAGTAGCCTTAGCTAGCACGAAAGTGTGGGAGGGACCAAATATAGCGACTTTAAGCGAGCAACGTATTTTGTTTGAGACATTGCCACTCAAAGTACAAAACGACCGGATATGCTAAAAATTTTGGGGAGGCTTTCCCCCCTGGTTACCCCTGTGTGACCTTCTCATTTAATGGTTGCTTTTCACGATTCTTTTGCGGTGAAATGTTACTTTAACTATGGTGCGTGTACTTTGGGTGGTTCTCAGCGAGAGCCAGGTTGAAATTGTTGCTTTGCAGATAATGGTGCCGCTCAGCTTCTGGCCACCGCAACCGCCCTCTCAGCCCCTTTGGTCTTTGGCGATGAACGGGACGCCATCATGACCAAGTGGAACCAGATCCAGGCTTTCTGGGGCACCGGACGGGGGTATTATCGAAAGGACGGCACTCACATTGACTTCACGCCGCAGAACCACTTCTGCCGCTTTAAGGTTACCAGGAGCCTGGCGCTCGTTTTGGGGCTTTTGCATAAGCGTTGCTGTGCTGTACTTTGAAGAGTTTGTTGTCTGCTTTCGGCTGTTTTTTTCTTTCTTTTTTCCACAAGAAAGAAGAACTTTTCGTCTCTTTTTTCCGCAAACTCGATCGCGGTCAGCAACGGAGCGATTTCTTTCGATAAGGAATCGTAAAGCTTTACGTTCGCGGTGCTGGCCAGAGGGAAAACGTGCGCAAAACGTTAAGGATATCTGCGTTTTTCTGTTTTATCTTGCCCATTTTTCACGGAATCGAACATGCCATGTAGCGTTCGTCGCGATAAGCTGACCAATAAAATCGCGACGCGGCCACAATGACAGATTTAAATTTTCAAGCCATTTTATCAAATAGCATAAAAACGCAACCACTGCGTAAATTTTCTGATTCAAAACCTTGTAGAAAAGGTTGTGGCATTACAGGACAATGATCTAGTTAAGGATTACTCACACTTTTTCAGCATGCGACCTACTTACAAGAGGAACAAGTCAAAGTGATCTCTCTACCGACTACAAAAATGCAAAGCCAATATTAGTTAATAAATATATTGAGAATCTTTTTTACAATTTATATTGATGTTCCTTGCATACCCTCACGAGCCCATATTGCATAACACAACACGATTAACTGTGTACAGTTTTTGTCATTAGCTGACTTTACTCTGAATACCTACACTGAATGAAATCAGCCAGGGTGTTAATGTTATGCGATGTATTCACAGTACCTTTGAGACCGCCTTGCAGACTGTGATCGACGTATTGAGTACCCTTATTCTACTTTAACGGCGATACATGCATTCGTGCAATACTTACTTCTTGAATTGGCTTAATCGTTGCTTGGATGAAACCGTGTTGAGAAGGCGTCGATCTTTTTCAGGCCGTAGGCTACAACTGCCTTCCTACCTTGAAAGACGAGCAGGGCTTCATCTCTCTCATCTGCAACAAGAAAGACAGCGAGATGCGTAGCGCCGGCGAAGCGAAAATATCTTCCGCAATTCACAAAATACTTGGAGCGAACGCCAGCCTTACTGTGAAGATTGATTCAATAAGGCCTTTGCCCGATAACAAGTGAGCTCAGATTGGCAATGTTGGTTGTTGGGCAGCGTTGTCTTTTTTTCTCTTTTGCCAGTTACGCTTTTCTTCTGAAAGAAGTGTCGTTTGCCGCTACGTGAGCTGCTGTCACTAGCCAGCCCTTGGCTCATCAGTATACCGTTTTCTTTTTCTTGCAAAGTTATCTCTAATGAAACTGTTAGTGTTCACGCCGGGGGTCTCAAACACGCGGGCCGCATGTGACCCGCCAGGGCACTTTGTGCGGCCGGCCATGCTTTTTGGAAATTTTCAAATAATTAACGTTTACGTTATTTAGTTTATTCACCGGTGTTTTGAAGTGCTCGGCTTGCGAGTGAACAAGTTCCTTCTATATACGAACGTAGAGACAGCTAGAAATGATGTGCCCATAACTCATGATACCTTTCGCAGGAAATCAGATGTAAAAGCTGTTTCTAGTAAGGTTCAGATACCGCCAATGTTGCATCAGCGTCGTAATGCGGCCCTCGAGTTATAAGTCTTCATCTGGCCCTCGGAGCAATTTGAGTTTGAGACCCATGGTTTACGCCAACGACCTCAACTTCTTTGGAAAGTGAAGTAAAAAGCGACGACTGAAACAATCGGGGCATAAATGAAATGGCTGCTTTTAAACGTACAGCTGCAGTCGCTCTATTGTGTTTAGATGACGTATTCGTTTGCTGGCTGGTGATTTCGATTTGCATTCCCAGTGTCGAGTAGCTCAGGTCAGCAAGTTGAAGCGTATTGATAATATCCGTTGCTTTGGCTTTTGATCGACTTCACAACCACGAAAATGATTTTTGGCGGAGAAAAACTAACGTAATTAAAACTTTTGGCCGATTTTTTTTCTGGAAAAGCGTGTTAACCACTGCAGGCGATACAAGATTACCGGTAAACATAATGACGAAGACCAGTTGATAATATGAATCAGAATCATGAGCTTCTGTTTTTATAAGAGCTGACGATGCCTACATCGTAGGCGAAATATATACTCTGGAAGATCTTAAAGTGTCTGATTCTTTGCTGAGAAAGGATTTCTTTCCATAGAGAGAGTCAGAATCAGCTTGTCCTTTTTTTGGCAGGTCGGAACTTACGATTTACGTCACCGAGCAATCGACCACGACGGGCGCAGTGAGGCGTGTAGCCGCGTCCGAACTTTTTCGCTTTGTGCAGCAAGTGAACATTCAGCAGCAGCTTAAGCAACAGCTCACCATGGAAACGTGCGTCCCTCGCGTTGCCATGACTCCCGAGCAGATCAGGCTGATCCTCGAAAATCCTACATCAGGTATCGAACTTGTACGAGGGAATAACGCCAGAAGTTTTCGTCACGATGGCGTGAGCGTGCGTGTTGGATGGTGTGTGCGTGCATGTTCTGTACAATAATCTATTTTTGTTACCGTGTCCATCCAATCAAACAAGCTAGGACAGTGGTTCCCAAAGTGGGCGGTACTGCCCCCCTGGGGGCGGTGAGAAACTCTAGGGGGCGGTGAAGCAGAAATGGGTGATTGGGGGGCGGTGAAGCAAAAATGAGCGGTTGGGGGGCGATAGGAGACCCAGTTAATAATTAAACTTCTGTTATCTTACTAACTTTGAGTGACCAAATGTCATAAAAAGCAGTATGATCAACAAACATACATGCATGTAATTTGTAAACAAACACTTAGCGTTTTGGAAACATAAAGAGATGAAATGCTAGGAGATAAATTGACGAACTGCAGTTTCCATTACTAAAAGTAAGCTTCACAGTAAAACTGCCTTCCTCTATAGTGAAATGATTATGATCGGAATTTTCGTCAGCTGTACTTCTCGGCGCGGGTAAACTGCTACTTAATAATGCCCGATTCGTTGCAGTGACTATCACCGCTCAGGTTTGAGAATGCACACTTGCGCTTAGACTCAGCCTGTAACCAACAGCGTGAGTTAATTTCGGATGGAGTGGTTTAATGATCACAAATATAATAATAACCTTGTACGAGTTCAATTCGAAAGGAGAAAGGCAATTTATACTTTTTACGTATAGTGTTAGGTGCCGACAAAAATAAGTTACCTAAAGGGAATCGAAAAGATTCCGCCAAACAGAAGTATGTTTCAGAACGCACTTTAGCTTGAGCAGTGCCAAGGAAATCCAGGCAGAGAGATGGTAGAGCCAGTGGACGACTGCAAGTGTCACGGCTAAGTTCAAACACTTAAAATATGCAGATTAAATTCAATCCTGCACTGCTCCGAACTCAAAATTTACTAAAAATGAGGCAGAGTATCAATGGAGTGATTGATCAAAGGACACCAAAGGGTTCAGAAGTGTTCTGCTAAGTTTGGGCAATGTGGTGCACTCGGATAATGATGAAGAGAGCTTGTACGCTTGTTGCTGCACACAGAAGGTGACTGTCAAAGGGTGTCATCGATACAGTATCTTGGCTGTCATAGTCCACAGATATCTTCACGAAGTTCAATGAAGTTAATCTGCACAAGCAGGGGAATGGTGTTAGCCTCATTTAAAGCCAAATCAGCAATCTTCACCTTCTTGTCCAAGTTTAATGTTGTTCAAACGAAATCGAGCCCTTCATGAACTCCAACAGTTTCCAAATCATTAACTCTAACAGTTTCTAACTGCTAAATGAGTTAATTTACTATTAAGTTTTATAGTGAAATGCATCTTTGCGCTTATTCTTGTTTTAATCATTTTCAAACATACCAAATGTAAAATACGAAAAAATTGTGTTGATATGTGTGCTAGGCATGGTAGGGGGGCGATAAAAATTTGTTTGTCAGAAAAGAGGGCGCTAGCCAAAAAAAACGATTGGGAAACACTGTGCTAGAATAACCTGAACAGTGGTTTGAGCTGAATGAAAAATTCATTATACTCGCGTTTGAGTGTCACGGGGGGTCTTTGGTAGAGTCGTGCGAGGGTTGAAATTTTTTTTTCGCTCCCGCCCCGCATCCTCAAAATTTAAACCCGCACCGCCCCGCACCCTCATGAATTTGGGAAATCTTGACCGCACCCGCACACTTCTAACCCGCACCCGCCCAGCAGACCATGCCAACCAGCGCCGGCCCCGCACTTCTTTTGGTCTCAAACCCGCGCCTTTCCGAAAACTACTGTAAACTCAGGACTAGGGCAATTTTTTTGCAATAAAATCGTGAGAAATATGCATTTATTTGTAAAAAAAGTTGCAGTAAAAAGTGGCATTTATGCACAAGCATTTTACAGGAAAGTGATTTGCTCAAGCGATTTATTTACACATAATGCTAAATATTTCCAAACATTATTTGGCGAGAAATGGCGATCATATGCCAACAGTTTGCGTAGCATGCTAAAACTTCGCTCCACAGTTCATGAAGTTGCTTGGCAATTTAACAATTTGACCTACAGTTTTGGATTGATGTTTGTTCAGCCCGGACATTGCTACAATTGCTTTTAGGTCACTATTCTGTCCAAATCGGTTATCAAAGAGAGCAGAACTATACTGAAATAATTCTAAAGCATGTTTTTTTAAATAACAATTTTACATTTTGCGCAGTTGGCCTGCATGATAAAAGTTGCAGTGAAAAGTTGCATGCAAAAAAGAAATAAGTTGCAATATGGAATTCCTGGAACCAGCTTAAAACATCGTACTACAGTAGTTCTGCGTATTTCAGAAGCTGTTGGAAGCTATAAAAAAAGTTGCAAAAACTTGTCCTACTCGTAACGCCATAGTCTAGCAAAGTCTAACAAACGACAAAATCAAGCGGGTTATTGTTTTCATTGGCAACCAAACCAAAACTTTTCCACAGATATAATCTTTCGCAGTCAACAGATGTAAGGTGATAAAAAACACGTTTCAGTCAGTTCTGAATAGCTGTTAAACGTTGTCTTATGCATTTAGAACTGGGCTGCCAGACTAAATTATTCCTTCCCAAGTACGACGGTAGCATTGGAAAACTGTCACTTACCCACCACATGGCAAGAGTCTGAGCTAATGTTTCGCAACAATGGGTTGTTACATCATAATGTAATAATTGTTGCAGACCTACTGTCCTAAGCGCGTTGCTGGCAACTTCAGTACACCGAAGTGTTTTGCGATTTTTGAGCCGATTAATTCATATGCCTTGGCTCAACACTCAGTTACCTGCACAAAGAATTTCTCAGCCCGCCCTGCACCTAGTTAATCAACCCGCACCCGCCCCGCAAATGCGGGTGCCTGCAACCCGCGCGCGTTCACTCTCCCCGCGCAGGACTCTAGTCTGTGGGCACCTACCTCCGCTTAATCTGCGTCTTGGGCCAGGCAGCCACTTAGGCAGTGAATGCTGCACTGGTGGTAGGCCAGTGGCAACCCCGCGCGTGAAGCGTTTCTTTGCACGCATCCATCACCGATCACGAGACTGGACAGACCGCAAGTACCGTTTTTGAAGTTTTCGGTGCGGATTCCTGACCGGGAATCGAACCCAGCCTACCGGCATCTGTAGCACGCGTTCCATCCCCTCGGGTTAGGCAAGGCACCTTTGAACTGGTTTGAGTAATGCATGCGTGATCGAAAGATTGCGATCAAGATTTTCAAAGCAAGGTAACTTACGATCAAAAACGTTATCCAACACGTCCATGGGTGTAAATTAGGCATCGGGTAAATTTCGAAATCATACCAATCTAGACTCATATGGTTTACACTCGGACTTCCAGACCCGATAACGCATTTAGATCGACAATAATAAAAAATGGCGATCCACGATTTTTGACGCAATGCCACGTCGCCAAACGTTAAATCGCTTGTCGTCACCAATTGGACCACGCCCTCGCTGCGAACTAGCCAATCGCAGAGGGCGTGGCTTGCCCGGTTTTCTGCAGCTTCACGCGTGCAGCCAATGAGGTTCCTGTTCACGCGTATCAAAGCGTCAGAACGCTTATTGACTTTAAAATTGACATTCAGGACGCGTCGTTGCCATGTCTGTACTCTGTTCGTGAAAGGCCTGTGGTTTTCAAGGAGCCACATTTGCGGTAAATGCGTTTGAATCGTTTGACTGTGACGCGTCCGGTGTTCATCGAAGCGGAACGTCTTTCACGACGCGAAAAAATCCCAAAACGAATGTAGTTTCAGGTTCAGGGAAGCATTGCTTCTCTTTATTGTTCGCGTCTGTTCAAGTAAAAATTGACAAGCTCTTAAAAAGACTTGACCTTCAGCAGTTTTTCAAAGATCTTTTCGCGCCTTCCCCTCAGCCTTGGTTTCCTGTTCATGAAAAATGGCAGTTGTTTCACTTTATTTTCCATCGGTTTCGCTGAAAAATTTTTTAATCGGGCAACACTTGGTTGTCAAGGCATCGACCCGGTGATCTGGGAGCAAGCGAAGCGTGACAACCCGGACCCGAAAAACTTAATCCCGGTTCCGATGATCGGATTCACGGAGCTGAGGAATCGACTCCAGCATCAGGAATTAATGGCGAAACAGCACCAAAGTCGTTTGGATGTAAGTGAAAAAGCGACTCCGAAGCGATTTTTGTGACCGCAGATGTTGCTATCTCAAACCTTAAAGACATGTCTGCTGTAGATGTCACTTTTTCGAGACGCGAGCGCAGGATTGCAGGGTCCGTGATGTTTCGGCGGCACAAACAAAAAGAGATTCCCACTCGACCATGTTCACTCTTGCTGCCTGTGCTGCGCTGCGTCTTCTATAACTGGATATCTTCCTGTTGGCGGTGTTAGACATGACGTCACACTGCTGACGTCTTGCCTGTTACGGAAACAAGCAGCAAGAACTTGAAATTGCTTTGCGTGTCAAGTACCTTTCTATTCTAACCAGGGCTGTGGTGCCGAGGCCCAAGCAATTTTGGATGGCTGGGGCCGGGCCAAAAATTTTTAGATGGCTGATCCCGAGCCTGAACTTGGGTTCCGATTTCACAGATTAGTTTGTGGGGCGAGCGAGTTATACAAATGATACAACTTTTTTCTGATTTTTTGGATCAAAGCATTTTGTTGCCGGAGCCGAACACATCTGGATTTTGGAGTCGGAACCGAAAAAGTTAGATGCCCGGAGCCGGAGCCTGAAATTTAAGTGCCGGCTCCACAGACCTGATTCTAACGATATACTTCGCAACGTTAAGGTCATTTTCAGGCTCAGCTTTCGAATGGGCGTACTGCCAACAAAGTGAATGTGACGAAACAAACAGATATCGCTGATGCCCCCGATCGCAAGGAACGCTTGTGTAGCTTAGTCGCCTCTTGGCGAGCGAAAGTCGAAATGAAGATCGAGGAGTGCGTTTCTCGAACGCGGAATTTAATTCGCTGTGACGTTTGCAAACGCAACATTCCGTTCACTGTGACGTTTCCAGACGTAATATTCCGTTCACTGTGACGTCTGCAAACGCAGCATTCCGTTCACTGTGACGTTTCCAGACGTAATATTCCGTTCACTGTGACGTCTGCAAACGCAACATTCCGTTCACTGTGACGTTTACAAGCGCAATATTCCGTTGACTGTGACGTTTGCAACGTGTTTTACGCTTCGTCGGGGTTTAAACGTTTCTTGTAGCAACTGCGACGATGTCGCTTTAATCTAGTGATAGTGGTCGGCGATCTGGGTTTTCGGCCGAATTGTGGGCCGTTTAGCATTGTTGTGGGCCGCGTGGCAGGTAAGTGGTTAACAAAGCATTGTATGTGCCATTACGCGCTGGCCCGTAGCCACGTAGTGGCAATTGGGGGGCAGTGCCCCCCAAATGTTTTTTTGTGCCTCCCCAAATTGTGTTGTGCCCAGAAAATTTGTTTTAGACATTTGATAAAAACAAAAGGTCTTGTCCCCCTAAAAATGCGTTTTGCCTCTCCAAACCTTAAAACCTGTCTACAGGCCTGGATTATACGGTTCATGACACAAAAATAGCATTGGTATGCAACAGGTAACTGAGTTCAGCGTAAGTTTAAAATCGAGCCTTCAAAATTAAGCACGGGACTTGCCCATTTTCAACGCGTTTTCTCTTGACCGCCAAGCTTCAATCAAGATCACATTTTCAACAGTTATTTCTCCGCACAGGTGCTGAGCAAAGGCCTGCACGACGTTCAGCAGGAACAAGTGAACACGCAATCCAAGATCGAACAATACAAAAGAAAACTCCTCGAGCAATCGCACCGTTTGCTGCAGGCATTGTTTTTGTCTGTTTTGTGATTGTTTTTTGTTTTGGTGAAACAAGTAAGCATCCGTGCAGAGACAGATAAGCATCCGTGCAGAGACAGATAAGCATCCGTGCAAAAAGAAGCTCACACAGCGGAGAGAAATAAAAAAAAGCATTTCACTTTCGTTAGACGTGCTAGAAATTTTTGTACTGTTGCAGTTTTACAAGATTTCTTGCCTGAAACGCGACAACTAATAGTTTAAAACTTTTTTTTGACAACTGGTAGCTTGAAACTTACCGTTTCCTCCGCAAAAATATCGGGCGAGCAAACATCGCCCCTAGTTCGCGCAGTAATTCGTTCGTCGGTACAACCAAGTAACGCGGGCTCCTCAGCTATAAAGGAACAGGGACTGAAGGCTGCTTCGCCGATACACGTTGCTCAAGTTCAGTACCGTCCTCTCTTCCAGGTAATTATCGCTCAAGAGATCTACAGGAAAGCGGGACACGCGATCCAGCCCGAAGAGGAGCGCCTGCGCGTGCAGCTCGAGGCAATTCACAACCAGCTGAACGCGCCGACCCAGTTCAGGGTGAGCTTGTTGTGCGCGCGTTCGAGCGATGTTTTCGTTTGAATTGCCTGCTTCGTGTAAATCAGCGCTTCTTAAACACCTGTGTCGGTCCCGGAACCCTAGTGCTTCCTTCATAGAAGCAGCAGACCGCTCAAGACGAAACGTTGCAATAAATTTGAAATTGGGTTTCATTCATTGTACTGTAGTTGTGTGAATGTCTGCAAAATTAACTCTTTCCAAATGTCTGAACAAACCCTATTAACCCTTTAAGTCACATTCACGGACCCCAGGTTAACAACTCCCGATGTAAATTAAACAGTTCTATGTGTCGTGCAATCTCACGGCAAAGTGTTTTTTTTTATGCGGACCACTTCGGTCGAGGTTCGATCCGCAACCTGTTAACCCCTGGACCAGGTGACGCGAGATGTGTGACAAAGTGCGTTTTCTTGTGTCGGGGAAGGAACGACGGCATTTTACGCTCTTAGCTTAACATCATTTCTTGCAGAAGTTATTGTGTGAGATATCGTATACACTAAGTGTCAGAACGCCCTGCTCGCACAACAGTCATGTTCTTGAATAAGTGACCTTTTGTACAGAAGTTACGGATTGCCTGCAACAATGTTACTAATGTCTGGGAAATTTTGCTTCCAGCATTCCAGTAGCGTTAAACGCGCCACTAACAAGCGATCGCGCTGCTCCTTTCCAGAGTCGCCTCAACGAACTCCTGTCGCAAATCCGGATGCACCACCACTCCTTCGCCCCTCCCACCGCCGCCGCTGCCTCCTCCGCGAAACTGGATCCGGACGCCCTCTCCGAAATCCGGCTCCACCTGAAGAAGCAGCACGAGGGCCTGAGCGCGTTGGTGAAGATCGCCTCGGACGACTTCGCCGACCTGAAGCTGATCGAGGAC
>Ga0210059_1008659_pt1 | contig 16004 bp, 12 predicted proteins | sample Ectturendosymbi2_FD_188042 | JGI IMG/M metagenome (GOLD analysis project Ga0210059, IMG submission 188042) | Ecteinascidia turbinata endosymbiont from Florida, USA - Sample 2 (SPAdes) (version 2) | ecosystem: Host-associated > Tunicates > Ascidians > Unclassified | place: Key West, Florida...
TATCCACGCCTCTTTCTCGAAGGGGGGCATTCTTATATAGTGGACACATTAGTGCTTTAATGTTTTGTGCATTCTTACTGCGTAATTCCCAGTAATATTCCATTCGTGATTCAACGTCGACGCGATAGCCTGCAAACCTATACAACCGCACTAGGTCGCTGTTTCCTGTGGCGCATTCGAACACCCAACGCTTTTGTTCGTCGTCATTCTAATCCCGACCCTACGTCGAATCGTTACGTTACGTGTTTCTGACTTCACGCCCAAGTGTATCGCCGTTTTTGTTGTATATCTGAATATAATCGAAAGAAGCAGTCAACGTAGAGTACTACTGGAGAGTTATTAGCGAACAAAGTAGTGAGAGCCTTTTAATTTGCCTTGCTTTGGTTTGGCAACTTTAAGACGTCAGGTTGCTTAGTTGGGAGACCGATCTGTGCTCCTGCAACAACTAGGTTGACCCCTCAACTAGTAGGGACCTCTGCAATAACCTACGACCCCAGACCCTACACTACAGGTGTGCGAAATCGATGACGTCACAAACTTTGACGTCAAAACCTGCTCAAATTGGTAAAATAATATCGGTTCATATGTCCCAAAGCGACTCTCACACCAATGTCAATTGTACAGGCGATTCACCTCATTTTCTATCGCTCATATTGTTTTCAAACTCGTTCACAAGAGTTTAAACTGGAAGCATGGGCACACAAACACAATGACCTAAAAGTCTTTATGCGAACTGTGGCCTTACCAATCTCAACATACATCAGTCTTTCAACATTATGCTCGTCTGTGACAGTGGAATTAATATTTAGAACACAACAGGAATTCAACCTACGGGTGAATCATGGTCAATCGGAGATGATTTTTAATGCAACGAAGAGCCCTAAAGGTCTGCCTCACAGGCTGAGGTAGGACAAGCCAATGCAAATTACCTGCGCGACAAACACGTTAAACCCGGAAATAAATGAGGTGAAGTTCATTTTTTTACAAACAGTTTCAAAATAGCGTCTGGAGTGGACTGTTTAAATCAAGCTGCTTCTTCGTTTACATTTGCCCCGTCTTTGTAAAATCTCATACAGCGGAGAAAGTGTTTCTCTGCAGTAGAGCTGAGAATTGATTCACGCTGCGTTGTGATTTTTAAGTCTTCTATTCCGTATCTATCCGAAAACGTTTCACTACATCTCAGAATAATGTCTTTGAAGCACGTCCACACTCTCGTACCCGGCGCCTGTGTAAGTTCGGTTTCAACAAGCATGCATAGATAAATCTGCTGATAATATTGATCCCCTTGATGCAAACGTTTTACACGAAACCACCAAATTTCCTAGATCAGTGTTTTCCAGCCGGGAAACCATTTGCAACACTCAGGGTTGTCGCGAACTACAGTAATACGTTTTTTAAATATATTATCAAAAATACATTTTCAAAGTTTCATCAAACATCAAACCAATGGCTATGGGTTCGCCAGTGGTGCCGTATCTAACATTTCTCTTCTGTAGGGTGCCACAAAGCTGAAAAGGTTAGGAAACACGGGTATAGAGTAGAGAAACAGCTTCCTAGCAACTATTTTTTACCTTATAAATCAGGGACCTCAAACTCAAATTGCTCTGTTGGTCAAGTGAGGATTTATAAACTAACCCGAGGGCCGCATTATGACGCAGACGCAACAATGGCGGTACGTGAACCTTGCTAGAAACAGCTTTTACATCTTATTTCCTGCGAAAGGTGTCGTGAGTTATGCGCTAATAATTTCTAGCCGTCTCAACGTTCGTTCAAAAGGAACTTGTTCACTCGCTAGCTGAGCACTTTCAAACACCGGCGAAGAAATTAAATAACGTAAATGTTAACTATTTGAAAATTCCTAAAAAACATAGCGGGCAGCACGAAATGCCCTCGCGGCCACATGCAGCCAGCGTGTTTCAGACCCCTGCTCTAAAATAAACCAATCAATGGAGTGTAATTATTTGAATTTTCGACATCGTTAGGCTCAGACAAACATGAACTGCAGCGCCAAGCATACAAATTCACTGCTGTGCTTGTTTGTGCAAAGTTGCTTATCGTTTGCTCGAACCACCGTTAAAATTTGTCTGTTCGATGACAAAATCACCAAAAATTAACCAAACAGTCATCCCCGCTCTGCAGATTTACGAGAACAACGGCAACAGAAAGGCATAGTTTTAGAGATTTTGTTTCACCACGGAAGAGTGAAGTTGCAGTCTGCTGACTGTACAGTACTCTGAAAACCGAAATCCAGTCTTGCGTTGACTCAGCCAATGCAGTCGTCACGCTACATCCCCATACGTCCAGGCGTTCCATTTAGCATATCTTCAATAAAACTCACTAACTTGAACGTTGCCCAAGTTCGAGTACAGATAACAGCGGAAACGCAAAATGCAAGTGTGACACAACCATGCGTATGAATGAGGTGAAGAAGCAACCCTAGGTTATTTATGGGTTTTTTAGTTCTTACGTGAAGGAAACATGATTCAGGAGAAAAACAACAATGTATTGATGGGCACATAAATATTAAAACTTGAGGAAGAGAGAATTCGGACAAGCTATATATAAGTTCATGACCCCATTTAACAAACCATATAAATTGTAGGAAAGGCTAGAGCTACAAACTTTACGCCGTAACCAAAACATGTAGCTTCACAATTATGACAGAAATTCTTTGTCACAGTACAGCGCAGGGTTTTCAAAAATTTTCTACTGTGTGAGGGATCTCAAAAACACAGTTTTACGTACTAAAACCAGAAAAAAGAATGAGTCTACAAACTCTCGTTGTATTTTTAATACCACTTTTAATTTCATTCGCAATACCAGCTGATTAAAGAAAAGGGAAATACAACACGAACGCTGTTCGTATTGTAAAGATAGTTTTCCTTGGAAACTTTTAAACCAGTGAAAAAAGATATACCCGAAAACTTTTCAGACGTTGACTGTGGAAAATCAATTTGTGCTGCATTTTGTTTGGGGTATTATTCCCAGAGTTTTGCATTTCACAATGATATGTTGCTTTGCGTCGTAAATTTAGTTTTTAAGCGTTTAAAATGCGCCTCACCTGGTGTGTCTTCAGCTTTACGTTGTTGCAGGGGTCAAACCCCAAAGTAAAGGGCGCATACATAAATGCAAGTTAAACCTTTCTAAAGTGACATGAGAATGGAGATGTGGGAAAGCCTCAATGTTTCCCGAACATCAGTGAATTTTCATTGAATCATTACAAAATTTCATTATTGTTTCTTGAGTGCCAAATTACCCCGAACTTCAGAAAATTTCCAAAACATTGAAAGTTTTCAAAAAACTGCAATTTTTATTATAAAATGCTACGCATAGAGTGAATGTATTTTTGCTGCTACAGACACAACAATCAAGTTGGTTTGCCTTATCTCGAGTTAACGGTAACTTAGTCTTAGTGCATCAAATAGAATTATGATGCCGACTGCTACAACCTTTCCTTGGAATTTGCTCTGTAAGAGTTTCCCTAAAAATAGAACAAAAAAAATTAATTCACTTCATCCAAAAACGCATATGTCAAGCGAGGTACGATCGGTTGTGTTTTTTCTTGTCACTCTTCACTTTGAAAAGAAATCACTGCAACCGTTGTAGCCCTAACCTTACTGCCATATACTACTAGCAGTTTTCCGGGGCAAGTAGGAAACAGGTCAAATGTAGCCGACCTAAAAAATGGAAGATTGGTCACACCAAGCATCATACGGAGGGTAGCTATTCCCATGAAGGAATGCCACTACTGGCTCCCCGATGGACAATAATCTGCACGTCACAAAGATAATTTCATGGCGAAGTAAATTCAGGGTTTGGTAGGTAGCGAATCCATACGAAATCCCCAAGATCTATCTCAAGCATAAAACAATAAGCACGTTGTGATGGACAGCATCGTACCGCAAGGATGTATGAAACCCACGAAAGAAGAGATATTAGATGGGAAAAATCAGCAATTAACCAGCTGCTCGATAATGAACTTAGATAAACTGCTAAAACAAATCTTAGCAGAAACCCACATTTAACAGGGAAAACAAAACGATCTTGCAGCGTGAAAGCACGCTAACAATTCAAGAAATATTCCAATGTTTGCAGCGGACAAATTGAAACTCAATGTAATCCTCCAACCACCTGATGATGCAACAGGAAACCTGACTATTTTTAAGATTCCACCTTAGAACACTATTTACACACAAAGCCGTCCATGCAGTTCTTTGAAAAGAAGCTCTGCAATTTGCAAGCACTAAAGAAAATTTTGACTCACTTGATAAACAAAGACGAGCCAACAGCGCAAAAACATTGTTATTAAACCCCATGTGGCACCTAAATAGATGTAGACAGGAAGGCAACAACGATTTAAACCACATAAAAAGATTTTTGCGATAACATGCTACTTAGCATTAGATTCCTTGCCAAATTCAACGTGCCCCTGACTGAGATTGTGAATATATTTTGGATGGAATACAGCTTAATTTGGGACACCCCACTTAAGATCTTATTAAAACTTCGTTTTGATCGGGTAAGCATATCTAATGTTAATGGTTTATGTGACTTTGCAGAAGTTGGGTTAAATTAACCATGATTGATTTTCAAACGCGTTTTGTTATCCTTGTTTAATACATGCTAGAATGAATGTGGAAATTTAATGAATTTATTGCCAATCTTGATCGTGAGCAATGGAAGTAACCACCAAATGTATAAAAGATGTCAACCACCCGCCAAGAGTTCTTTAACAATCTTTAACAAAAGAGTGTCCATCTTTAACAAAAAAATAAATGCTTGATATACTCAAATTTTGAAAGACTATGAAAGCTCGTTTATTGTTTTAATACCAGGTATAGCAATTCTTGGCATAATGCCTATACACAGGTCTTCACTGAACTCTGCACTCTTTGTTCCGATCATCCAAAGCTTGATTTTCTGTCTCATATAAAAATATTCTCTGAAATGGCTGTTCGTCGTAGTTTTTTTCTTGAAAATGTCTAAGCTATAATGATGATTTAACAGCTTCAGCCAATTGCACCTACTGAAACATCATTTGAACATTGACGATTTTTTCATGCTCTTGGTCAATTGTCTGCCCACTACAAAATCTTTGGTAACCATAGAAACTCCATGTGGCTTCCAAACGAATCTTTGAATTTTCATGCTTACAAAACCTTCTATGACGATTAGACCAATTGTTGAATCCATTTGTTGATAAAGCCCTGGTTGTTTTCTTGCTAAAAAGTTTGCAGTAAAAGCTACAAATTTAACCAGCAAACTGGGAATACATAAACCAAGGTCTTTCAATACTTCTTACATTTTGGAAGTTTACTTTAACAGCGAAACTGTGAAAACACAATCCTTTTTATTTCTTGGAAAGCTGTTCACTGGAATTTTTTGAGGATCTTTGATTGGTAAATAATCTCTTAAATCAGGGGTTCGCAAATAGTGGGTCGCGACCCAAAGTTGGGTCACGAGACCTTCCACTCTGGGTCACCAAATAATTTAAATTTACATTTCAAATTTGCCATTCTCATTAGACAGAATAAACATTTACTGTTTTATGTGTTAAGATTCATACAATTTTGAGCTAGAAAATTGCTATGGTCAATAGTAGTCCTAAAATTGATGTTTAACTATAAAGTATTTTCCACAAAATTGCATACTAACGAATTGTTTGAGTTGCGAGAATTTAAACTATATTTAGGGTCGCGCCAAAAAGTATTGGCGGACTCTTGTCTTAAATATTTATTTACTTATGCTGGTCAACTAATTGGGTCATTATATTTTAATTGCAACTTTACTCACGGAAGATCTATCATTGCATGATGTTTCAGATTGTTTTTTTTCGGTCTGGTAAAAGTGAGATTTCTGCTTTGGCACTGCTTTTGGTGCACTGGGATCATCTTCAATTTGGATTGTGTCTTGAAATAAAATTATTGAATTTGGTTTGGACAAACATAAATTCGTTTATCTCTGCTGGTGTCCACCGTGGCAGAAACAAAACAACGCACATTTTAGTGGCTTAGTATACGTCCCTTAGATTACCGTAACTGTGTCACTGCTGGCGCGGGACCTCTTGAGGCGCGTGGCCCAATTTGATGAAATCGGTCAAATAGGCTAAAACCCGCCCTGCTGCGGTACATATTTCAGTGTCACTCAGGTGGGGTTGCCTTGGCAGAGACTGTCTATTCCAGGGATATCCAAACTACAGCCCGCGGGCCAATTCCGGCCGGCGAAGCCATTTCCTCGGATCCGCAAAGACATTTTGTCAATAATGAAAAAAGCATATTTATGGAACACATGTTCAACTGGTAGAATGTAACTTATCCCGAAACACCCACTTTACGTAAGATGTCCGACCCTCGAACCTTTCAGTAATAGCTTACGAGGCCCTCGGACTAAAAGGTTTGGAGACCCTGATTTATTCTATAGAAAACTGTCTGTAAGTCACTTGTTTTGCACAACTTCTGCCTTAATCTCCCAAAGCTCGCGTCAGTAGCCCGACGTAAGAAGTCGCGAATTCAGCAACCTGAGATAATTCTGAAAGTTCAACACAAAGCCGTGACCAAGTCAGGTCGAAGATATAATCACGCCACCCCGTCCTGAGTCGATCCTCGTAATTGTCATAACGACTACACTACCGTTATTTAACTTTTTATAAAGTCAAATCTCATATTGAAAACGTTGAATACTCTATAAAATGTGCAGTTGCTGTTTGAACTATCGGAATTTCTGGTCTTGCTCTCGGCACATGGTTAAAGAACATTCCTGAAGCCGTTTACCATAACAGTTCACAAGTTTATGACAACAGCTCGTCTTAGGATGATATTCTCAGATCAGAATTTGAGTTCAATCATCGAAGCGGACAACACTACTCCTCCCAGGGCAAGCTAGCTTAGAGTAGGGTCACCATACGTCCTCCTTTCCAAAGAAATCAAAAATGTCCTACGAAGATGGTAAAAAATGCCGAAACACCCTCCGTTTGCCCTTCGACAGCTTTTTTAATACAAGCTACGTTTATTCAGCTTGATTTTGATTGGCTTACATTCTGTGAGAGGCTGTATTGAAGAAACTACGCCAGTGTGCTGATTTGAGCACCTTGCTAAAAATGTATCCTCCTTTCAGGTTATGAAAATATGGTAACCCTAGCTTATAGGTAATCGTAAATTGTGATACAGGCCTACGGTTTCGTTCATCCTAGCTACTAAGCTTCTTGAAACATTGATCACGTCATCAATGAAAAGTTCTTGGTAAAATAATTTCTCCCGATGCTGATCCAACATTTCCTTCGCTGCTAAGATATACGACTATCTGCTTAGATGAGAAACAACTAAACTCAGTTGCATCTGGCTCAAAACTACAGTACAACTTATTCCACAGCAATACGACGTAACTGGCTGATAATGATAGCCTGCCATATTCAACTGACAACGGTAAAATCAATTAATATTGTGACGTAACAATTCCAATGACCTCCACGTTCAAAAAGAAAAGCTCCAATTTCCTACTGGCAATTAATTTTTTGCAAGCGAATATTTTCTACGGCATTGTGAAACGTACACGGTCGCATAAAATATTTCAACATACTGAAGTGTAGCCTACTGTCAGTGGAAGTGGCGCACCGAGGAAATAACAGAAAGCAGAGATTACTTCGAACAGCCCCAGAAATTCAACGTTTGTCTGCACAGCTGGTTGCAAGCAATCCGTCTCCTCAGCACTGAATTCAACTGGTACAGACGACTCAGCAATATATACCAGCAACCTAACTTCAAATGCTTACTCTATAGATTTTTCCACTTTTGACTGCTGTGTTGGCTCTGCAGAGTTGCAGAACCATGATGCAAACTAGCTGAGCTTTGTATCCGATGGTAAAATGTCTCGAAGTTCATTCAGTTGGTTAAAGCTCGTGAGTCTGCTAATGCTAGCTGAGACCTTGTTCACCATCAAAAACTTTGACGTATCACATAATCTTACTTTAAGTAGTGTTTGCCTGCCACATTTCCTCAGGGTTTTGTTTCATGGAGTTTATTTGCGTTCAATAACGCAATGCTTAGACCAGTGGTTCTCAAACTTTCATGAGCCGTGGCCCCCTTCTAAGTTCAACTGGCCAATACTTAATATATCGTAACGCTTGGGTTATGTAATATCACGGCAAAGCTACCTAGTGTCACTAGGCTAGTGAAGGCCCCTGCTCATGGCCTCCAGGGAGGGCCGAGAGCCCCGTTTGAGAAACCCTGGCTTAGACCAATACTTTGTTCACTGCAACTGATCATATGACGTGCGTTGCTGCAGACGCTGTTGCGTTTGTTTTTGCGCATAGTGGCTGGAGCAGATATTTAAAAGACGCAAACACCAAAAACCGGCGTCTGAAAAGTTAAACTGAGCCACGTATCACTTTCGATTGCCTCATTAACTTGTGAAGCAATACTGTTGTTCAAGCTGTCTGCATGTTATTTGCATTATAACAAACGTTCAATCAAATTTGAAACAACTCGTTCGTTTGTTGAAACTCATGAAACTCAACAAAGGTAAGTAAATCAGTTGTCACAATAACGTACAACAACCTGGACGGCAAACGTAACAAACCAGGTAACAGAGTGAGAGAAGGGCGAGAAACACCAGCTACCTGCGTGAGAGAAACCATACGACGGGTACTGGTAAAAAAAACACGTGGATTGTTTCTTTCACACGGGGATTGATTCAATGGCAAAAAAGGCTTGAGTTATAAGCAGACAATGCGTTGGAGTGCGGCTGTGCTGATTTTGCTTCTTTCGGTTCTTGACATTTTTGTTGCAGCATCAATAGAAGAGATACAGACGCAAATTGTACAAGCAGTTGAACTAGCTCATGACATAAGAGAGAGCCAGGCCAACGCGTTCAACTGCACAGAATTAGCAACATTTTTCAAAGTTTTCATGAACAGCTTCGAAGATGTTGACACAAGGCCCAACATAACACTGGAACGGTTATTCGAGAGACAGAGACTGTTTCGAGGTAAAGTTATCAGCTGCAATGTTTTTCCACCTTCAGCACATTAACAGATGGCTGTGAGCTTCGATTTATACCCTGAGCGTGTGTTCAGCTTTTGCTAATCTTACCAAAAGAATCAATCTGCTGCTTAGTATTTGCAAAAACTTTTTTCAGTCCAACTAGAAATATTGAAAAGTGTATGCTAGCTTACAAATGCACGATGTTTATACAATATTTTCAACTTCAGGTGTGTTTTGGAGATCAGCAATTTAGTATATTAGTCTTATGTCGATTTTCTGATACCACAGAAACAAGCTTCTTCAAACGATACTGCGCAAGAAATGTGGGTTCTGGTTGTAGCTGTTTCATCGATTGTCAATTTTAAATCAAAGTTTGAACGACAAAATCCAGAAGAGTGTAAAAAAGAGCCTGTTGTGAGCATCGCACATCACACAGTTTCATGCTCGGTAACCAAAGTTCGTACAAGAAGTGAACAGTGTTTATGTTTCAATACACGATTCTGCACTTGTGCAAAATGTGATATTTAAATTAAGTGGTCGCAGCAGGACAAAAACTCTGTACTGAAGTTAAAAATTTGAATAAAAAGTTTTGTGACTGGAAATGCAAACTGCATGACTAACGTTGCACTTTATTAAATACACAGTAGGCCAAGAAGAACCACAACCGAAATTGCGAAACCTTGAAAAATCAGTACATAGTAATCGTTGTATCTGTGCAAAGGTTTATCAGCTGTGAAACTTTACTTCACCGAACTAGAACTCAAATATGAAATAATTGAATTACAGTAAATATACAACTGCATTAGAAATCTAGAGAGAAACTCAAAGGCGACTCTTCTTTGAAATTTTTGCTTTTATATTAAGCTAAAAATGGCGATGTTGGAGCATTGCTTGATCGAAATGTAGGCTACAACTGGTACTGAACTCGACAACCGTGGCCCATATCGTTTTAATTAAACTTAAAATTCTGATAATATTCGCAAAACGTTTTATAAACATTGTACACCAGCATGCAGAGAATATGCCGTGTTCTAATTGTTTTCTTTTTCCCCTTCAATCGTTTCCTAGTGGAATGTCTGTTTAACTGGATATAAAATATCGGTAGTAATTTCAATATGTGGAAATTATGTTTTAATTTTCAGATTGCAGTGATGTGTACGAAAACGGTTATGAGGCAAGTGGGGTTTACCCCATTTGGCTGCAACGCGGTTATCGCTTTTCGTTGTTCTACTGCGATATGGAGACGGTCAGCGAGGTCAGCAACAAGACTGGATGGACTGTTATTCAAAAAAGAATGAATGGAGAAATAAACTTCGAAAAGAATTGGGATAAATACGTTACAGGTTTTGGAAATATAACTGGGGAACACTGGGTTGGCCTTGAAAACATTTATTCAATTACCAGCCAACTTCTGTATCGACAGCTTGAACAGAATGCTGAGAAACCAGGACCGAGATTAAGGATCGATTTTGAAGATTGGGATGGTTTCAGAGCTTTTACAGAATTTGATAATTTCATTATCAACGGACCCACTTTCAAATACAAAATAAGTTTTGTAGGAAATGTTTTCGGAACGACACAAACCCACGATTCCCCACCACCCATAGGTTATAATGCTTTTAGTGCAGTGGGCAAAGATAGCACGAAGCAAAAGTGCCCAAAGCAGATGAGAGGTGGTTGGTGGTTTGATGACAGATGCGGTCCTGCTAATCTGAATGGTCCTTATGCGAAATCAAAAACAACCATGGATGAAAACAACATTTACTGGAGCAACTGGACACATGTCAACCAAAGAAATACTGCATTGCGTCGTGTATCGATGAAAATTCAATATTGAAAAAGTCACAAAAAGGTTTATTTTATTTAATAACAATTTGTCTTGCAGCAAAAGTTTTATGCAAATTCAAATCTATCGTCAAAGCACGACTTTGTTCTTTACCGTTAAGTCATATGCACTCAAATAAAATACCTTCTGTTTTAGGTTTTTACGTCATTCTCGTTAGTTGTATATTGCTATGTGGATATATGTACATGAAAATATATTGTTTTGGGCTATGCACAAATACAAGAAGAAACATCTTATTTAATTAGAAAATATTTTTATTTCCGTTGTTTATTACAGTATAGGCATTGTGTCCGTTGTTTACATTAGTTAAATGATAGGTAAGCTAATTTTATTCTCATTGTTACCACAGCACATCCATGTGATCATGCTCACACAATTTTTGCTACTGCTGTAATGAGCAACGAACATACTTTATTCTGCAGTTGTTTTGCAAAATTCAATTCACTTAAACGTTTTCTACGCTGTAGTTCTTACGATACTAAACAAATAAGTTGAAACCTCTTAAAAAATTTTCCATTGAAATTTTGTGTATTGTAAATCGGTGTAGCTTAGCTTTCTCTAGTATCTTGGCTAGAGCAACTTTGAGGAACATCATTTTTTCTTCAATGATCTTCTTATAACGAATCTTAAAAATGTAATTTTTTTCCTCAAATGTTTCGTTTGTAGAAGCATCAACACAAGTGTGATTGCGAGTCAATCGATATTCAGAATTCATATTCTTCCGGGATGTGAATAAACGTTCTTGAGTTGGTGCAAATAAGTTGATGTTGAATTTTGAAGTGAGTTTGAAATCCTCAGTATAATGCTTTGCTTTAAGCAAAGAGCAAATACATGTAGAATTCAGACAATTTCAGACTTCATCGAACTGCGGTAAAATGGTTCTTGCCGATCCTGCAATATTTACAGGTGGAGCTGTTGCTTCTGCTTGCTGCTGGAGATTGCCGATAAAAAGCATCCAAAGGCCTACGTTTCCCAGTTTTCTATTATATGCCTATGCTGAGTTCTTTGATCAGTTGTAAGAAATCCAACGTTTCCTTCCACGAGCTCCATATTACGTGTCCGCGATTGGGAGAAGGAGTAGCAGGTTTTTACAAATCAAACCTGCATATCCGCTGACGATTATTAATTTCTTTTTCACACGGAGGGCTCAAAAAATTTACGATCATTAATTCGGAAACCCATTGAATGAATCGCTACTTCATTTGAAAGATTTGTTAGTTTTTTGACGTTTTCAAAGTTCGGTATACTGTATTTATATAAACTCGTTAACACTAATTAAAAACAGGAAGGATAAAAACCCTCACAAGGCTGTTCACGGTGTCTGAAAAAAGTTTATAAAATCAATTCTGCCGACCTTTCGAGGAAGATATCAATTCCTACTTGATTCCACTCACAGCAAATTAATACCTGTGGCGAACTTCGTTCGTGAAATAGTTGTATTTGTGGAAAGGAAACTCTTTGAAAAAACTTCAAATCGGAATTTACCCAGTTTGATATAAAAAATGAAAAGACAAGAGAAGAGACGCATGTTATGGTGTCATTGACTCTCAGCGCGATCAGTTGTCGAGTTATGGCCGAAAATGACTTAAAGATCCATTTATTTACTTCGTTCCTGCGGTCCATCAAGGTCTGTTCAGCTAAAGTCACGCATTTCACCTCTTCATGCAGTAACCAAAGCTCAAGTGCCACCAGCTTTAACGAAGGCATTGTACACACAGGTAGTATGACTTCGTCAAAAATGGTTTTCTTGCCCATGGACATAATTTGAAGTAAAAATTTATGAAACAGTCAATTTTGATGAAATGGGTTTCGGTATATTTATGCAAGAAATTTTAAGCGAAGGTTTGCGTCGGGGCGACTGTGACATCACAGTGACACAGCGTTTTTCAAATTTCAACAAAAAAAATGAAGCGCTGTTTTCCTAACTCGGCATGAAAGGACTGGACCTATTCATCGATTCTTCTGTTTCCACTTCTCGCATTATTTAATTACGTGACCAATACTGTGCATTTGATGGTTATTGTTCGGCGAAGCGGTTTTTGAGAAAATTAGACGAAAATTGTCATTTAAAAAATTAACCTTTCAAGAACTTATATCTGCAGGAATGCGTTGTTTATTGCAAAATAAAAGTTGCGCCGCACACAACAACAACAATCGGACCATTTTTGACACTAAAGAAATAGGCAACAAAAAAATTAAGAAAACAACTGTCTAACACCGTGAATATGAACCGGTGTGAATAAATACCATCGAGTCTTGGCTGCAGGTGAAAATAAACAACTTAAAAACATTTCAAGTTCTCTGCGATGTTGTCCCAGTCAAGTTACAGCAGAGCACAGCAAGATGAAAACGTTTGAGCATGATGTTATTTTCTATAAAAATTTAATGGTACTCGAATGACTTTTATGCAACAACGGGTTCCAATTGTTCACGTCATATTAATACAAATAAAAAAAGCACAATCGCAAACATATGACGTCATAATCACGTAACCGCGTAAACAATGTATCGCACCAACAAAACACAGTGTTATGCAACGGCTACTCCATGTTTCTTCTCTCATGCAGTGTTTCGATTGATAGCAGTCTCCGAACACAATGCATCAATTCAATTGACGAGAAAGTGAAGTCATCAATAGAAGCTTTGTGTTCTACACGCGTAAAATTATTTGAGTTGATGAAATAAGATAAGATTCAACAAAAGTAACATGATTTCGTTGCCAGCCTCTGCACAGTTGGTGAAACCCAGGTGTTCATCATTTCACCAGCAGTTAATCAAAAGAGGGTGAGTTTCAAATGCTTGTACTGAAAACAAGGTCAATTATTAAAATAAAAGAACAATGAAAAAACACTCTTTTTCATCCAGTCGATCACACAAATCAATCGAAGAAAAAAGTCGCAGAGCAAAGACATCATGCCTCTCAGATTAAACTAACTGATTTGCTTTTCAAACAAAACTTGCTTTGACACAGACCAATACATTGCATAACCATGACATTCATTTCATGAAACAAGACACAGGTGCGCTGCGACATCGTTGCGATGGAAACAATGCGTTGAATGAAGATGTTCTGGCAGTTTCTGATGATTGTGATGAACAGTGCAATCCGACCTTGTACGATTTCAAAAACACAACCCCAATCTTTTTAATCCCGCGACCTGGGTCCATGCCACCGCGTACCCCTGCACCGTTCTGGTGCAATCTGTGGGGGTTTGGCCGTTATTTCAAACTCAAAGTTTCTCCTTCCTTTCCGTTTCACTTGTGCAGTGGGGGCGGTTTGATTTGAGGGGGTTTGGACTTGATGAACGGCTTGCTTCTGATCTTTTCCAGAAGATAAGTGTTCATCTGCTGGAAGGTTGGTCGTTCCTCCGCTGTTCTTTTCCAGCATTGCCGCATCATGTTGAAGAGGGTGGCGGGGCAGCGTTTGGGTCGTTGCAGGTAAATCTGGGGGGGACAAACACAAAAACCTTTGGCGCTTTCGTCATTCATGTGTCTTTCATTTTCCTCGCAATTCAAAATGATTTTCATGAAGCACAGCGAATATTTTTTCATTACAGTGAATCACAGTGTATCACCAGCAAGGCAATCGAAATGCTTCAGGTATGTTTGGGCATCGCAATCACCCAAGGTATATTTTGTCATGCTCTGAAAGAGAACTGTTAGAAATCTGTTCGTTTTTATGACTTTCACCAAAAGGTGGATATCAATCGACTGTTGTTTGAGTTTTATTCGAAAATGTCACTGTGACCCATAAAAAGACGATTTTGGTTTCTCAAGGCTCGAGGTGACCTGATGTGGCCACCGGGGGTCTTACTGACACGCTATGCTGAATTTATTTGTTGCAGATACGATATCGGAACCTCGATCTTGGCAGTGGAGAGTTGAGACTTAAATCGCGAACCGACAGGAGAATAAACAGATCGCAAACGCGCATAACGTTTTTACGCTCAGATGAAAATTACCTCCCAACATACCTGTTGTGCGGATATATTGTATATTAGTTTAATATAAATGTGTTTCGCTGCTCAAATACGGTTTTGTTGTGGAAGTTACTGCAAGTTAGTCAAAAATAGTTTAACCGAATTTATGGAGGTTACGTGTCCAAGAAACACGTGGTTAATTTTGGGTCCCAACGTACCAACCCTAGGAGTAACGCGATCCAACGTTTGGCTAACCAGGGAGTTTGTATTGTATAATGACGCAATCAGCAGGGAGTTTGTCGAACAATGTATAGTTTTGAAAATGAGTTTCACAAAACACAAGCGAATGGATTTGGCAGAAGTTGTCACAACCATCACAGAAATTGACAGAAGCAGGTCCACAACCATACGACACTACAGACAGTGCCAAAGTAGCGTTCCACCTGCTGCTTTAGTAACACATTCAATGAAGTTACAAACCTTACATTACCCTCAGCAGTGGAACACACACAGGCCTGGTGAATCTGGACTGATTTAACGAAGCAAGAATCGAAACAGTAAAAACACTGACCTCATCACCAGTCCTTCGGAAAATGTGATGCATATTTTCGATCACTTCTTTGTCTGTGAGTTTCGAGTAAGGTTGTTCTTTGCACAAAGAAAACATTTCCCACAATGTGACACCGTACGCCCATACATCACTGGCGCAACTGAACTTTCCCTGAATCAATGAAAATGAGGAACTGAAGATCAACGATTGCACAATATTCAGAATAAATTAACAAGAAATATAACAAAAATCCCTTTTTCGTTTTTTTCTAGCAATGGGTTATATGCTTTACAAAAGCTAAATACTTTATTTGCTGAAGATAAGCATAACTGAAAATCTTGAGGATGGCAACGTTTTTGTGTATTTGGATCCAACCAACATTAATTCTTAATTAAAGAAATAACATATTTTGAAAATAAGAAATACACGAGGTCGATACAGGTTACAATAAAGACTGCAAAAAAAGCTGTTCGTTTCAACAATTCGCAGTTGCAAACATAACATAAAGAAATAACATATTCTAAAAAGACGCAAAGCACAGGATCGGTTACAATAAAGACTGTGGAAAAAAAACTGTTAGTTTTAACGATTCGCAGTTTCAAACATGATCCAGTTCCCAACCACACGAGCTATCGATATACGCAACAACCAACATTTGAATAAAAAACATACCATGAGCACACATTCCCACGACATCCAGCGTATGGGGA
>Ga0210059_1008660_pt1 | contig 16003 bp, 6 predicted proteins | sample Ectturendosymbi2_FD_188042 | JGI IMG/M metagenome (GOLD analysis project Ga0210059, IMG submission 188042) | Ecteinascidia turbinata endosymbiont from Florida, USA - Sample 2 (SPAdes) (version 2) | ecosystem: Host-associated > Tunicates > Ascidians > Unclassified | place: Key West, Florida...
TTTATCTTCATATGATGTTATCATTAAAAATAAAAATTAAAGATATTCATCATTGTAAAGAAACTGATCATGTATATGCTATTGTCAGAACAGGCCATGGGCAACCCACATGGTCCATACTGGCGATCTGGTTCCGGGGAGCACCATGTTGGTGACCCCTGGTTTAGGCTTAGTACGTTAGGCTACTAGCAAGTGTAGTGCAGCCTGGTTTGTGTCATGTTACAGGCATCTGGCAAATAAGTTTTCAAAATTGATTAATGAAGGCCTACTGGCAAACCTACGTCATGTGTCTATTTTGCTGCCATCTTGACTATTTTGTCGCCATCTTGGAGGCAAAAAAGATATTGCCTACTTTATATTATGGGCTACGGGCCGGTCCGGGCCAGAAAATATGTTGTAGTTTGGCAGAACGGGTCGGTCCGGGCCAGAAAATATGTTGTAGTTTGGCAGAACGGGCCGGTCCGGGCAGTTTCATGTTAGCTCCAGGCGGGCCGGGCTGTAAAAGTGCTGGCCCATGCCATCTCTAGTCTACATGCGTGAGGAATATAACGGCATTTTGTCAACATCTACTGAGGCCGATAATATCGGCCATTTTGGCAAATACCGAGCCAATATATTGGTCTTATCACTAGTTATTATAAATCTGAATCAAAAATATGTTTTAAAACTATTATTTCTATGGTCAACAGCCTACATACCATGTATTTGCTGGAATTTAGACCTAACTTTTACTTTATGCCATGCCCATAGCCATGGGGGCATTCAGGGACAGTGTCCCTAAATATTTTTGTGCCAACTGAATTTTGTTGTGCCCAAAAAAGTTTGTTTTAAACATATACTGTAATAAAACAAAAATCTTTCCTCCCCAACATATCATTTTGCCCTTCAAACCTCAAAACCTGGCTACGGGCCTGCTTTATGCCACAAGTTTGAAAATGTAGCCAGACATAAATGCAGGCCCGTAGCCTGCTTTATGTCAGTCTACATTTTCAAACTTGTCGCATTCTGACAGTTCTGACTTCTAAATCTGCAAATCAGGGCCGTCGCCAGCAGGGGGCAGTGGTGCCTGGCCCCCATTTCATGTTTGGCTCCCCAGTTGCAGCATACATACAAAATTGTGTTTAAAAAATGTGTCCCGCTTGTGATTTTTGGCCCCCCACGCTGCGAATTGCTGGCGACAAGCCTGCTGCAAATGTAAGTGATTTCAGTCCACATATCATTTTTGCAGTTAGTTGGCATAGAATCTGTGACCTCTCAGTTCCTATGATTGATAAAAACTTTAATTGCTTTTATAAGTTGTGTTGTCATAAGAAGTCTCTGCCTTCTTTAATAATGAGTAAAACCAATTAGAATGTGAATTTAATGTGTCATACAAATCACAGAAAGCTTCAAAACTGCGTATGATTTTTTGCTTGATTTTTTTTATTTTATTACTGATTTAAATGAAATGATTTAAATCAATCAACCCTGACTAGAAATAGCTGAACTATCATTCAAAATTTTTGCGCTTATGCAACATCCCTTAATTCAAAGAAGTTCATAACACCAGTACCAGTGTACGAAATGAAATATCAATTAAAATGCCAATACTGAAACTGTCAATTTAGTAATTTCATTGACACTTATGTATAAAATGTTAAAAACCTATAATAATATATCTGTTTAATTAATCAAAAATATGTTCTAGAACTATGTTTACAGTCAACAGCCTACATATATGATGGAACTTAAATGCAACTTCTCTTTATGCCAGTCTACACTTTCAAACTTGTGGCATTCTACAGTTACGACTTCTGAATCTGCAAGGGTTAGTGATTTCAGTCCACATGTCATTTTTGCAGTTAAATGACATAGAATCTGTGACCTCGTGGTTTGAACTTGTGTCGTCATAAGAATTCTTTGCCTTCTACACTAATACTGTATACGCTATGTGAAAACCTATTAGAATGCTAAATAATCGTGTCACAGACATCACACAAAGCTCTAAAACGACATGATTTTTTTATTTTTAGCGTTTGATTTAAATCATGATTTTTATTGCTTGATTAAAAACATGATTTAAATCAATCAACCCTGCTTAGCAAGTCTTTGAGTCTGCATTGAAAGAAACGTTCTTTGGTTTTGTGTTTCAGATTTTTTGTGAGTGACGTTGTAAGTTGAGTAGTTTTAGCCTTTTTGGCCCACTTCATCTGGCCCTTTGCTCAAGTTTTATTGGAAACTAGGCTAAAATCCAGGTCTTTTGAGGCTTTGGATGACTTGCTGGGGTTTGGGTTCAAAAGTTATGACCCAAAAACAACAAAATAAATAATTAATGTACCAACTATATAACTGATTAATTTGTTGTGTTTAGATGATAACTTTTGAACCAGAAACGTTAGAACATCGATCAATGACTCTAAAGACTGATTTTAGACTAGTTGCAACGAAAACTTAAGCGAAATACTTCCGTCTAGCAGTTTGGCCTTGGGCCAAGTAATATGAGCCAAAATCCTCCCTCACTCATGACATCACTCACAAAAGACCCGAAACCCAAAAACAACAAATTTTTTTTTCATTGCAGACTCGAAGACTTGCTATGTTGCCAAGTCTTGCTTTGAGGGTTTGAACATCTCTCTAGCACAATCGGCTGGTGAATTACGCAGTTGGTATGACCACTGAAAACTGCTTGATTTAGGCTGATTTTTTAGTTACGATATATTCATACACTGGCAGCAATACTGATGTTTCAAATCCAAGCTAGGAAATGAATTGAACATGTTTGAGATCAAAACCTTGTGAATGTTCTGAAGTTACATAAGACAAACCAAAGTGATAACCTAACAAATACCTGGAAAACAAGATCAAAACTGTAAGAAAATCAAGGGTGAATAACAACATTGAGATCACCACCAGAAACTGTTACCAAAACAACACAAATGGTTTAAAACAACATCCATAAAAGAAGCAGGTTGGAATCTTGATCTTTCTGTTGCACAATGTGTCAGCCAAGTAATCACAAATAGGATGAATCCGTTCTGTGACTCCACTGTCTTTGTTCATAAAACAGCAGTTTTTTTATAACAGAACAGTATACAAAGCTTAACTCTTTGGCGTCCGCTAGGTTTCAGGGATTTTTGAAAATAAAAACGCCTAAACGCACGTGGCTTTGCGCAGGAATTTCTCCGGTCCGGTATGCTCTACAGACCTGGTAAAAGTCTCAAAAGACGCGGCAAGTCTTCTAGCCTGCACTCGAAAAAATATTTTTTACTTGGGGGGTTCGGGTTTTTTGTGAGTGACGTCATATGTGGAGAGCTTTTAGGCCACCTTGGCCCACTTTGCCTGGCCCTGGGCACCAACCATTAGGTGGTAGTATTTTGCTGAAGTTTTTACTGGAAACTAGGCTACAATCCGAGTCTTTTGATACTATGGATGACCTGCTGGGGTTTTGGGTTCAAAAGTTGTGATGTAAGTTAGTAAAAATATTTGACTAATTAGCTAATTAAATAATTAATTGATTTGTTTATTTTTGATCATAACTTTTGAACCAGAAATGCTAGAAAGTCGATCAAAGGCTCAAAAGACTCGGACTCGAGCCTAGTTTCCAATGAAAACTTTAGCGAAACACTTTGGCCTAGCGGTTGGGCTCTAGGCCAGGCAACATGAGCCAAAATGACCCCAAAACTACTTCACTTATGACGTCAGTCACAAAAAATCCGCACACCCCAACCAAAAATTTTTTTTGTGGTGTGCATTCTACTAGACTAGCCGATCCGTTTAACCCTTGAACAGCTCCCTAGCACAATTGGCGGAGGAGCTAGGGCGTTGGTAAGGCAACCGAAAACTGCTGTTTTTTACGCCGAAATCGATGTACGAATATATCGTATGCTGGTTCTCAAAGTTTTAAGGTGCTAAATGGCATTTTCAGGATTATTTGCTAGTAACAAATACACCAAAAAATGCACTATTCCAAATTAGTTCCCTTTAAAACAGGGTTGTTGTAAAAAAAACCCGACCCAAAAAAACCCACCCAGGTTTTTTAAAAAAGCCCACTTAAAAAAGAACACCAAAAAAAACACTTTTTATTTTTTCTTTGAAATAATCTATGAAGAAGTAAAAAATAAAATAGGCAGGACACTTGTACAGTTAACATCAACTTTTTTTATCAAACAAAATGAACAGCAATGAAATTTGAAGGATTTGAAAAAAATAATTAAACAGTTTATAATGGTTATCTTTCTCAGCTCTGCAGTCTGCACAATCAGTGTATTCTAACCCATATTTCTGCCTTATGTGCATCTATCAACTTTTCTGATTTTAGACCATGCCCAATTAAATGTTGAAAAAAACACTCTAAAAATCACGGGTGACCAATGTGGTGCCCATGGGCACCAGGTCGACCGCAAGGACCAATCAGGTTGTCCGCGGGCATAGGTGCAGCCAAAGGGCATGGCCCCCAAATTTCTAGCATTCCTTGTTGTTTTGTGCTTTAAGAGGTGTTGTCTCAAACAAAATACTGTTGCTCGCTGAAAGTCAAAATATTTGGCTCAAAAAAATTTGTTCAGGCTAGCTACACTACTGCTCACAGGCCTGCTCTAAAAATACCATTAGTATAATCAGTGTCTTCACATTGCGGAATATCTTAATTGTTAATACTAAAATAATTAAAGATAAATTAAGCAACATTTTTATTTCAGAAGTGTGCATCAAACTGGTAGCTCTTTGCATTAATTGGCACATAAGAAGTAGCTCTCACCTTCAAGAAGGTTGATGATCCTTGCTATAGATGCTGAACTAGCAGGGCATGCAGATAAACTTGACATGAAACTGCAGAGTTTGTGTGGAAATGGTTTTTCTTTGTTTGCTGTGCGCATTCTTGTCAAGCCTTTGGGGTGAATTGACCAAAAATTTGCAAAAACAAAGATGGGTACATTTCTTTACTCTCAAATTTGAATGGCATAATAGGTATAACAAGTTATTGTGTACTCTGAAATAAGGATATTACATGATGCAATAAAAACAATTAAGGTTTTTCCATTTTCCTTAAAAAAAGAACAAAATCTTGTTTCTTTAAAAAAAAACGTTTTTTTTCAAAAAAAACAGGTGGGTTGTTTTTTTTTTTGAAAAAACTCGGGTTTTTCTCAAACCTGCTTCAAAAAAACCTTGGACTAACATTGTTTACAAAAAACCCACAGTATATTTGACCATTTCTAGTGTAGAAATAACATATGTAGGTCTATCTGTATCTCAAAAGCACATCCTCACACCTTAGGAAACATAACTTAAATCTAAAACAGGTTGGTCAGGTAACCATTAGTCTTTCTCTCATTCATGAGGAAAGCAAGAAAAAGAATATTTTAACCTTACTTTGAACAATGGTGAACGTCTACTGTTGCATAATGCACATTACGCTTGGTTTGATAATATTCAAAACATATTTTAGACAGGTTGTACTTCTCTTTTGTTTATGAAAGCAGCTTGTCCTAACAAAATATTTGGTGGGTATTTGGAGTAAAGTGCACCTTACATGGATCCAATGGAAGAGAATGCTATCTGGAAAGCCCGAGCAGCAAGTGCGCAAAGTTTCACACCGTGGCGGCAAGCAACAACAGAGATCATGTGGCACGGTCACTCTATTATTGCTTGTTCACACCACTTACATATTGGTGCTATTCTTCGCACTTCACGCACTTCCATTCATGGTGAATTCCACATTCATGAATGTAATTTTACCCTACACCCACCACGAGGTTGCAACAAGAGGATGATTAGAAATTAACACTAGAACAACCAAAATGGTCACTTTGACTATTTTTCATTATGTAAGTTTCAAATTTTTGCTCGTGCATATTGGATCACAATGAACTTGACTTTTCTTAATTAATGCTTTGACAAAATCCATACACAATGATGAGTTGAAATCGCTATAGAAAAGCATCGTGTAAGATTGCAGACATTGAAAAAATATGTATTTTGCATGCAGTTCCTTCCTTGGATAAAAATGAAACACATACGCTTTTGTTGACTGTGTTGTCATGAACCTTATGGAAACTTACCTTGGAAAGGGGGGAAATGTCATAAGGGAGGAAATGTCATAACCTATAAGACTCATCAGTATTCAGGAAATGGAATGACATACACGTCAGTGGCTAGTTGCTGTGCTTTATAGTATCTTAGATCTGGCTTGTGTCAATGAATTCATGCCATGCATGAAGAAATTGTTAGACACCACATCAACATGTTTGCGGCAGGTCTACATATATATCGTACTTTGAAAACGGGGAAAAACCAGGGATACTTCGGTTGACTTACCAACCGCATAGCTCTTTAGTCGATCGCACTAGAGAGCTGTTCAAACCCTCAAAAGACACGGCAAGTCTTCGAGTCTGCAATGAAAAAAACATTATTTGGTTTTTGGGTTTCAGGTTTTTTGTGAGTGATATCATAAGTAAGGCAGGTTTTTGGCCATTTTTGGCTGTTGGTACCTGACCTGGGCCCAGTCGCCAGATGAAAGTATTTTGCCATGTGTTCAATGGAAACTAGGCTACAGTCTGAGTCTTTTGAGACCTTGATTGACTTTCTAGCATTTCTGGTTCAAAAGTTATGGCCTAAAATAAACAAAATAATTAATTGTCTAATTATGGGATTAATCACTAATTTTCTTGTTTTTAGGTCATAGCTTTTGAATCCGAAACCCCATCCAAAGCATCAAAAGACTCGAATTTTAGCCAAGTTTCCAATAAAAACTTGCGTGAAATACTACCATCTAGCAGTTTAGGCCTAGGGTCAGATGAAGTGGGCCAAAAAAGCCTAAAACAACTCCGTTTATGACATCACTCACAAAAAAAAACAAAACCAAAAAATAGTACTTTAATATGCAGCCAAATGCTAGGAAAGCATGAATGTATTAGAATCATTTATGTCAGTATATTTAGGCATGTTGATAAAGTTTAATTGTTTAATGCCAGTGTTGGCTGCGTTTATTGCTTCAAAAAATGCTTCCAATGAAGTGAAGCTTTTGCCAAAAATAGTCGCACCAGTAGACCCAGGCTTGTTGCAGAATTGGAATGTACTATGTAGCCTAAAATGTTTTGGAAATGACTTGATATGTTGGCAATTAATTGGTGCAAAAACAACAAAACGTTTGCCATGTTTACTGTTTAAGCCTACAGGTGTAAAACACCTAGCAGCATCTACCTTCTAGGATTTGAATGTCTTGATAAAACCCCCCGGTAATGAAAGTGCTAAATGCTTTGCTCTGAATCACTTAACACTGTATAGTTTGAATCACAAATGCATTTCCACTGTATGCGGCCAATAAAAAAGTATTTGTAAGTGTTTACATTGTTTGTGAGCTCCATTTGATGATGATGCTTATCCTAACATCATGTAATACATTCAATAATATTCAATTAAAAATTGTTAAGAAAAAGCTAGTCACATCAGCCAATACACTTATGATTCCTACATGAAAAACAAGAAATGTGTGTTTTTAGGACAAAATGAGAAAATACACTTAAGTACTATAACATCTTCAAGAAGCAATATATGCTGTCATTAAACAGCCAAACAATGATACCAAATTTTACAGTCCCTGAAGACCAAACAATGGCATTAAACCTGATCCAGACACAACAAGGAGCGTTTTTGATCATGTTCTGAGGGACCGAAAAGATTTCTCAAATTTTTCCAACATCTCTCAAAATACAGTAGAACCTTGCTGCATCACCACCATCAAAGCACAATAAAACCTTTTATGATTATCACGGTATTCAAATGAAATAACTGTGGTCTTGCAAAGTGTCTTAACAGTCACCAAAGTCAAACCTAAAAAACCCTGGTGACAAGTACTGCACACTCATTGGAATTATAATCTTTGGTCCAAAAACTTAAACCAATACTTGGCATACTTCATGAAAAGTTAGCACTAAAAGCAAATTCTATATAGAAGAAGTTGCAATGATACTTCTCATAAAAATATACCAAATTTTCAAGAATAGGCCTGTGCTGAACCTTTGAGTAACTTATTCAGTCAAACAAAGGTAGTGATTCTTGGCACTACATTATGCACTATCTGTAGACTAACTGTGAGAAAAGTTAGCGGAAGAAAGCATACCAAGGAAGACACATGTATACAAATCTTTTAATTAAAAAATACATCGAAATTTATCTCAAAATATGTTACTGCATTTTTATCAAAATGCTGATTTCATTGCAAAAAATATTTCGCTGTCAGTTACTAAAGACTAGTAATTTTCCAGACAGATTGTTGTGATGATGATTTACCAGCAAGAAAAACATCAATAAATCTCATGCTTGCAGCAAGTACTTCTAAATCTATTAAAAGCTAGATTTCAATGATTTAGAATGTCATGAATATAATTATGTTCTGCTAAAATTATCTACAATAAATTATTAGAACACGAAATAATAAGGTGTTAAACTGAGCGATGAGCTTTTTATAGTTGAAAGTGTAGATGTCAGGTTGGGCATTTTTCCAGTGTATGAAATCCATCACATCACAAACTGACATGATCTAATTGAGTAAGTGCAATAATGTTGTGAAGGAAAGGTTATGCAATTCTCACTGCAAATTTTTATCTTCTTCACAATTAGTGATGATCATCTCACTTTAACACAGCATCTGGAAACTTCCATAAAAAATTGAGAATTACACACTGTTTAAAACAAACATCAAGAAGCAGACATGCAGCAAAGCTGGTACTTCACTGCAGGTGTAATGAACACATTTTTACTCAGCATCCATGGTTAGGCACCTTAGCTGCACCATTGGGGTCAACACATATGCCACTTGGGAGCAATCCTATGTAAAACTACTTTACTATCTTTGCTTTGGCATTGCCAAAGCTTGCTGATTGATTCCTTGCTTACACCCATCGTGGAAAATACATACTTGATTTACTGACTGATTCACATGGTTCAGGAAGGAGTTACTCAGAATAAAATCCAAAGAACCATAACAATACCGTACGTAGTAAATTAATTTAAAAGGTCAAATGTATACAGGCATAAAAACCAGGCGTTTGCAACTGAAAAACTGCTGCCCTTGCTGAAACCACAATGCACTGAACAAGAAAACTTCCTAGCCTAGAACAATAGACCATGTCCCTAATGCACTGCACTAGATTGATGTCTAGCACCCTAAAATGTAATGGGCTCCATTTTAACTCTCAATTTAAAATAATCTGTTTTTGGGTTTGTACTGTTTTGGGTGTGTCATCATGACTGAGTGAGAGTAGGGAATTTTGGATGATATCAAGTGGCAATTTACTTGCTCTTTCTTTTAAAATAGGGCTATGATATCAGATGGTGATCAGAATTTTATAATTTGATCCACGGGGTCAATCTCAAGGTCAAAAGGCCATCACCCCAAAATTTACCCAAATCACAAAAATGATGTCAGATTATAATTCCTGGGTTTTTCCCCTTTTCAACGATACCTTACTTTTCCAGATTGGACCACTAGTTCAAAAGATATGGTGTTTTGAAGTTGGGCGGCCCCCTTATGTCCTCAAAATTTTCAAAAAATTAACCTCCCATATCTCAGAAACCGATCCTCCAATCACTGAAAATTTTTAGATTGGAGGTTTGGGGCTGAAACCAACATGTATGCCAAATTTCATTAAATTCTCAAAGGGTAGGGTTTAGAATTGTTTTTTTTGGGGTGATTTGACATGGAACGACCCTTATATTAATTAATTGGTTATTGAAGCTAAGAGACTTTCTGCTTCTTTATAAGGTTTTGAGACCTATCTAGCTCCATTAGTTCACAAGTTATGACTAGACAAAGTCTGAGCCACAATTGCAGCTTTGCGGTCCAAAAAGGATAAAAGAAAATCAAGTTCGGTCTAATCTCAGGTTACTCAGGCTGCTATCTGAGACAGAGTTATAATTTATTATTCACAAAACATGTTCAGCACATTGTGCAAAATTTATTTACTTTAACCACTCGAACTAGTGTACACTGAAAGAAATCTTTGACTTGGAAGATTGCTATGTAAATCTGTCATCAATGCAAAGTCTTGGAAGTTAAGGTTTACAAGTTTCATATAGAACTTACAATTGCATTGCATGTGCAAGGTTTGTTCACTGAAACAATGTGTTAGGTTTTGCTTTTGACTTAAGACAGACATGCTAAACAATAATGATACCATCACAAATAAGTCAGCACCAAATCATGAAATATCTTTATTGCATTAACCTCACTGCAAACACTTTAAAATTCACTGCCGATCATAGCTAGTGAAGCTGTTTTTCTGCATATGCAAACATGCTACCAACTTGAAACATACATGAACTATGCAATGGGATGATGGCATGCACTTTGTTGTAGTTTATCTGAGACACAAATCTTGAACAGTAGTTCCTGTTAATAAAGATATAAAACTTGCTGCAAAATTGTGATGTAAACCTCTATCTTTTAAAGGCTTGAATTAATCTTTTAATGGGATATTGATTTTCACGGCGTAGTGTCCATGAATGCAAGGCATGCCTTATTTTCAGTGAACAAAACCGGACTACTTCAAAACTTTAAATAAAATTTAGAATCATAAACAGGAGGAAAAATAAAAAATAAGAACTTCTCGCAAATCTGCATTGTTGAAGCTTTTTTACAATTTAGTTTGCTACCATTGACATATTGGTATTGTTGAAGGAACAAGTGTCAGAGATGCCTCAATCACAGGCATCACACTGACAGAGTTCTGCAATAAATTGTTTATTGCTATTGTGTAATAATTTCAATGACACACTCACTTAACTCACCCATTTTCCCTTTATGATTTCAAATCTTGTAAATCTGTTCTTTTATAAATCATTTTCTTAGAAGTGGTTCATGACTTGTCACATTTTTATAAAATGGCCCATAGGTCAAAAGTAGCTGGACCACCCAATTTTAGGGGCATGACACATTAAAACTAAATTGGAAAACACACCCAGCATCAAAGTCAATTTCACAACAACACCAACGTTGTGCATGCAAATACATGTCACTCTTCCGATAACACAACATGGAAAACCTTACTTGGCCAAATTTTCAACAGACTCGCTCATCTTTGATGGTTGCTTTACTACCAAGAATGCAGTAAATGGGAGCAAGTCAATCTGTATGAGAAACAAGCCAAGTTTTGTTGTAATCAACAGAATGCTACTGGGAATGCCCACTCCCCTAGAACCACTGCTGTTGCAGAACAAGATGACAGCACATGATACCATAGAACTATGATCGAATCCAACCAGTGAATTAGCAAATATGACTAAGTGCAATATAATCCATAAACATTTTGAACAAATATTCTAGCCAGTCCAAAACCATTCAAGCTTGCTTGGTAACTATATGCCAACCATATGTATTAAAACAGTATTGATGTGGTGATATATGTTAAAGTCCCTGTCTAATATCACTTAAAACTGTCAGTGCTACTCCATGCAGATCTACGTGCTCGGTGAAAACAATACTGGATGATGTTGCTAAGGTTTCAATCACTGTGATTGTGAACATGGTTGAAGTAGCTGTGTTAGCTCAGCTGCCTTTGCTGTGCTTATGATAATCAGTGGCTGCATTTGATTAGTTGCCACTGTCAAAATTTATTCAATTACTCATCGTCACAATATCTATTAATTCCACACCCTTACATATCCAATGCACAATCTTAATATCTGAACAAAGAAAAGAATCTACGGCTAAGAGCAATTCTTCAGTTTTAATGGATTTTACAGAAAAGGGTTTCCTTTACATCCATGAAGCTCAAGGGTGCCATTGCACCTCAACAAATGTTGCACTGTTCATCCAGTGTTTTGTTATTTCAAGAGTGAAAAAAATGAGTTTATGCATGGCATTTCCTGTCTGAAGAAATGCAGATATTGTAATGGTTTATTTTATTCAGAAAAGCATCACGGCTTCTCTGAAAACAAAAATTAAAGATTTCTGAAATGTTGAATATTTCACAGATTAATGTGCTGCACAATATAAAAACTGCCTGTCCTTTTACAACTTACACCAGCATAGAAGTGATTTCAACATAAGCACCACTTGGTCTTTCTTAGCCACCAGCCATAGCAAGTTGTCATGTGATGGAATTGGTGGCACTGTCAAACAATTGACAGCAATTGAGAGTCTCCAAAGACCCTTGATTAATCAAATTGCTGGTATTATGTCTGTGATGGATCGTTATACCAAAATGCTAACAACAATCTTGTTTGTTTGCAATAAGACTTGATATAAAACCCATGCTGCATGATTGCTTTAGCAAAGCATCTACAATTAAAGGAACCTGGTGTTTTCACTACTTTGAGTCAATCTCTCCTATCCAACCAGATGAAGCGAATCAGTGATGGTACAGAGTTTTCTCTGTGAATTTCCAGATGAAAGAAATTGACCAAGACAACGAAGGCTTGCTACTTGAGTTCATGCATCGGAATGGACCAGCAGGTTCATTCTTCTGGCTCCAGCAAAGTGACACATGCTGGGTAACACTACAACATGTTTTGCGTTTGATAGAAAGATTTACCTTGGCGACAGACAGTCTGAGGGCAATATCATCTATATATCCAATTTAACAAGAAAAAAATTATAAATGCATGGGGTGGGCCAAGTTTGAAAACAGCATAGAGCACTTAAAATATTTGCCATAACTTTAATTGTAATTTCACCATTAGTTCATTTAATGGCATACCAATGGGACGAACATAGTTATGAACTTAACTAATGCTCTACCACCATTAGCTCACAACATCATAACAATTGGCACTGCAGAAACTTCAAAATATTCACTGTACTGCTAGCAACAATGCAATGAGAAGTTCTGTCGATCTCTGCAATAGCCTGTGTAAGATGTCAAACCAGAAGACTAACAAGTATACAACACAAACTCATTTTTTTCTATGACAATAATCGAATAATGATGAACTATGCTAAATGTTATGAGGTATAGGACAAACTGTTTGAGATTTTGCACATGTGGTTTTCAAAACAAGATCTGAGGGGTTGATGTTTGATTGATTATTATGTATTTCAAGTTAAACATTGCCAAACCCCTGAAGGTTGTAATTTTATAAGTTTTACTATAATAATGAATATCATTCTATAATTTAAATGTGATCTAGGTAAAGAATGCTTATTTTGTGATGTGGTTGGCTTCATGCTTATTGCATTTCTGTTTTTTTAACTGTTTGGAATATGCCGTAGTTGTTCTAACTCATTATCACAAACATATCTTTTGCACTACTTAATGTATGTATTTTTGAAACACAGCCTTAACCTTAAACCAAATATAGAAAATTATATTAAAATTTCATGCAAACACTTCAACAGCCATTTACTCATTTAGACAAAAAACATAAGGATATTTTGTGGCTGACATTTCTTTAACAAAAGCTTTCATTACACATGCCAACAGCACCTGTACAATGACACATTTATTTAACGACACTTGGTGGCAAGCCGAAGCCTGAATACACATTGAGGTATTAGCATTAAGATATTTGTCATGCATCATTCATTTTGAGAACCAGCTTTTCAAGGTAACAAATTGATTACTGTACTGGAGCCAGGCAAAAATTTGTGATCACCGGTTTTAGTCATGAGAGATTTAGAGAAAGCAGATTGCATGTGCTAGCCTTTTCACAGTGAAAAGCAATCATGTATAAAACAGCATGCACAAAGGATTTCTGATGGATGTCATGCCTGAAAATTCATGTGTCACACACAATATCTCATCAGCAGCTGCCACGCTCTCAAGTCTGGTGCTTTTCTTAATTGTTTGATCTTCTTTTTGGCAACACAGTTAAGTAGCCTAGATGTAGTTTTTTTATTTTCCAATTTCTGTGCCTCACTTTCCAACATTTACCATTTCAAAGCATTGCTACAGCACCTCTGCCAACCTTACATTATAACCTGAAGACTTATAGGCCTACCTTTCAGGGTCAGGTTATGCATCTCACTGCCTGTTTGGTTGGTGTTGAATCACAGCCTTGCTGTGATAAATGTGATTTCATGGAGTTTTCATGTGGTTTTGCTGCTCTATTGTAGCTTAAATATATTACAGTATATTAACTAATCAGCATCAGATACCATAGTTTTTCAGATTTTGTAATACACATTGCCACTATACAGGTAGTACTATTTGTGAAGGAAGAAGTCAATTAGCTCTAGGTTAAGGTTTGCTGCAGTTTTTGAGGACTACCTCATCCCTAATTTTATCCAATCAGAGAATTGGTCTCTGCTTTCAATTTGTGACAATTCGGCCTTACACATTATACTGTAAATACATTTGCAAGTAATTACAGACTCCACACATGTGGCGCAGTCAAATCAGTTAGTAAATTATTTTTTTAAACATGAAATCGACTTAACAAGATTTTACACATCCTTACTTTTGAAATTTGAAAGCAATTTGAATTGCTTGTTACATCATGTAACACATGTAATACATGTGAAATGCTCACAGACTAAAAAGCCAGGGCAGAGAAACAGAAAAGCAAATAAACTCAAGGCTAATTGAACAAATCAAAACGTAAGCAGCGGCAAGAACAAACTGGAAATTATGCTGTTTATCATATACTGGACTTGTTTCGCTAAAATTAACTTTCTGGTATTCAGACTTGTACCACGTGTATTCATGGGTGCAATTTGGTGGTAGACACAAGGGACGTGTCCCTCCCATTTTTTCAGGTGAGGGGATATAATATGCCATGTACCCCCACTTTTTCGTTTCAGGTATTAAATTTTGAAAAGTTTGAAAAGTAAGTCATGCATGCCACGTTTTGTGTGAAGTGCTTTGTATGTTAAATATTACACACAGCCAAGTTGATCTTGAAACAGAGTTTGGTATGGTATCACTGGATTCTTCTGTTACTGTTAGTTTGTAAATTTTAGCTTCAATAAAATGATATTTACCACTTTTCAAGTTTCTAGAGACCACGAAAGATGATGACAGATGGTCAGCTGCTTCTGTCCGACATTCTACCCAGTGTGGTGTACTGTCTGTTAGGAAAGTCATTTTTTTGAAACAGTGAGTTTTACAGCTGTACATGTGAGAAACTAAAGCACAGCATGGGTTTGGTTCATGTAGAAATGTAACTAGTTTTGCTGCAATGTTGGTTGTCACATAAACTGGGACGCTTCAGAACAACGAGCCTTAGAAGGAAATCAAACAAGTTCTGGTACGGAATATATCCTTTCAATAACCTATAATTGCAAAAAGAACACCCCGTCCTACTAGCCAATGCACTAACAATCAACCCATTACTGGACCACTTACCCACTACAATGATATATCAGTTGCCTTTATATCTAAAACAACGAAACAAGATCACGCATCATTCTTCAGTAAGTTGGTTAAACAGACTAATCATAGCATGCTAATATTCGTGTAGGGCTATGCTGCTTGACTGAATGCCTAACTGGGACTTTTTGGTTGACCAACCAGGACGCCGGGACAAAGCCTTTAAACCGGGTCTGTCCCAGTTAAAGCAGGATGTCTGGTAAACCCAAGTATATATAATGTTAGAAAGTTGCGTTTTCAGGCAAATACCTGTAAAGCTTTTGCCTAAGACAAAAGCAGCACTATTGTGGAGACTCAGTTTTAGGATAGGCAGTTTTGCAAAAACCTGTCTTCAACCATTAATAAATAGGATTTTAATCAAAACATTGGAGAACTATTTATCTAGCTATATATTAACCTACAGCTCAAAACAAAAGGGCTTGACTAGGAATAAAAGATAAAATATAGCGTAAGGTCCTTGTAACATCACCTAAAATCCTCAACCCAAAACTCAAACCCAAACCTAATCCCAAAACCTACACCCAAAACCTAAACCCAAAACCTAAACCCAAAACCTAGACCCGAAACCTAGACCCGAAACCTAGACCCGAAACCTAGACCCGAAACCTAGACCCGAAACCTAGACCCGAAACCTAAACCCGAAACCTAAACCCGAAACCTAAACCCGAAACCTAAACCCGAAACCTAAACCCGAAACCTAAACCCGAAACCTAAACCCGAAA
>Ga0210059_1008662_pt1 | contig 16001 bp, 9 predicted proteins | sample Ectturendosymbi2_FD_188042 | JGI IMG/M metagenome (GOLD analysis project Ga0210059, IMG submission 188042) | Ecteinascidia turbinata endosymbiont from Florida, USA - Sample 2 (SPAdes) (version 2) | ecosystem: Host-associated > Tunicates > Ascidians > Unclassified | place: Key West, Florida...
GGTTTTGGGTTTAGGTTTTGGGTTTAGGTTTTGGGTTTAGGTTTAGGTTTTGGGTTTAGGTTTTGGGTTTAGGTTTTGGGTTTAGGTTTTGGGTTTAGGTATTGGGCTTAGGTTTTGGGTTTAGGTTTTGGGTTTAGGTTTTGGGTTTAGGTTTTGGGCTTAGGTTTTGGGCTTAGGTTTTGGGTTTTGGTTTAGGTTTTGGGTTTAGGTTTTGAGTTTAGGTTGGGGTTTAGGTTTAGGTTTTGGGTTTAGGTTGGGGTTTAGGTTTAGGTTTTGGGTTCAAGTTTTTGGTATAGGTTTTGTATTTAGGATTTGGGTTTATAGTTCTAGGGTTTTAGGTCATGTACCAAGGAGCTTACGCTAATCCAAGTGTATCATCGTGGTCACAAGACCAATCCAAGCAGTCGGATTCTCCTAATGGCGAAATAACTCCAGCAGTGCTTTTCCTTCTGATGCCTAATAGACACTGCCTTGTTAATATTTGGAAATGCCAAATGGCTATGTCTGTTTTGCCTCATGAGGCAAAAGCTCTACTGGAGCTATTTTGCTTTCAACCAATCATATTTGGCTAAAGGCAAAATAGCTCCAGCAGCTCTTTCGCCTCATGAAGCAAAAGAAAAATGAATCGTTTTAATTTATTGGATCAGGACTGGATCGGACTGATGATTTAAAAAAATTCTGCGGACCAGGACTGGATTGGATTCAATTTCATCAGATCAGGACTGGACTCGGACTGAAAAATTTCACAGTCCGCTCATGTCTGGCGTAAACCCAAGTTACAAAGAGCCGCAAACATAAAATTCTAAAAACACGCATTAATTTGCAATCTACGCTTCTGTGACATCATAATCCTTTTTGGAAAGACTTGCAAAAGTAATACTGTACGGCAGAGATGAGCATTGGACCGGACTTGGTTATCTCCACACCACAGCACGACTCATTCAAAACGAGAAGAACTCCCAAGTTAGCTACAGCAATCAGGTATCTAATTTACAAAAGCAGCACATTCTTTGGTCAAAAAGCGTTGCCTAACGCAACAGTACTGTAATAGTTGTAATCACACTTAAAACAATTTGGAATGAAAAAGTAGGTTATCAGTTTTGCCAGGTAACAGTAGCGCAGCCAGAATGAGATCGAAGAGGCCATGGCCTCCCCCGAAACAAAATTGCTCAGAACTTTGCTGGTACTTTGTATCAATTTTCAGCTGTTAGAAAATAAACGAAGTAACAGTCGAACTCAAGACGACGTCAGTGGCTGATGACGTCATTGACTGGCCCATCCTGAACAAAATTAATGACTGCACTATTGCTAGGTAATTCTACTATTTTGAATGCGACAAAAAGCGGTTCTATGTATTAAATTTGAAATGTGGAAGAAATTACAAATATATTTATAAGAAGCTCTTGAGACCCAAGATAGTAGCCAAACAGCCACCAGATTAAAAAACACTGCCCAAAACCTCAAACTGTTTGAAAAAGTAACCTACATAAAAAGCATTCCCATCAAAGGAGTAATCTCTTCAAGCTAAGCTAAAGGAAATGGTGAGTCCAGAACCAACGAACACTCACACAACAGGCACAGGCATTAACCACTCAACTTTGTTCACGTTGCTGCTACAACGCAATGTTATATATGTGGGCAAAGATGGATACAGTTCGAATGGCACAATAGTCTCAGCAGAGCTTTTGCCATTGATGGCAAAATTGCAATGCCATTTAGCAAATCTGTAAAATCGGATCACAACTAAAATTTTTGATACCTTCAGAATAATCACATTTATTTGTGGGGCTATGGGTGCAAAAAAATATTTTCTCAGTCCCATCCATTCTTGATCCCCCAATATTCAAAAAAAATTGCAGTCCGATCTAGTCCTGATCCGGCCAAAAAATTCTTCAGTCCTGATCCAGTCCTGATCCGTGCTCATCTCTGATGTATACAGCCCCAGCAGAACGGGTCAAAACAGCACAGTAAAGTGGTAACTCCAGAGGAAAGGTTGCTTTCCATCATTCAATTATTTGCCAAGGTGTTTCGTCGTTTAAATCATTTGCCAATGAAGTAACAAACTTTTAAAGTTTTTTACTATCTGCCACGTACCTGTTTCACTACATTCTTTTTATTTTAACACTGGGCATCTGCACTGACACTCAAATTTCTTCGTCACATATTTCGTGTATTTTGGCTAACAAAGCTTTGACATTTTTTGTAACGTTACCTACACCTTTCCTAGTTGTTTTTCCCCTCACACGACAAGTAATTGATTAATTATTCTCCAAAGATTTATATTGAAGAGGTGATAAATTTAGAGATTAAAAAAACGAAAGCACTACTTTGAATTTCAAAAAGCAAAATTGAAACTAATTTTTCATCCATCCAAACTTGCTCACTCTGTCCAAAACAAATTTCAAAAATTTTGCTCGTGATTCTGCTATTGACGCAAAGAAAAATATTTAGGCTTATTAGATTAATAGACTTTTTTGGCAAAAATTAGGTTTACACTTTGAACCAGCGAGGAAATATCCCACCGCATGCTCTACTGCAGTGGCGTGGCGATTTTAACTGTCGCCCTGGGCCGACCATAAAAATGCTTCCTCTTTCCCTTCCTCACATTTGCTTACAACAATATAAAATGAGAGAAAATCATGCATCGTGCTTATTATGACTATAAGGACTAATAAAGCACCTTGATCATCACAGTCAAATACTCACAAACTGAAAGGGGTCTTGTTTTTACTTCTCGATTATGGATCTTGCTTTCTCTAATAAGCAGCGTCTATTTGAAGTGATCACATGACAAGTTTGGAATGCATGACCTACATCACTGACCATAATGTCTAACTTAAATGGGGGAAAGCTTTTAGTGGCTGTTTGTCTACGTTGTGTAAAGAATAGGCTAAGCCATAACTTTTAATCTCAACATGTTGTGTCTCTCTGTATTCTGCTAGTCACGTGACCATTTCAACCATTTGTGTTCTATCAAAGGCAAAATAGCCACGACATGTATTTTGCCTCATGAGGCAAAATAGACAGTATCTTTTTAATATGAGTTACTTGTAAGTTTTTGGAGTGTTAACAGGAGTCGGAGTTGATGTTTCAAAATTTTTTGGAGTCCGAGTAGGAGTAGGAGTCTTAAAGCATGGAGCAGGAGTGGAGTCGTAGTCTGAAAAATGTGACTCCGCTCATCTCTGATGTAGCTTTGGAATGCAACAACAACAGTGCAGTATCACTATCAACCAAGGCAACTAAAACTCATTTTACTTCAGGCTTTTTCTGAAACTGCCATTATCACCTTGCGAGTTCACAATAAAATAAAGGAAATACTTAAATATGTTCAGAGCTGGACACTAGCGAGCTACTGAAATAGCGAGCTACTGTAGTGAGCTAATTTTCCAGGAGCGGTAGAGGGAGTGCCGCTCTTTTTTGAAAAAATAGCGGATGCGGTAGCGAGCTATCACCATTTTACTGTTACCGCTATTCGCTACTTTGGCGTGAGTGGTGGCCAAAGGAAAAAGTTCGCAAGAGCTCTTCCGTCAGCACACGTTGATAGTAACTGGTCTTCTCACTGTTTTGAGCTGATTTTGGATGATTTGTTTGCAGTAAGATAGCAGCATTATGGATGATTTAGCTCAGGTTGCTTTTGACCTGATCGATGGGTTCCACGTTAGTTCGGTAAAAACTCAGCATCAGCGAGAAACTTAAAGCAGTTGGGGCTTCGAAGCATTGGCTACTGCTTCCGGTAAAGTTGCGTATGACTGAATTGAATGCTTGTAAAAATATGGCACTGGGTTCAACATCTCGCTACATGTGCAACTACGGTTTTTGTTTTGAAGTATATTTCAATATGACAGTTTTTGTAGCTTTTGTAGCTTGGTTCGACTTTAGTATATTTGGCTGTATGCATAACTTGAAGGAAGCTTATGATTCTGTCTTGAAGACAGTGGCGTAGTCAACGGGGAAGGGGAAACATCTGCCCGGGGCGCAGCATGTTGAGGGCGTAAAATGAGGTTGGAATGTCACGCAACAATTACGAAATATCAGCGGATTCTAGTAATTACGATTTACAAAATGTCGAATGGCAGTCGCTGATACCCAGTTGCAAAATCTGATCAAGATCACCAAGGTTCGCAAAGAGAGAAATCACGAACATCAGTGACGTTTAAGGCGGCGCTTGTGTCTCCAGGAACCAGCGTCGGCATGTGGTTTGACTCACGGTTACGTCACAATGCTTTCAGATAGCCAGGGTTGCGAACTTTCCCACTTCGTTCTCATTCTATAGTTGCGTCACAATGGACGGGAATCCAACATTCACAGTGCATGCAACTGCGCATACTTTTAGAGCAGCGATAAACCTTAAGGGAAATTAGTTTATCTTTGATGGTTTGACAAACTTCATGTTGAAATGGATTTGATGTGGTTCTGAAGGTAATTATGATGATTTTTATTTGTGGGATGTTTAAATAAATCCTGACTACTTTTGCAAACTTGTAATTGCAAATGGTCAACAGCGTTGAGTATATTAGCTAGGGTACCATTGTGTACTTTTCAGTTACTCTCAGTCACGCACGGAGAGCGGGGGCATTGCTTCCCTTGTTGTTTCAAAAGGGAAGCAACTGGGGCGGAGCAAACTTTTCATCACAGTATCATAGGTAATTTCATGGTTAACAAGATCTAGTTGAAACAAATTTATTGCAGCTATTCACGCACCCACAACGTTCAGAATGGTTTTCTACACTCCCTGTTATAATTTTTGAGGTCATCATTGTTGCTGAACAGAAACAAACATATTGGTGAAGAATGTTTTGTTTTTTCTATGTTTGCATTTTCCTCAATACTTTTACTGACCCCTGGCCTACCGCTGCTTCGGCTGCTGCCTAAATTTTATGCAATTTCACCTATAAACTGAGCATCTCCACGGACATGATTATCGAAATTCAGATAAAAAAATTGCTGGCAAAACTTCTTACAGAGAGTCACTGGCGTTAGATATTTTTTAGGTTGAATTATGCGGCACATTTAAATCATATCAGGTTTTTGACAAAATAATCGATAAATTTTCAGCAGCAAAAGCAGGAAAACTTTGTCCTTGGAATTAGATAATTGAAAGTAAAGCATCAGATTGCAGTGTTTTTTTATTGTATACTGCCACGAACTGGCTGGGTTGGAGCGCCTAAACTGAGTTTGTCCCCAGGTGCGGGAAACCCGAGATACACCACTGCTTGAAGTGTCTTTGCTTTTTGCAAAGTGCTTTCATGTCTGTTGCTGCAACATGATACTGTAGATAAAAATGCAATTTGGAATCTACGTAGTCGTATTTAATTTCGTTCAAACCGTCACGAAAAACTTCTTGCAACTTACCTTTGTAATCAAATGTCGTTTTTCTGCTACATCTCACGTTCTTTTTCTTACAGGCGTCACAGCGTTTCTTTCAACTTGCGGTTAATTTAGGGAAACGCTATTGAAAGCGTGGTCGCATGGGTCTTCACTTTGAGCTTCGTGCCTCGTACTGTGCTGACTAAACTCAAAACAACTACATGATCCCCTTTTTTCTAATCTGACGACTTTGTCTTATGAAAAAAGCATCATCTTTGAGAACCGTGAATGACAATGTTATTACTCACCTTAATAATAGCATTGTCTATTTTGGTTACCATTTGGATTTTCTGAAACGCTTACAACGTTCACAAGGCCAGCAACGAACATTGTGCACCTGTGAAAAAACAAATTTCGCTGAACAAAAAAATGCACGCCAACGTTGAATAAAAATCGCCAGTTTGTCTAAGCGATGTCAATCGTAAGTAATATAATCTATGCGATTACAGGCATCCACTGCTGCTTTTCAAGTAACAGAATCAACTGTTGCGCTACGTGTTTTGCCAAATCGAAATGTAAATGTTTTTACGGCTTAGCATTTACGCGCATAGAAAGCAAAGCTTCTTTGGATTCCGAGGGTTGCACTGCTTGTAAGCAAACCTACTAAATGGTTGCGGTTATTTTTTGTATCGAAACATCTCGTCATGTTAGTTATAGTGTATCAAACCAACACTGAATATCGAGCAGTAAGCCTTTACAATGAATCCAATGCGCAGAACAAATTTACATTTAAATGTTGAAGTTGTCATGCTTTGAACGTTGTGCACCTACTTTCTAGTATTTGCGCACTTTGCTTTGCAATCTTTGCCGATGAAGTTGTACTTTTGATATTTGTCTTGCAAACATTTTCCTGAAAACACTCACCAGTATATTTTGTTTGCTCCCCTCTCTCTTCACTTCAACCCTTTCTATCGCGCACGGGCCACTCAGTGGCCACTTTCTTCACTTGAAACATTTCGAAGCATCTGCATTGCTTTGTGTTGTAAAAGGTATACTGCTAGAAATCGGACGTACTTTGCGACATTCCCTAGTACTCCAATGGCAAATCAGCAATTTTCCCTACTCACTAAAAAAATCTGTCTCCTATGTGAAACTAATGTCGTTGAATAATTTTACACTTTCACTAAACGAGGCGCCAAAAGCGCATTATTTTTCTTTTCTGCTACTCATTCAACGTTCTGCTATTCAGCAAAAATCAAATAAGGCTACTTTGCCAAACATCAAAAGCTTTTTCTACTGTAAAACACGCGTTGTACGTACAATCGCTATGTTTATTGCTTCACAATATTTTTTTTGTTTTCAACATCAGTGATAACTGCTGAAAAAGTTCGCATAATCTGTGGACGTTACCAAATCGCAATTCCCGGTCACTTGAGGGTTTAGGTTTCCGAGCATGCTATAGCGCGTCCGCTCAATCTCCTACCGCCCCGTTTTGAAAACCAAACGTTCTTGGGGATTGGGGAACTACAGGAAAGTATTCTCTTTGAGATGACGGATATATCACTTCGCGTTAAACTTGTTATCATGAATTTGCTTGAATATAGTTTATCAACAAATCTCACATTTTCGTTCTTTTAACTCTACACGCAAAGCTAACATTGACGAAAGTTTTGGTTCATCTACGTTTAAACCTGACAGAGTGCTACCAAACATCAGGTAGTTGGGCTTTTTATAATTGCCATTTCGCTGAAATTTTATTTGCCTCCATGTGTTTAGGTAAAACTTTCATGATGACATTTTTTGCAAGTGGCCATCGCCTGAGCTAAACAAGCAGAGTTGGTGTTGAAAAAAATTTATTTGATTAACATTCTTACCTGACACAGCCACACAACGTCAAGTGATTGATTTCTTTTATCATCACGATCTTGCTAAAATTTTATTCACTTCCATGTGCTAAGCCGCAAATCACATGATGTTGATCTTTGCATGTGATTGTTGTCCGAATGTAACACCAAACTTTGGATGCTACAACTTCGCATAAGAAAAAGAACTGTTTCCTGTCCACATGGCCTTGATTTTTCCTCAGTTGTTAAATAAATTCTGTGTGGTTCTTAGTGTTTTTTGCATATTTTCACGCAAAGTTTTTCAGATATTTTGAAAAAGTACGTATGGGCATTGAATGCACTGATAAGGAAGCTTGATTTCATAAACGAATAAAAGAAATTTGTGATAGATTTTATATGAATAAGATTTCAGTACTGTGCGCATTGCACACCTTTGAAAATAAAGCATTCAACACTTAGGCTGCACTTTCAAAACCTGGAATATTAATGAAACTGTGGTTGGTCAATTCGCTCTCGAATATCTTAGTAACAATTCTTTGCACGCAGGCTATATAAACTACGTTCTACACAAAACTGCTATCGCGTATAAACTGAACCATGCAGAAACAAGGATCTCAGCTTAAAATACAAGTAGCCAGTAATTTGTTCAGGAGTTTCACATGAAACATAGATCAACATAACATTTTTTTAAAATCTGAAATAATACATAAACAATTCGTGGGGAGGCTTTGATTGCCCGGTTTGTACCCCACCCTGGTTGCGGCCCTAATTCAATTTACACGCGAATTCAACTTTGTCAAAAACAGTTTTGATCTTTTATTTCTTGACCATTCTCTTGAAGTCTTGAGTACTGTATACAGAGCGCAAAACTTCCATTGATAAAGGCAAGTTATTAAACATATACCAATCCACTCACGAAGCTAAATGCACTCTGGGTGTTTGTGCAGTCTATGTTTCATTTGTATGTGTATACACTGTGAAATAACTTTTCCGATATCATAGCTGTTCACTGACTATTTTTTTCAGTTCACGTTTTTTCTTTAACAACTTTTTTCAAAAAAACGTTTCAAGGTTAGATTTTTCAAAATAGATCCAACGTAAGTGAAACAACACCAATTTTTTTTAAGTGCAGCAAAAGGAGCGGTAGCGAATAGCGGTAGCGATAGCTCGCTCCTATTTTTTGTCAGTAACGGCTGCGGTAGCTCTGCTATTAGATTTAACAAATAGCAGGAGCGACGGTATTAATAAAGTAGCGGTTGCCCACCTCTGAATATGCGTATAAAGTGTTATGAAGTGTTTTCAATGCAGCCTATGTGGCTTCAGTTGATTTATGAAGGCTAATAGCCCAAGTGAAAAGATAACAGTAATTGTAGATTGTTCTTGTTTCATGGTACTTGTGCCTGAAACACAAAGAGTTACATGAAAAAGTTAACAACATTTGGTTCAGGTTAGAGCTGAAAGAGTTGAACGAGATTTGGTTTAGGTGACAAGAACATATGATTTTATTTCTTCGTTTCAAGCTTGATATTATCTTTTTTGCCTCATGAGGCAAAAGCTGTGCTTGGGTTATTTTGCCTTAGTTAAACATGGTTGAAATGGTCATATGGTAATTACATACCACACAAAGAGGTAACGAGTTAGGGTTAGAGTGTACCCGCAGTAATGCAAAGTAGACAAGAAGCCACTAACTGCTTGCCAGCATAACGGCAAAATAGCTTCAGCAGTCTATCTTGCCTCATGAGGCAAAAATATGCATCGCTTTCAAGTTTTTGGAGTCAAAACAGGATCCGGCGTGCAAATTTTCAATGAGATCCGGAGCAGGAGCTGGAGTCACTTTTTTGGAACAAGAGCTGGAGCAGGAGTAAAAAAAAGTGACTCCGATCACCTCTGGTCTGGACAAAGGTGGATGCATAGCAAAATCGTCCCAGTAGAGCTTTTGCCATTGATAGCAAAATATACATTCTAATATTTTTGATGTGGTTAGAATAATCACATCAAAACAACAAAAATTTTCTTAGTCCGATCCAGTCCTGATCCGGCCAAAATTGGCTCCAGCCCTGATCCAGTCCAGAGATGATTACTATCCGGTTTGCCGGTTGGATATCTGGCAGGATAGTGACTTGCAACCAGATACGGATATACAAAAACTGCTTTGAAACGGGAACCGGTTACAGATAAGGATATCTGAATCGCTTTTATCGATATTTTGAGAATTCAGACTCTTGGAAAAAGTTGCACATTGCACAATCATTTATTTAGTAGCTTCGAAAGCATCTCTTCAGCCTTCTGTCTGTGTCATGACTCCAAGTCTGTCTGTGGTATAATCTCAGCACCATAGCGTAGTCCCATGCCCTACTGATTGAACATGCTAAGTTTGTCAGCATGAGTCTGTTGCTGGTGTAGCAAGATAGGGCTATTTCAGTGCACATTATAGCAGTTGTTTGTTACGTACCCGGACTAGGGTTAGCTAGAGTAGGCCTGCTGTGATCTGTAGTCTATACGAGCTGGAGCAGGCCAGCTGCTTTAATGTGGTCTGTAGTCTGCATCAGGCGGTGCTTTCTTCACGCCTAGTTCACGTGAGCCTGCATTGACTGGTCGTTGGACGATACCATGCGGCAGTTAGCTTTTTTTGTTCTTGAACACGATAGGCAAAATTTTTTTTGTGACATTGACTTGTTAGACTGAATTTTAAGTGAGTCATTTCAAAATTTGTGAGATAGCTTAAGCCTGTTTGTTGTTTTAAATGCTGTTTTGGTTCGTAGACTTGCATTGCTAAGTAGCGATTGGTGTGTGGTTAAAGTGAAACAACGGGTAGGATTAATAAATGAAATTATGAATGTGAAATCATGGATTGTGTTGAAATGGAACCATTGTTACTAAACAAACGACTAATAAAAAGCTTGGTGCAAAACTTCAGCTTGCTTATTGATCCAACAGACTCTGAAAAGTATTTGCGATATGTCAAGCTTGCAGGTTATGCGATATATCAAGCTTGCAAGATATGTCAAGCTCGTTGTTTGTAGGCAGGCATGATAGGGCCCAATACGGGGCAACATATTTAGGTAGTGTCTATTGTGTTTAATAAAGCAAAGAGTGTGCTGGTACTATTTAATTTTGCCATCAGTTGAACACAATTGGTTGACTTGAAGTGGTCATGAGAAGTAGGACATGCAGAGATACAATTGGTTGGGGTCCAAGAATTTATTGTTAGGGTTTAGTGTCAGGGCATGTCTAGATTCAGGGCCAGACTTTGGGTTTGGGGGTTCAGGGTTTAGCCTACAGTTCACGTAATACAAACAGGAAGCCGCTTACTGCTTGCCAGCCTTGAAACAAATACAACACTTGTCTGTGTAGGTGGGACTGAGGCTCTTACAGTTGTCACGGTCAACTAAAGACATGCGTTCCAAACTTGTCATGTGCTTACTTTAGCCAATCATGTTCAGCTACTACAAAGGCAAAATAACTTCAGTCGTTATTTTGCCTCATGAGGCAAAATAGACACTACACAAAAATGTATGTTATGCATCAAGATACACTTTTGGATAGTTTTCAGATACGGATAGTATGATTTTAACCAAAACGGGATTCGGATCGGATACAGATATTATTTTCAAAAACAGGATAGAATCGGATAGCAAAAAAACACTATTCGATCATCTCTGGTCCTGATCCGTGCTCATCTCTTCCACAGAGTACCATTTTACAATGTTTCTACACTTCGCAATAGAAATAAAAAATAAAAAACAAATATGTAATCAGGGTTTTTTGAGGAAAATATTAGATACCCAGTAGGGACCCGATTTCTCTGATTCTAGGGACCAGATTTTCTGTGATTCTAGGGACCCGAATTTCAATTCTAGGGACCAGAATCGGGTCCCTAAAACACCTCAAATGAACCCCAATATAATTTTTCGGAAGCCTCAAAGAGTTGTGTCGACGAGCAGAAGAAGCAAGACTCATAATCGACAATGAAGAACAAGACCTATTTCATGTTGTGTGTGTTTGATTGTGATTTTCAAGATGCTTTATCAGTCCTCATATCATTAAAAAAGTACGAAACATGATGTTCTTTCATTTTAAATTTTTATAATCAAATTTCAGACGTGGAAAGGCCGGCACTTTTCAGAGATGAGCACGGATCAGGACTGAAGCCAATTTTGGTCGGATCAGGACTGGACCGGACTGAGAAAATTTTTGTTGTTTTAATGTGATCATTCTGAAAATAACATAAATTTTAGTTTTGATCCGATTTCACAGGTTTGCTAAATGGTAGTGTATATTTTGCCGTCAAATGCAAAAACTCTTCTGGGAATAATTTGCAATTCGAACTGTATCCATATTTGTTCACATATAACGTTGACTTCTAGTAGCAATGCAAACATAGATGAATGATTAGGGCTTATGCCTGCTGTGTGATTGTTCGTTGGCTCTGCTCTCACCATTTCCTTTTGGGTTAGCTTGTAGAGGTTACGCCTTTGATAGGAGTTCTTTGTACTTTTTCAAAAAGTTTAGGATTTACCTTTAGGGTTCACCTTTAGGGTTTAGGTTTGCTGATTAGGTTTCGGGTTGAGGATTTAGGTTCAACTTTTAGGTTTAGGTTTTAATTTTGGGTTTAGGTTTAAGTTTTGGGTTGAGGTTTTGGGTTCAGGTTTTGGGTTTAGGTTTTGTGTTTAGACATTGAGTATAGGTTTTGGGTTTATAGGTTTTAGTTTTGGGTTTAGGGTTTTAGGTCATGTAACAAGGACCTTACGCTAATCCAAGTGCATCATCATTGTCACATGACCAATACAAGCAGTCGGATTCTCCTAATGGCAAAATAACTCCAGCAGTGCTTTTCTTTCTGATGCCAAATAGACACTTCCTTGTCAAATTTTGGAAATACCAAAAGGCTGTGTCTATTCTTCCTGATGAGGAAAAAGCACTGCTGGACTATTTTGCCTTCAACCAATCGTATTTGGCTAAAGGCAAAATAACTCCAGCAGTTCTTTTGCTACATGAGATAAAAGAAAAATGAATGATTTTGCATTGGTGGATCAGCACTGGATCGGACTGATAATTAAAAAAAATTCTGCGGACCAGGACTGGATCGGATTCAATTTTATCAGATCAGGACTGGACTCGGACTGAAAAATTTCACAGTCCACTCATCTCTGGCACTTTTGAGATTGGCCCCGGGCCTTGCTACGCCACTGGCCACAGCCCAACTGTTTGTAATTAGAAAAAATAATCATCAATTCCTTGTTTGAAGGTATCATCTGGTGAAGTGACGGTAACCCATATTTAGATGTCTTGAGCATGGCTTTTATATTGCTATTTCGAGTAAAGCAAGAGTCAAAGTATCAGAACAGGATATTTGCATGTACGTCAGTAGTTTGTACCCATGGGCGTCCGCAGGGGGCAAAACGGGTATTTCCCCCTTGGAAATGGGCGTATGTAGCAAAATTTCCTAGAAAACCTGAAGTTAGCAGCTTAAATTGACTTAATTCTTGCAATGACAGTTTTATTTGCCGATTTGACACTCACATTGCACAAGAGCCGGGTTCACTGTTTTGCTGTTCTGGTATTATGCATTGATGAGCTTGCAGTTCACTAAATCCGCTCCATTGCCTGCAGAGGCAGGTTGCAAAACTTGCGAGCGAATTGCTCTGATGTTGGTCTTTATTGCGTGACAAAGGTTTGCTTACGGAAGTAGGCGCTTTGCTTCATGTGACTGTTGAGCAGGGTTGCCATATTGGAGAGTTCATGACCAATTTCGAAAGATTGGCAATATTTCTAGCGGTTTTGGTAATTTTTTCAGTTTGTCACTATAAATCAGGGCTGCGGAGCCGTCGTAAAAATGGCACAGCTCCGACTCTGGATCCGGAGCTCTTCTTTTCATGAACATTGGCTCCAGCTTCAGCTCCGAAGCTCTTGGTTTACATAAGTGTGGCTCCAGCTCCTGTGCTCTCTTTTTTCATGGCTATGGCTCCAGATCCGGCTTCTCTTCCTTTTCACACATTAGTATTTTCAATTGTCTTGTTGTGCCTCAAGCTGAATGGAAATTGAATTAAATCAAGTACAAAGAACTCATAGAATATACCAAACTTTTTTGAGTGAATTAACGTGGTAGTTTGTTACAAGCAACTTATTTACCCTGAGGAAATCATCGAAAAAGCGACTATCACAGGTTCAGAAGATTCAGAGAACAGTTACCAGCACAAACGTAACTTAAGATAACGGTAATATAAACAATTTCTGGAAAGGCAGTCGCTGGTTTTGTCGTCAATGCCTGAGGACTTCTTTGTTATTTCTTACGACCAGAAAATGAGTGTTTGAAAAACTACATTTGTGTGGCAGCCTGGAGATGGCGCCACATGCAAAGAAATGGCCGCCGGTAGATGGTGACCATAAGTAACATGTCGCTGTGATGGTCACTACAAGCGAATTATCGTAATTCACTAATACCTATATATAATATCACAACCTAGTATCCAGTGTTTTTTAAGGTTTTCAAAAGGGTGTCGTGGTAGAGTTTAAGGGTGTCAATTGCGGCATTTCTCAAAACGCTTACTAAATCTGTCAACTTGAGAGCAACCGCTGCTACACGTACTGGATGTGTTCGGCATGGGGTGGGTCATCAAACGCCCTTCTCAGGGCGCGGCAGCAGAAATGCTGCCGAATACCTACGACCCAACATATTCCAGCTGAACACTGAGGGGCTTACTGCAGACAAGATCTCTGTCATTGAGCAGCTAGCCTATAAGAACAAGGCTTTCATCATCGTCCTTCAGGAGACCCACTGCACGACTGCAGATAAGCTAGTGATTCCCAACTTCTCACTAGCTGTGTCAATCCTCAGCAAGAATCACGGCCTTGCCACGTTTGTCCACGAGCGGTTGGAATGGTCACTGGTCGATCAGTCTCCAGAACAATCAGAGACTCAATGGTTGTGCATAGACGTTGCAGGATACCAGATCATCAACGTCTACAAACGTCCACGTTCGCGATTCACACCAACAGCCATACCGACGTTCCCACACCCCAGCCTGTACGTTGGCGACTTCAATTGCCAGGACGTCAACTGGGGTTACAACTCAACCGTCCCCGGACGGTGAGAGCCTGGACTCCTGGGCAACATCCAACAACCTTGGACTGTTGTACGACCCAAAGGAAACAGCCAGTTTCTTCTCTCGCCGTTGGAACGTCGGCACCAACCCAGACCTAGCCTTCGCGAGCCTCGGCCAGGACAGCCGACTGCCGGACAGACGTGTCCTAGGAAAGTTCCCGCGGTCACAACATAGGCCCTCCCTCATAACGCCACTAAGATTCAAGGTTCCTGCCCACAGCGATCCGGTGAAGCGTTGGAACTTTCGCAAGGGCGATTGGAAGCGCTTTTGCCTTCTCACAGGTGAATCCGTCGAGCGATTGTCACCTCCAGACACACCAGGTATATAGAGGGTATACCAGGATTTCTGCGAGAGCCTAATTTCTGCGGCTAGACAATGTATCCCACGTGGCCACCGGAAGAACTATGTGCCATGCTGGGACAAAGAGTGCGAAACCCTCTATCGCTCCTTTATCCGAGCCCCAGTGGGGACTGCCTCTGACAGAGCCGCCTCGTCCCTACTCTCTCGATTACAACAGAAGAAGCAGGAGCGATGGGAGGAAGCTGTCAACTCATCGACTTCTCGCACTCCAGCCACAAGGCGTGGAGAACAATCACTAAGGCGTGGAGAACAATCAACAAACTTACTGGCAGGTCTGGACTCTCCAACCATGTACGCCCCATCTCGGCAAATTCCATCACCTCGCAATTGATGAAGAACGGGGCACACAAGACTAGCGACCGCAAGCCCACCAGGCTCGTCAACAAGGAGCTGTCCGACCTATGGAACATTCCAGCACCTGAGGGTCACAGTATCTCCGAACCTTTAGGCCGGAAGAGTTTGCTGCTGCCCTCAGACGCTTGAAGCCAGGAAAATCTCCGGGATTGGACTCCATCTTCCTGGAGTTTATACTCCACGCCCAGCCGGCTCTCAAATCTTGGTTCTGTGACTTCCTCAATTCCTGCATGCGCCAACTCAAAATTCCAAAGATCTGGAGAAGAGCACTAGTAGTTGCGATCCCTAAGCCAGCGAAGCCGTTGGGGTACCCTAAGAGCTATCACCCTATATCTCTGCTGTGTGTCCACTTTAAAATCCTTGAGAGACTCATCTACACTTGTGTCGAAACAATCACCGACCCACTGCTCCTACAGGAGCAGGCGGGCTTCCGACATGGGAGGTCGGCCATAAATCAGGTCACCTTGTTGACACAGGACATCGAGGATAGCTTATTAGTTAAAAAGAAGGCCGTAGCTGTGTTTGTCAACCTCACATCAGCCCACGACACCATATGGCACCGTGGCCTCACCTGCAAGCTGCTGCGATTGTTCCCTGACAGACACATGGGGTACATGATCATGGAGATGGTTAGCAATCGCAACTTTACCCTTACCACCGGAAATAGCCAAAGGAGCTTCACCCTTACCACCGGAAATGGCCAGGTTACGACGCCTCAAGAACGGCGTCCCACAGGGATCTGTCCTGGCACCCCTTCTATTCAACATCTGCACCTGTGACTTGCCAGCCATCATTTCCAGAAAGTATGCATATGCTAATGACCTAGCAATCATGCATGCTGATGGAGATTGGCTGCCAGTGGAAGGGGCGCTGAGCAAGGACATGGCAACACTAGGTGAATACCTCCTGACTTGGAAGCTAAAGCTCAGCTCCACGAAAACGGTGTCGGCAGTCTTCCATCTCAACAACAAGGAAGCCAAACGTGAGCTGAAAGTCAACTTCAACAACGAAACCCTGCCCTTCTGCTCCG
>Ga0210059_1008663_pt1 | contig 16000 bp, 10 predicted proteins | sample Ectturendosymbi2_FD_188042 | JGI IMG/M metagenome (GOLD analysis project Ga0210059, IMG submission 188042) | Ecteinascidia turbinata endosymbiont from Florida, USA - Sample 2 (SPAdes) (version 2) | ecosystem: Host-associated > Tunicates > Ascidians > Unclassified | place: Key West, Florida...
GAAAATCTGACTCCTGTTTGGAAATTTGTTGAAGCTGAACTTCCTTCTGAACCTTGCTTGAACAATCTGGAAAGACTTCGTTTCGTAATATGTCTTTACACAAAAGATCTTCTGCTCCATCGACCAAGACATCATTAGACTATTTTTTGTTTAATATATAGAAAGGTTAACTATTTCCCGATGACAATCTGGAAAAAGAAAAATGAATAAGGTCATCGATAAAGGTTTTAGAAGCTGCCGCTTTGTTTCAACAATTGTGAAACACCCTGTACATGCGCGAATAGCTCAGCCCAATCCAGCGTGGGCCAACTTTCTATCTACCCTACTTACTTCCACCAAAGGGTCATTTTACAAAAAGGTGACAACTTGCGAGCCACTTCCAATAAAGTTATGTGTAACACTACAGATTCACAACATTTAAAAGTAAAAATGGGAAGATACGTGAGTGCGTCATTGAAATTATTAGCCTGCGCATTAGCAAATAGCAATTTATATCAAATATCTATCAGTGGAATAGTCGAGGCTTCTCTGACACTATCGTTCCTTTAGCAATACAAGTGTTAGTGGCAGCAAGTCGGAGATCACCTTCCAGTGTTTCGTCTGCTATTCAATTTCTGTTTTAAGTGTAGATTTTACTTGCTTCATCGTAGAAAATGTACGTACTCTCACACATGCAGTGGCGTAATTGAAGGGTGTAGGCAAGGGACGAGCTTCCCCCTCTGGCAAGCTAAATGTAAAAACTAGGCCCCCTTTAGTTGACATTTTGATATTTAGTATTTTTTAATTTGTTGTTTTTTTTGCGTTTTTCAGCGTGGTTTCGTTTTTTTGTTAAATCTAGTATGGACATCCACGACATCCAGAGATTTACTATCATTTCTTAACCTTTTTCTGAGTTTTGGCTAGTGGGCCCCCTTCAGCTACGCTTTGCCCTCCTGGCTCAAACCTCCAGTTACGCCACTGCACACATGTATGTGTTTCCAAACATCGAGCGAATTTTTAGTGCGAAATCTTTCAGCTAATCTATTTTTGCTGACTAATTTTCAGAAGCTCTTTGCAGTCCCTAATATCGTTAGTATTGTAGCCTACGTTTTTATTAAAAGATGTTATGCTTGCTCTACAGTAATTAAAATTACCTATTGTGGGGATGGGCAATTAATTTGGCTTGAGGGCCACTTTGATAAGGTAGGCATTTAGCTGATAAATAGACAGATTTATTTGGCAGTATTGATTTCAATGCGCCAGATGTACTCTTCAAGAAAACGAACGAAGGGGCACCGAAAAAACACACAGGTTATGCAGTCAGGTGCCCCAGCGTAGGGTTAGGGTAGGGCCGGACCTTCTAATTCAATCGTAAAATAAATAAATAAAACAAAAATGTAACCTCACACGCTTTTCAATAAATTTATTTTGAAGTTTTTTTCTGAATGCTTCCGTGGGCCACTGAAAACGGTAGGGCGGGCCACATGCAGCCAGCGGACCTGTAGTTAGACGACACTGGCGTAATCAAACTACGCTTATGCTACGCCTGCGTGGTGTTTAAACGTAAAGTTGCCCGATAGTCGTTGTCAACTTACAATTATACCTCTCATTGCTTGAAAGAGTTTTGCGAGAGTGTCTAATCGTGTTTTTTCACCGCTACTGATGTTCTGGCCGTTGATTATTCTGAAATTATGACTTAATTTTGGAAAGCACTCGAAAAATGGATATTAAGTATCAGGCCCGTAACCAGGGAGGGAGAATCCCCCCCTAGAATATTTTTCGCTCCCCCTGGAAAAATGTGTTGGACATAGTTTAAAAATATTGGACATAATTCAAAAAAATTGTGCCTCTCTCGGAAACCTCTTCGCCCCTCCTGGTCTCGCAAGCTGGTTACGGTCCTGTTAAGTAGTTTATGAAAAAAAAAGCATTTCTGATAGCCAAAGTGTAGAAAACATTTCAGACAAAATTTTGAAAAGTGAGGTTCAACCCGTACAGGCTAATGTGAGTACCGCAAACACGGTTGTGGATAGTTCAAGTTCAATTCAGACTCAGTTGCCTGCAGTTGACAATAATAATGATATTGACTTCAGCAAAAGCTGTAAAGGATGACAAAAAGTACCTTTTCGCAAATTGGAATACAACTCCACCTGAATACGATTTCAAAAAATGCGAATGGAGCGAGTGCTTTCATGGGGAATTTTCTTTGTGGTGAAGAAAGGGTAAAGCGTTTTGTGAAGGTCTATTTGTGTTGCATCGTTCGCAACCCAAACAAGGATAAGCGAAAGTCGACGTTGCCCCGACCCTGGAAAAATTTCTACGGACGCCCATGGTCGTGGGTTCTGTCTTGTGTCATCCTTGACAACGTCTTACTAGGCATGTTTGGTAAAATGGCAGCATCATCATAGCCCAATAACTGTCACTCGCGTTTCTGAAGCGCGTCGCAATATAATTAACCGTACTGAAAATTTTTGCTGATTTAATAATTGCATTGATTTTCTGCGAACCCTGACCTGCTGAAAATACTATAAAACTTTCTTGTTTCAGAGAACTTGCTGTTTTCAAATTCTTATAACCAGCCCCAACAGCAAGCCAACTGATCAGTCATTTCGAAGTGGATTTTTGAAATGACCGTTACATCTCTGACGATATTTACACAATTATCACTGCGAGTGTGAAGGCATGACACTGAAACGAAACTGCGCCTGTTGCATTCATGCGAGCACGAGGAGCAGCAATCACTCAGGCCAATTGAACACCACACTACTTTGACATCTTAACAGGAAAAGTTATTATGAACCGAATAGTTTGCTGTTTGTTGCGTCTAACATTTTATGTGTTTTAAAACAATGAAAGCCGTAAATTTGCGGTAAAATTTCAAAAAATACATATTTTGCTTAGTTCGACCTGTATATACGATTTTTCTAAGGGGAGAATGCCACATTGGCCTCCCCTTGCGGACATTCTTGACAACCATTGATATTCAACTTACGGTCCTTCACCTCAATGAGGAACGGCATAATTTGCAGAGTGATAGGCAATGAAGCCTCGAGACAAAACAACGTATCCCAATGCTATAACAAAATGAAAATGTGGCTTGCTGCAGTCAACGTATAGGTGGGATTGTTTTTGCAGAGAAATTCACAATGACAACAAAAGCGTCGATGTTTTGGCGACACATGAAGGAGTGTAGGGGAACGTTCTTTCGATTGGGATTGTATAGGAATGAATGTCATCCTATCACCTCTTTTGAAAGGTTATTCCCCGTTAAAAGAGCCAATGGGAATACGTCGCACTGATTACCCCGCGGGTTATAGGGCAACTTAACAGGTCACAAAACTCACAGTGGGCGACAGTTTCTACTTCGATGCAACCAGTGTATCCTCTCCCACTGACAAAACAGAGTTGTTTTCCATAACCCTCTTCCAGCTTTTGTTACTCGCCCCTGTCAACAAGACTTCGCGTTTCTTGTTTTCTTTACACGAGAGTTCGACATTGGCCTCAAATGGTTCAAGCTGGTGCTGTAGTTCGCGTTAAATTCCATCCTGCTGTATTTTGCTTTCGAGTTTTTTATCAGGTCCCAGCAGGCCCGTAACCAGCTTGTGACACCAGGCGGGGCCAAGAGCTTTCTGAGAGGGTCCCATTTTTTAAACTATGTCCAATAGTTTTAAACTACGTCCAACACATTTTCAAGTGGGGACGAGAAATTTTGCAGGGGGACAAGCCCCCCTGCGACCCACCTTAGTTACGGGCCTGGGTCACAGGGTAATTTACCGTGCGATTGGGCACATCTTTTGAAAAGCGATTTTGACCCTTGGGCGTTACGTTTACTCAGTTCAGTTTCATTTATTCTCATTTTCTGTGCCGCGAATGGTCTGCCCATCGCCGCTTGCTACACAAGCAATATCAGCAACATAGACGGTAATTGGGTCTTGCAACATTATCTAATGCACATAGGTTCACATTCACGCAAAGGACAATTAGCAAAATAAGGTATTCCTTCATTAGAACACATTACACGGAATTTTTATACATTATTCGTGGCTTCATGACTTAGAATATACAGTAACTCCTGAACAACGATTACAATTTCAAATAGTAAAAGCTGATCATGCCAGTGAAAGTGTAAAAGACGCGGAGAAAGAAAACGACGTGGTTGAAACGTAAAAAAATCGAAGTGCAGTGAAGCCAAATGCGTTTGTCAAATTCTGGGTTTGGGACTTTGCTGCACTAAGAGTGCGTCGCAGATTTTCGAAACTAAGCAGACAACACGTTCAGCCACTGAACTCTATTTCTACGGCTTGAAGTAGTAGCATTAGAGTTCACTCAGCCATAGATGTAGGAGCAGGCAAATTTTTGGGGGTGCGAAAGATTTTTGCCCGAATTTCCTTAAACTTGCGAATTTCCTTAAACCGAATTTCCTTAAAAGGTAGTTTAGTTTGCCCAGGTTTTCAGGTATTTTGCGAACACTATCATAGATTTTGTCTAGAATTGGCCAGGATTTTCAGGGATTTTGCGAACACTATCATAGATTTTGTCTAGAATTGGCCAGGATTTTCAGGGATTTTGCGAACACTATCATAGATTTTGTCTAGAATTGGCCAGGATTTTCAGGGATTTTGCCCGGATTTTCGACAAACCAGAACAAACCAGGGGGGGCGCTTGCACCCCTGAACCCGCGCCTCCTGCACCACTGCACTCAGCAATATCACTCTGGGTCGCCACGAGGCTCGGCAAACATCAGCAAGCACATCCAAATGTTCGCCGGATTCGCATGTAGCATTAGAAGTCAATTGGCTTGGTCACTTTGCTATATACTTGCTCACCTTTCTCTTCTTCGGGGTTGGTTGCCGATCTCGTGTGGTCATGTACCTGCCTTCTGGTTGTGGTAATCTTATAGTTGCCTCAGGCATTACGTGATATCGCCACAACATCACGTAACGCCTGAGGCAAATAGCTTGCTTGTCTTTTTGAGCGTCTTCTCATTTTTCCAACAATTGAATGTGATCGCTAGGAAAGCAACCTCGTTTCACAAGTTGCTTTTCCTACTTGACATCATCATAATTTCTACGTTTGAATCCGAAACGTTTTCAGATGTGAACTTGCCTTCCTATCTACTAATGTTTTTGATTTATTGGCCCTTTAACGCCATTACCTCGTTGCATTGTTTTGCTATTGCAGTAATTTCAGTCCCACAATATATTGCCTTTAATTGTCCTGTTTCAGAGCGTTTTTTCATGCTGATTATACATTTCTTATAATTGAGCAAGGCTGCTACCGCCACGTTGCCGAAGTCTGTAACAAAAAATTGTCTTGGCTGTTTGGCATCGAAGTTGCGAAAATCTATCACGACCGTTTGTTGCCTGCCACAAGTTAAGAAAAAACCTACTCCTTACATCAATAGTAATTCTTCTAGTATTCATCTTCATAATGAATGTTGACTTGCCATCTACTTCTGGTTTTGCCTGCACGGTTAACGCATTGTTCAATGACTGCCTTTCGTCACAGTTTCTTGATGTGGCGACTGGCTACCTCACAATAGCTGCAATCCAGGTACAACAAAGCCTACGCCTCGAAAAAGCGCTGAAACCAAGATGACGACGCAGTACGATACGCATTGTAGTTCCGCAATCGACCATTTCAACAACAGAGCGAACTGCGCTGATGCTTTCGTTGTCGCTGTGAAGCTCACTTACGGCCAAGACTTCAACAGGCCAATCCGTGTTGCAAAGCAGCAATGCTCAATAAATGCACTACATGGTCTTGAAGAGCCGGAGCTATGGTCCCACGATTTTAAAGAGCGCAAAAATTCAGACAACGTTTTTAGATCCTCATCTTACATTTTGCTGCGATGAACATGATTGAAATAATAATTGATTGCTTGGTGATTGATTTATTGATTTGTTTATATCACTCAGCTAACAAGCAGGAACAAAGCAAAAAACATCGTGCAAAAAGTAACCAATTGTCAGTGGAATTAGAATATACGAAAACGTGATGCAAGAGAACTAATCAAGGTAAACAGAGATTATTACTGTGTCACATGGGTTAGGTGAAAGACCACGGAGGCCATTTAGTCAACCAACCCCGCTTGAAAGTTATTGAGAGCCTAATCCGATATAAAGAGCTCAAGATGCTTTGCAAATATACAGGTTCGTCGCCAGCGAGGTGGAGAGGGGGCCTGGCTCTCCATTTAAAAGCTGTGCCCCCCAATTCATGTTTCACCCCCAGGTTGCTGCATTCATCCAATATTGCATTTAGAAAATGTGGCCCATCACAATTTTTTGCGGCCCCTGCTGCGAAATCCTAGGGACGGGCCTGCAAACACAGCCTACAACAGCCAGAACTTACGGCAAAGAGCGCATGCAGGAGAACAGTCGCGCAGCAATGAAGCCACGCGCAGATAGCTGTGAAACTGGTGTGAACGATGGCAGAGAGGTGGAATGGTCCAAGAAAAAAATAAAACAGAATATTGCAGGTGTCCTCTATTGAGCCTCCATCTACATGAATTTCAAAGCAGCATTTATGATAAGAGTAATTGTTTATGAGTGAATTCTATGTTTGGGTAGTTGATTGTCCAGTAGTAATTTTTTTTGTTTTCATGTGTGTGCACCAAATTAATGATGGAAAAGAATGACTAAAAAATTCATACCAGAAAGAAGCACCTATCGGCTCGCCTCCGATTGCGAAACCGGACTTGCCATGATATAAATGGATGCTCCAACCAAGATAATTGTTGTCTAACTTGCTAAAAAATCGAGATAGTCATAAAAACAGTTGTGAAGAAAGATAAAAACCGCAAAATAAATATCTCAGTTGGGTCCTTGATGAGAACTTAAGAAGCAACATGATACAAAAAGTTGTATATTGAATTTTTACAATTGATTACCAAGTACAAAATATAGTGATCGTGTAGCTGCCCTGTTTTGGATTTATATTTACATTACGAAATCTTTGATTTTTATAGTTTTTGTTATTATTTTATTGTGAATTTGTATAAAAAATGTTTGTGTATCTGTAAGTTTTTATGAATATTAAAAAGTGTACAGGAAAAGCGCATTGACCATCAAAATTTCAAACATTTTGGCTCCGACTCTGGATCCGGGTACGAAAAAAAACGTGGAATCTTGCCGGAGTCGACTCCGGCACTCCAGATTCGTGTCCACCTCTGGTGTTAACCCAGTTGGCGAGTCGTTGTACCTTCAAGCGTAATACACAGTCACTACTTAACCGAGTTTTCGGACTTTGCAGTGCTCTCTAGCGTTTTTAGAAAAACGTAGCAGACATTCTGTTGATAAAAACAGTTAATGAACAATCGCTTGTAACATAGAATGATTAGGTGGTGTATTATATCAAACGTCATAAATCGATGTGCATTCTACTCACCCAGTCGAGTAGTCGATTCTTAGTAGCGTTCTCAAGTGATTTATTTAAATACATAGCGGCTTATGAGTGTGATGATTATGTAATGCATGTATTAGGTAATAGTCACAAATAGCTTACTTTGAGGTATTTGCAGTTTGCACGAGCTTGCACATGAGGTATTAGTAACCGTCGTATAATGAATAATCAAAGAATTGAAAATTTACATATACCCATGGACGTAGGAATTATTTTTTCCAGGAGGAAAAGTGGATTTTTCCAGGGAATGGCTAAAAAGACGTTTTCCAGGGGGCCAACAGTGGTGAAATTTCATTTTACCAGCTCCGAAAGGAAGAGAAAAATATTTTTGTCCAAAAACGCTAATAACAAAACATCGAATTTCAAAATCCAGGAGACAGTTGCCCCCTAGCGACGCCCGTGTACATAGACTTGTGATGATAATCTCCAGTCAGTTGTCTGACTCTCTTCTGAGTGTTGTACTGTGTATGTGGAACGTATATAGTGCCCGGAACACTCAAAAGAATACACTTAAAGCGAAGTGCTATTTCCCTGCGTAGCACTATGCACGTGAACCGAAGTCGCAAATCCGAATACTGCTTAATCAGCGGTGAGGCAGCTGTTCTTTTAAATTTGATGCTCCCGAGTTAAAGTAACAACGAAGTGATTTGCTCTTTTGACAGCTGTGACGATTTGAATGTCTAGGCATGGGCGTTTGAAGGACTTTTTCCAGGGGGGCAATAATGGAATTTTACAGAGAAGCCAAAAGATTTTTGCAGTGAGGCCAAAAGTGGTGAAAATTCATTTTACCACTCGAAACTAAAAAAGCATTTTTTGCAAAAATTTAATTAAAAAATTTCAAATTTAAAAATCTAGGGTGTCTCAAAGGCCCTCCCCCTATCGACGCCCAAGTACGAGACAACGAAACAAAGGCTCCTGAGGTTCAGGAGGAAACTCCTCATGGAATATATTGATTGAATATGCCTTTGTCATTTTTGGAAACATGTCCAGAAAAAAGTTTCAATATTCTATCAAAAAAAGGAATTTCATAAGACTACCAAAGGCCCCAGAGCAAGGTATACATGGAGTAGTGTTTGGCTTATGATGTTAGATTTTGAGACTTGTTCCGCCAGCTTCCCATTTTACCTAAAGTTAACGAGACAGCACATCATCGACTTGTTGGTTGGAATCGCCTCAAGTAAGGCCTGAAATTTGAACGAGATTTGTCAATGGATACGGTGACGCTTATGAACGTGATACGATCAAGTAGTGTCAAACAAACGAAAAATATCTCTGATAGACATGAAGATTGGCAACTTGCAGAGGAGCAATGAAATATATATATAAAAGCTTGCACTACTTGATATATATAAAACAAATTTACTTGAAATATATATAAAACAAATTTACTTGTGCACAATTATGAAAGATGCTTGAGTGAGGGATGAATTTTGCAGAGATTTTTGTCCTTTTGTTTTTTTTACAGGAAGTCAACCAAATGTGAAGAAAGCTAAGGCATTTTCGGCTTTTTTAGATAAAGGAAAACTGTTGGATTTTTCAATGATAAAGGGAAACTGTTGGATTTTTGGCTGACGTAGTGTAACACTTCAAGGACTTGAATGTAAAACTGCAAGGAGAAACATACTACTCTTGATTTGATCACTACTGCTCGCCTATTTCAGAAAAAGTTTCATATTTTCAAACATGTCATTCAAGCCGAACTTAGTCATTTTCTGAGGCATTTGGGGAAAGTAAAAGCAAGAAGATTCCACATATATTCAATTCATTGAAAAGTTGATTATCAACATTGCCACAGTTTGGCATCTTTTCCCTTCAAAAACAGTTGCGGCTCTTTTCTCAAACCCTTTTCAGTGACAGACATTACCGAATTCTCAACCGAAGCAAAAGACACATGCGCATGTGTGAACCAAAGATGTAGTGTAAATTTTATAGGTGCCGGAGCTCTGCTGGGCATCTGCTTATATTTGTAGGTAAGGACCCGTCATTCACTGATCAAGGTGGTGGAGTGGAGGTCCGGCAGCTTGACACCACTGGTGTGGACGCAGCCAAAATTAAACTGGAATTAATTGAATTCCAATAGAATGTAGCAGCGAAAGAAATATTTTTTGTTCTTTTTGCTACTCGTGTTGTTATTTCGTAGCATTTGCCACCAGGTTTCAAATCAAATACATAAATTAGCTCTTTAGGCGATTATTTTATTAGTAGCCGACGTTTCGCCAACCTATTCAAGCGGACTTGCTCAGGGCAATGTTTTTTAACCACATAAAACATGCAACTTACTTATAACAAGAAATCATAATATGACGTATAAAGACAAAAATGCAAAACTGACCATCACGTTAAAGGAATGGGTGACAGCATGTTACAGAAAAAACGTAGAAGCATAGGCGTACGCAAGGACGGCGGAACGGGGGTGGAATACAGGGGCAATGACCCCCTGCCCTTTGAAAGGGGGGGGGGACAACGGGGCCACAAGTGCCCTCATACACCAGTATCGTAAGTAATTTCATGATTTATCAACATCAATTAGAAACAAACTTATTGCAGCTATTCGCCCATACCTAAAATTCAGAATGGTTTTCTATAATTTCTGTTATTAGTTTTGAGGTTAACATTGTTGCTAAACATGTAAATGTGAAAACAATGACCATTATGGCTATGGGTGTGCTTTTACACTGAACTCAAGCAAACAGTTCTGAACTCGTGGTACGTCAAAGCTATGGGCATCCGCAGGGGTGTGAAAACAGGGGCGAATCCAGGAGAAACAATCGCTTCCCCTAAAACCTTCGAATTAACCTTATTTACTATGATTGTGTACAATTCGGAAAACAGCATTCGCAATACAAGGCCATTTTATCATCCATTGATTTGTCACAGAAGTCTTGTGAAGTGAACTTTATCTCTTTTACAGTAGTAGGCCTAAACCCGTGATGAGCAGTGCGTAACTAACAGGGAGGCAAGCCGTCTCCCCCTGGCAAGCTAAACGTAAACACCGGGCCCCCTTTAGTTGACATTTTGTCATTTAGTATGATTTAGGTTGTTGTTTTTTTGCATTTTTCGGGGTGTTTTCAGTTTTTTTTTAGCTGGTATAGACATCCACGACACTCAGACAGTCACTATTATTTCTTAACTTTTCACAGAGTTTTAGATAGTGGGCTCCCTACGGTGACCAATGCATGGGCTCCCTTCAGATAAGCTTTGCCCCCCTGGCTCAAACTTCAAGTTAGGCCACTGGTGTTGAGACTTGACTAACAAATATTACTGAAATCGCTCCCCTAAATTTATTGGCTGGATCTGCCCTGAGGTCAAAACGGGCATTTGCCCCTCTGGAAAGTTGGACTAAGACCAGTAGCGTAGACAGCCCAAAAATTTGGGGGTGCCAAAATGTTTGATTTCGGGTGAATATAACGCTATTTTGATTGGGATATTGCCTCTCAAAGCACAAAATGACTATATCTTCTAAAAATTTAGGGGCGCCATGGGCCCCCTGGCTACGCCATGCTAGGAACTAAAACTTTCTAGAAAATTTGACGTCAGCAGCCGGATTTTGATTAATTGATTTGTTTCTTACAATAACAGTTTATTTGCCGGTACAACACTCACACTGCACAAGAGCCAGGTTCACTGTTCTGGTGTCATGCAGTGCTGAGCATGCAGTTCACTCATGTCCGCTCCTTTGCCTGCAGGTATAGGCGTAGCTGAGGGGCCTAGGGGTCCATGTCCCCCAAAAGTTTTAGAACATATAGTCATTTGTGCTTTGAGAGGCGGTATCACAAACAAGATGGTGTTATTCGCCTTAAATCAAACATTTTGGACCCCACCAAATTTTTGCCCCCCCAATTTTTGGGCTGGCTACGCTACAGTCTGCAGGGGCAAGTTGCCAAACTTTCGAGCGGATTGTTTTACTGTTGGTCTTTATCGTGTAATAATGACATGGCTACAAATCTTCAAATGTTTACTTCAAGTTACGATGTTAGGCGTTTTGTCGCATGTGACTCTTGGATGCAGACATCTTGGCAGGTAATGTAGCCAGGCTATGACTGCTGATAGCGGCATGCAGCAGGGACTCCGGAGAGCGGTGGCATTGCCTCCCTGACCTTTCAAATGAGGGACAACGGGGGTAAAGGTGTCTTTTCATAGGTAATTTTATGATTTATCAAGATCGAATTGAAACAAGTTGTCTATAGTTTATTATATTATTTTTGAAGACAACATTATAGTTGAACTGTAGCAAGCATAATTGGCAGGTCCTAACCAGATTGGGACACCAGGGGAGGCGAAGAATTTACTGGGAGGGGCCCAAAAACTATATCCAACACATTTTTCGAAGGAGGGGCAAAATTTTTTTCATGGGAGACTAAGCCCGTTGCGCTCCTCCTAGTTACGGGCCTGATAATTGGCAATGGTTTTTTTGTTTTTTATAAGTTTCCATTGCCCTCAACTTTTTTTGTGCACCCCCCCTGTCCTACCGACGTTCCGGCGTCCCTGGGCGTACGGGAAGTCATTTTACTGGGGGTAGGGACGGAAAAACTTGCCCTGAAGATAACAATTTGCCCTGAAACTAACTGTTTAGTTTAATCCGAATGAAGCCTGAAACCTCTTGTAAATCTGTTCTATATAGTTGAATTCGTTTATAACGGCTTCGTACGTAGCGTCGATTCGCCTATAACGTTGCATTTTGTTCGGTCCCGATGACCCCTTCTACATGCATTTCATTTCGCTTATAACTTCAATTCGGCAATAACGTTCTTGACACAATCCCCTAGAGGTGCCGTTATAGGCAAATTCTGTAGTTACCTTGCTTGTTAACTCAAGGGGGTGAAGTTCCTTGCGTGTTGTGTTCTTCCAGACAAGAAACTTTATGGTAATTGCCTTTACTGTCTGAATATACCATATTGAAAATTTTTTCACTTTGCCCTAAAAAACAGAGCTTGCCGTGATATTTTCCACTGTATTGTATATATTGTATATATTTTTTACCATTCAGGATTTTTGAGGAACTTGCGCTTGCCCTAAAAACAGAGTTTGCCCTGAAAATTTTCACTGTAATGAGTATACTTTTACATTCAGGATATTTGAGCAACTTGCGCTTGGCCTGAAAAACAGAGTTGTCCTGAAATTTTTCACTGTATTGAAATATTTTTTATTATTCAGGATTTTTGAGCAACTTACGCTTGCCCTGAAAACAGAGTTTCCCCTGAATTCACCGTATATATCTTTTATCGCTCAGGATTTTTGAGCAACTTGCGTTTGCCCTGAAAACAAAGTTTGCCCTGACAATTTGCAAGACAGAGGGGCCTGCCCCCCGAACACCCGCCTCGTACGCCTATGCATAGAAGTGTATAATGAAAAACACTGGGAGATGATGAAACACAGAAAAAAAAACAGAAAAAACAGCGTTAACAAAGCATGCAGCCCAGAGTGGCCATACTTTCAATTGGGATTACGCCCATGTTCTACATTACGTAAATAGTTCTCATAAACGTATTTTTTTAGAATCTTTGTATATGAATTTAAAAACTAACACTGTGAATGATAAAAGCGCAAACTTTCCGGCTATCTATTGCAATGTTTTAAAACATGAGCGAAGCTTATCAGTTACCGAGCTTCCTTGAGCTTGTATTTTTATTGACCGCCTTTGTGCCTGTAAATTTGCCAACTCACACCACGCAAATTTTGCACTTTATTTGTTCGCTATTTTTACATTTTAGGTAATAAAATCAAATTTTTATTTATTTGTTCTTTAGTTTAACCCATACTTTCACGCTACATAACCGTTTTTGTGCATTTCTATGTAGGTTTTACTCTATTTATTGTGTTGCTGTATTTCATCATGTCCCAGTGTTTTTCATTATACACTTCTACGTTTTCTCTGTGACATGCTATCACCCATTCCTATAACGTAATGTTCAGTTTTGCGTTTTTGTCTTCATACATCATACTGCTCATTGTTTCTTGTTATTAGTAAGTTGCATGTTATATGTGGTTAAAAAAGATTGCCCTGAGGAAGCCCGCTTGAACTGGTGGGCGAACGTCGGCTACTAATAAAATAATTGCCAGAAGAGCTAATTCATCTATTTGAAATATTGTTTGATGGCACAACTGAAAACTTCTTGTCAAAGGAAGGTATCTCCAAAACTTTTGCACCTCTTGCAATTTGTCAGTGGAAATTCTTACTGTGTTTGGGTCTACCTGCTGGTGCCAAAGGGGTGAATTAACCCTGCTGCAAGCTACAGTAAATGCAAATTTCGGGCCCCAACTTAGCTTATACTCCGGTTTTAGTATTCTTTTGGTTTTCAGTAGTTTTTTTGCATTTTTAGAAGTATTTCTTGGTGATTTAGGGTTTTAGTATTACAGCCATTCACATCCGGATTCACCATCATTTCTCCGGATTCACCATCACTCCCACATGGATTTTCATAGACTGTGAACACAGGTACATTGGAGAAACGAAACGAAGCCTGAGTAACGAAACGAAGTAACGAAACGAAAATGAAACGAAACCTGAGTAACGAAATGAAAACGAAACGAAGCCTGTGGGAGCTGCGAACACAGGTACATTGGAGAAACGAAACGAAGCCTGAGTACTCGACTGAAAGAACACCACAGGGACACCTTACCTAGAAATATTCTTAAACTCAGAAAAAACAACGTTAACAAAACATGCAGCCCAAAGTGGCCATGCTTTCAATTGGGATTACGCCAATGTTCTACATCATGTAAATAGTTATCATAAACGCATATTTTTAGAATCTTTGTATATTAATTTAAAAACTAACACTGTGAACGATAAAAGCGCAAATTTCCTGACCATCTATTACAAAGTTTTTTGAAACATGAACGAAGCTAATCCGTTACCGAACCTCCTTGAGTTTGCCTTCTTTTTTAACCGCCTTTGTGCCTGTAAATTTGCCAACTCTCACCACGCAAGTTTTACACTTTATCTGTTCTCTATTTTATCCCATATCTTCACGCTATTTGACCATCTATGTGGATTTTTATGCACGTTTTACGCTATTTATTGTGTTGTTATACTTCATCATCTCCCAGCGGTTTTCATTTTACACTTCTACGATTTTTCTGTGGCCTGCTGTCAGCCATTCCTATAACGTGATGGTCAGTTTTGCGTTTTTCGTCTTTGTACGTCATACTGCTCATTGTTTCTTGTTATTAGTACGTTGCATGTCATACGTAGTTAAAAAACATTGCCCTGAGGAAGCCCACTTGAATAGGTGGGCGAAACGTCGGCTAATAATAAAAATCGCCAGAAGATCTAAATTATCTACTTGATTTGAAACCTGGTGGGAAACGCTACGAAATAACAACATGAGTAGCAAAAAGAACAGCATTTTTCGGAGATAGTAATGGTCTGTACGTTCATCAGATGTTGCTTATTTAAAAATTACTACGCTCCTACAGAAAATAAGAAAAAATAGGGATGCAAGTCGCAAATAAGGACATTTCGTAAAATTACGGACATTAATATTTTTCAAGACGTAGTAGTGCAAAATAAGGACAAATCTTAGAAATAAGGACGGTATGGCCCAAGGAATTGGCGGGTATTCCCCTGATTAATTTCCGGACGTTTGGCCACAACTTTTGAACCAGATACGCTAGGAAGTCCATCAAACCCTCTAAAGACTCGTACTGTAGCCGAGAATACATACAAATCCACTAGTAAAGCTTTGAGCCACGCAATCGCCTCCATTATTCAACTCCCAAGGGATGTTGACCTCATCCAATGTTTTGACAGACCTGTCAAAACATCCTGTGGTTATGTAAACATGGCTAAAAATGCCAACAAGCCACACTGAAAATCTTTTTTGCAGTCTAAACTGCTAGGCTTCACGAGTGTTTAGAGGATTTGAACAGCACTCTAGCTCAATCTGCTGACGAATAATGGCCATTTAGAGTATGGGTGTAACCCACCCTAGGTTAACATTTGTGGGTGTAGAAATATTTGCCAATTTTTGTTTTTTGGCCCACGATTTTGGCTCCAGATATGCTAGAAAGCCACTCAAGGGCTCTAACGACGCGGATCACAGCCTAGGTTCCAAATAAAACTTGAGCCAAAAATATAGCTCATTGGGTTGAGGCCCAGGGCCAAGTAAAGTTGGCCCAAAGTCGCAAAAACCTGCCCTCACCGTTACGTCATCCCCATACAAACCCAATCCCAAAACGAAAAACTTTTTTTTTTCATTCTCAACTGAAAGGTTTGCTGAATCCGTAGATGCTTTGGATAGCTCTCCAGCTCAATCGACTGGCGAGCTATGGAGTTGCAAAATTTGAAAAGTCGGGTCAAAAGAGTGGCCTGTGCGGCACTTAAAGGATGGAACGTGATCGTCATTTAGCGATTTATAAGTCCTGTCTTGGAACTTGTAGTTAATATCATATAAGCTGTTTTATTGTAATTTATTGATAATCTGTTAGACCTCATCCAAGTATCTACTTTATCAAGCTTATTTTGAACGTTAAGTTGTAACGTTTTAATATCTTTGTGAGATAAATGCAAACTAGTGTCATCTGCAAAAAGTGTAGTTTGAAAACCAGAAGCACAAGGAAGATCATTCACATAGATTAAAAATAATAAAGGACCCATTACTGAACCTTGAGGAACACCACA
>Ga0210059_1008664_pt1 | contig 16000 bp, 7 predicted proteins | sample Ectturendosymbi2_FD_188042 | JGI IMG/M metagenome (GOLD analysis project Ga0210059, IMG submission 188042) | Ecteinascidia turbinata endosymbiont from Florida, USA - Sample 2 (SPAdes) (version 2) | ecosystem: Host-associated > Tunicates > Ascidians > Unclassified | place: Key West, Florida...
CCAGATGAAGTGGGCCAAAAGGGCATGAACCTATCCTCATCATAACGACATTCACACAAACTCAAACCGAAATTTCCCAAATCTTTTTTTATTGAAAGTACAAGTCTTTCCGCATTTTTTGGGGATTTGAACAGCTCTCTGTCTCAATCTGCTGGCGAGTTATGGTCGAATATGATGGTGCTATTTTGCGCCAAAGTTTTGGCGCACGTGGGACTTAAAGGGTTTCAAGCTAGTATGCATGCAGACAGGGTAAAAAAGACTAGCAAAAGTTCGTAAAATAAATCAAAAGATGCAATTTGCTTCAGATCTTTCGTGGTTTGCAATTTTTCTATTTGGGCAAGGTAAATTTCTTATCTTGAAAAATGTGATCCTTATCTCAAAGCAGGTGAACACTGCGAAAGTGACTTCGTTAGTCTAATTTTCAGCACATTTATATCATCACAAAAATGTACCTGTTTTACAATTATTTCAAACATAGGCCTATGCATGTGGCATGCATTTCGTACACACAAGCTTTTTCACTTCAAACCTTGAGAAGCTCGTATTTGAGAATAAAATGAGAAATTCAGTCACACAAGATATTACTAGGAAACTCTTGAAGGCTTCGCAAACTTTGGAAATGTTGAACACATTGACGTTAAAGACAAATTCAAACTATTTGTTTGGAGGAAACTGTACCTGCCGTGCGGTGTTCACATATCAGGATAGAACACATCACCGCTGACAAAATTCTGCAAAACCCTCGCATCTTGTTCAACACTAACTCCTTTGTTTCAACTCCAGATCCCATTTGCCTGCTGAGGATAACAGTTGAGTGCCACAGTATTTACTGAAGGTCTTACCCTTTCAGAACAACTATACTAGATAGCTGGTAAATGCATACGTTGTTACTTTGCAGGGAATGTGCAAAAAATTTTAATTACGCATTGCAGTTACGAACCCAACAAGACACAATCAAGTTGTAGCTACAGGAAAAAATATATTGTGTCAACAATCCTCGTAGAGAGATTATATACGCATCAGGAATCTATACAATGATATTTTCGTAATAGGAGATGAGCTTCTGTAAAAAACAGTCCACAAATCGAACTTTCGGCTTGTTTTTCCTTGGACCTCAGTTTAAAATCGTGTTTTGTCATAATCAATGACCCATTCTAGCAGATATGACTGTTTGTTAACAGTCACTTCCACGAATATCTATTTTATGGAAAACCTTCGGTGACTCAAAAACAATGGCACAGGTATGCTATCTGTCCAAACATGGGTTCCTAATTTCTTATCTTGCGACCCTTTCTCCAATGTCTACACGTTTCATGCGACCCTATGCAATCGATATTCCTATCTATTGTTTACATAACGTAGGCTATATCTGAGAATAAGGACTTTTACAAAGACCTAGTGTTGTGTTTTTCACTGCAAAGATGAGCATTGGACTGGACTTGGATAGGACTAGACCCGGACTATAATGAATTTTGTTGATTTTAGATTGGATCCGGACTGTAAAATGCTTCACAATTTAGGATCGGGACCGGATTTGGACTGAGTTAATGGAGAAGAAATGCGTAATTTTTGTCATTAAAAAGTTGTATGTAGTTATATGTTTGGACTTTATTTGGACTTGGATTTCAAATTTCTTAAACTTTTTGGACTATGGTTAGACTTGGACTGAGTTTTAAAAATTCAGGACAGGATTCGGATAGCAAAATATGACAGTCCGCTCATCTCTGGTTCACTGCAAAAACCTTATCTCTGTAAAGTCAACAACCAAATTCAGCGCTATGATTGCTGGCTTTATCAGGAGTCTCGTAAAGTAGTGCGTGCTTTGTCAGGCACATTTAGAAATCTTTAATTTTCCTATTCGATGTCATTTACAGTCTGCTATTTCGTGTTGATATCTGAACTTTCCATGCATATCTAGACTATGAAATATGTAGGTGTGAATCAACCTCACTTAAAAGTTGAAACTTCAGACTAGACACGAAAACAAAACACAGAAGTACCGAAATAATCTGAAAGAAGTGTAACGAAATGATATATCAGCGTGCACCCAAGTCAGTCAGGCAAGAAAGGTTCATGGATGGCCCACAAAGAAAGATTCTGAATCTTGGCTCATATGCGATATAGTTGCATAATCAGGTTGTCTTCCAAATGAGCATCGGCATAAGCATACGGCATTGCGATGCAGGAGATGCGGTAGCATGCCCAAAGATAGGTAAAAAATATCAATATTTGGGCCAATTAAGACAGATCCATTCACATTTCAGTTAACTGGACAGAGGTGGGCAACCGCTACTTTATAAATAGCGTCGCTACCGCTATTTGTTAAATTCAATCGCGGCGCTATCGCACCCGTTCCTGAAAAAAAATAGTACCGAGCTATCGCTACCGCTATTCGCTACCGCTCCTTTAGGTGCACTTTAAAAAAAATTTTGGTCTTGTTTTACAGATGTAGGATCAATTTTGAAAACCTAACCTTGAAATATTTTTTTTGTAAGAAATTGTTAAATAAAAACGTGATCTTAAAAAAATAGTCATTGAACAGTTATGATATAGGAAAAATTATTTTACAGTACATCCACATATAAATGATACACAGACTGCAGAAACGCCGAAATATAGTGCATTTAGCTTTGTGAGTCGATTGTTGTAGGCTAGCAATCGCCTTTATCAATGCAAGTTTGGTGTTGTGTGTACAATAAGAGAACGGTCAAGCAACAAAAGATCAAAACTGTTTGTCACATAGTTTAATGCGCGTGTAAATTGAATTAGGCCCGCAACCAGGGTGGGGGATAAACCGGGCAATCAAAGCCTCCCACGAAATTTTTATACATTATTTTAGGTTTTCAAAAAAATGTTATGTTGATCTATGCTTCATGTGAAACCCCTGAACAAATTACCGACTACTTGCATTTTAAACTGAGGTACTTGTTTCTGCATGGTTTAATGTATTCGCGATATTAGTTTTGTGCAGAACGTAGTTTATATAGCCTGCGTGCAAAGTATGATTTTTTAGATATTCGAGAACGAATTGACCAACCACCATTTCCTTAACATTCCAGCTTTTGAAAGTGCAACTTTAGTGTTCAGTGCATCAATTTCAAAGGTGTGCAATGCGCATTAAGCATACGGCATCAGCTCTAAAAAAATAAACCTTCGAACATCAACAATCGAAAGCTCTCGATTTGCTGCAAAAGCTCGCAAGGAATCTGCCAACGGGTCTGCTTTTATCTTTTTGCGATGATTTAAACTTGCACATATTTGTAGGCCTATTGAAGTTACGGGTCCCCACAAAGGTGACAAGCAAGCGAATCAGTCAAGCTAATTATTTTTTATAGGACATCGATTTCACGCACCACTACGCATCCACAGTACTGAAATCATATTCATATAAAATATCCTATCATAAATTTCTTTCATTCCATTATAAAATTAAGTTTCCCTGTCAGGACATTCAATGCCCATACGTACTCTTTTGCAATATCTGAACAACATTTGCATGAAAATATGCAAAAAACACGAAGAACCACACAGCATGTATTTAACAACGGAGGAATATCAGAGCCAGTTGGTCAGAAAACAGTTCTTTTTCTTATGCGAAGTTGTAGTATCCAAAGTTTAGTGTTACATTCGGAAAACGATCACATGCAAAAATCAACATCGTGTGATTTGCGGCTTAGCACGTGGAGGTGAATAAAGTTTTAGCAAGATCGTGATGATAAAATAAATCAACCACTTGACGTTTGGTGTGACTGTGTCAGGTAAGAATGTTAATGAACGAATTTGTTTCATCACCAACTCTGCTGTTTGGTCCAGAAGATGGCCACATGTAAAAAAAATGGCATCATATAATTTTTACCTCAACACATGTAGGAAAACAAAATTTCAGCGAAATTGCAATTATTAAAAAAACTCAACTACCTGACGTTTCGTAGGGCTGTGTCAGGTTTAAACGTGCATGAACCAAAACTTTCGTCAATGTTAACTTTGCGTGTAGAGTTTAAATTGTGTTCAAGCAAACTAACGACAGCAAGTTTAACGCGAAGTGATTTATCCTTTATCTCAGTGAGAACACTTTCTTGCAGTTCTTCCAGAACGTTTAGTTTTCAAAACGGGGGGTAGGAGATTGAGCGGATGCGCTGTAGCATGCTCGGAAACCTAAATCCCCAAGTGACCGGGAATTGTGATTTGGCAACGTCCACAGATTGTGCGAACGTTTTCAGCAGTTATCAATGTTGAAAACTAAAAAATTATTGTGAAGCATTAATCACAGCGATTGTACGCACAACCCCGGGTTTTGCAGTTGAAAAAGTTTTGGGGTTTGGCAAAGTAGCCTTATTTGATTTTTGCTGAACACCAGAACTTTGAAAGAGCAGCAGAACACAAAAAATGCCCTTTCGGTTCCTCGTTTAGTGAAAGTGTAAAATTCTTCAACGAAAATAGTTTCACACAGGAGACAGATTTTTTTAGTGAGTAGGGAATCTTTCTGATTTGGAGTACTAGGGAATATCTGAAATAAAGTCCATTGGCTAGCAGCTTTCCTTTTACAACACAAAGTAACGCAGATGTTTCGAAATGTTTCAAAAAAGAGGGGAGCAAACAAAATATATTGGTGAGTGATTTCAGGAAAATGTTTGCAAGACAAATATCAAAAGTACAACTTCATCGGCTAAGAATGCAAAGCAAAGTGCGCAAAAACTAGAAAGTAGGTGCACAACGTTAAAAGTATGACAACTTCAACATTTTAATGGAAATTTGTTCTGTGCATTGGATTCATTGTAAAAGCTTCCTGCTTGATGTCCAGTGTTGGTTTGATACACTGTAATTAACATGATGAGATGTTTCGGTACAAAAAATAACCGCAACCATTTGGTAGGTTTACTTACAAGCAGTGCAACCCATGGAATACAAAGAAGCTTTGCTTTCTTCGCGTATTAATGCTAAGTCGATGTAACAGAAAAGCGACATTTAATTACAAAGGAAAGTTACAAGAAGTTTTTCGTGCTGGTTTGAAAGAAATACGACTACGTAGATTCCAAACAGCATTTTCATCTACAGTATCATGTTGCAGCAACAGACATGAAAGCACTTTGCAAAAAACAAACGACACTTCAAGCAGTGGTGTACCTCGAGTTTACCGCACGTGGGGACAAACTCAGTTTAAGCGCTCCCAGCCCGTTCGTGGCAGCATAAAATAAAAGAAACACTGCAGTCTGATGCTTTACTTGCAATTATCTAATTCCAAGGACAAAGTGTTTTCTTGCTTTTGCTGCTGAAAATTTATCGATTATTTTGTCAAAAGCTGAGAAGATTCAAATGTGTCACATATTTTAATCTAGAGAGTGTGACATATTTTAGCTTAGAAGATATCTAACACCAGTGACTCTCTGTAGGAAGTTTTCCTAGCAATTTTGTTTACTGAATTTCGATAATCATATCTGTGAAGATGCTCAGTTTATAGGTGAAAGTACATAAAACGCAGGTAGCAGCCGAGGCAGCGGTAGGGCAGGAGTCAGTAAAAGTATTGAGGGAAATGCAAACTTATAAAAAACAAATAATTCTTCACCAATATGATTTTTTCTGTTCAGAAGCAATGTTGACCTCAAAAGTAATAACAGAGTGTAGAAAACCATTCTGAATGTTGTGGGTGCGTGAATAACTGCAACAAATTTGTTTCGACTAGATCTTCTTCACCATGAAATTCCCGATGATACTGTGATGAAAGTTAGCTCCGCCCCCGTTGCCACTTTTTTGAAAGAACAGGGGAAGCAATGCCCCCGCTCTCCGTGCGTCCCTGAGAGTAACTGAAAAGTACGAAATTATAACTATAATACTCAACGCTGTTGCCCATTCGTAATTAGAAGTTTGCAAAAGTTGTCAGGATTTATTTTAACATCCCACAAATAAAAATCATCATCTGTAATTACCTACAGAACCACATCAAATCCATTTCAACATGAAGTTTGTCAAACCATCAAAGATCAAATAATTCCCTAAACATCAGATATGTCGTCGTAACAACATACTATTAAGGTTTATCAATGCTCTAAAAGCATGCGCAGTTGCATGTACTGTGAATGCTGGATTCTCGTCCATTGCGACGCAACTATAGAATGAGAACAAAGTGGGAAAGTTTGCAAACCTGGCTAACTGGAAGCATTGTGACGCAACCGTCAGTCAAACCGCATGCCGGTGCTGGTTGTTGAAGACATAAGCGACGCCTTGAAACGCCACTATGGTTCTTAATTGCTCCCTTTGCGAACCTTGGTGATCTTGATGAGATTTTGGAACTGGGTGTCAGCGACAGGCATTCGACATTTCGTAAATCGTAATTACTAGCATCCGCTGACATTTGACATTTCGTAACTGTTACGTGGCATTCTAACCTTAATTTACAGTACGTAGCGAGCTACTAAAATAGCGAGCCACTATAGCGACCTAATTTTTCAGTAGCGTTAGCGATAGCGCCGCTCTTTTTTGAAAAAAATAACAGATGTGGTAGCGAGCTATCATCATTTTACCGCTACCGCTATTCGCTACCTTAGCATGAGTGATGGCCAAAGGAAAAAGTTCGCAAGAGCTCTTCCGTCAGTACATGTTGATAGTAACTGCTCTTATCACTGTTTTGCGCTGATTTTTGATGATTTGTCTGCAGTAAGCTGGAAGCATTAGGAAAGATTTAGCTCAGGTTGCTATTGACCTGATCGATAAGTTCCACGTTAGTTCGGTAAAAACTCAGCATCAGCGACAAACTTAAAGCAGTTGGGGCCTCGAAGCATTGGCTGCTGCTACCGGTAAAGTTGCGTATGACTGAATTAAATGCTTAGAAAAATATGGCACTGGGTTCAACATTTGGCTGCATGTCTAACTACGGTTTTTGCTATGAAATATATGTCAAAATGACAGTTTTTGTAACTTGGTTCGACTTGAGTATATTTTGCTGTATGCAGGGGCGGATCCAGCTCGTAAGTTTGGGGGCGGGGCGATTTCAGTAATATTTGGCAGTCAAGTTTCCGTTGGCAGCCAATTGTCTTTCTGAATTGTACAAAATCATAGTGAAAAATGTTACTTTCGTACGTTTTAGGGGAGACGATCACCCCAATCCCCCACCCCCCTGGATCCGTCTCAGTCTGTATGTATAACTTAAAGCAAGCTTATGATTCTGTCCTGAAGACAGTGGCGTAGCCAGGGGGAAACGGGAAAAATATGTCCCCGGACGCAGCATTTTGAGAGCGTAAATTGAGGTTGGAATGTCACATAACAGTTACGAAATGTCAAATGTCAGCGGATGCTAGTAATTACGATTTACAAAATGTCGAATGCCTGTCGCTAACACCCAGTTGCAAAATCTCATCAAGATCATCAAGGTTCGCAAAGGGAGCAATTAAGAACCTTGCTGACGTTTCAAGGCATCGCTTGTGTCTTCAGCAACCAGCGACGGCATGTGGTTCGACTTTGTCTCACGGTTGCGTCAAAATGTATTCAGGTAGTCAAGGTTGCGAACTTTCCCACCTCGTTCTCATTCTATAGTTGCGTCGCAATGGACGAAAATCCAGCATTCACAGTGCATGCAACTACGCATGCTGTTACAGCAGCGATAAAGCTTAATGATGTGTTGTTACGACAATAGATCTGATGTTTAGGAAATTATTTGATCTTTGATGGTTTGACAAACTTCATGTTGAAATGGATTTGATGTGGTTCTGTAGGTAATTATGATTACTTTTATTTGTGGGATGTTTAAATAAATTCTGAATGCATTTGCAAACTTCTGATTACACATGGGCAAGAGTGTTGAGTATAACTGTTTACTTTTCAGTTACTCCTAGGCAGAGCCGGATTAAAGGGTAGGGGTGCCCGGAGCAATTTTCACAAGAGGGCCCCTATGACGTCATGGTTTATAAAATTTATGTTGTCGCTGATTCGCAACGTTCTCGTTTGCTTTTCCAGTAGTCCATTATGTGCCTGCCGTGCCTGCCGAATTAACTCGATCGTTAGCCGTTTTTTATTGTAAGCAGCACGAAATGGTGTTAAAAATTAATGTAAGCTGCCCTTCATTGTTAAACCGCCCTTGAAAATAGGTTATCTAAGCCTCTCAGATGCATTTGCGACGTTCGCGTGCTCGTTCGTTTTCCGTATTAAATGATGCTTTCACCACTACAACTGCCTTCTGTTTATCATAATCCTCCTTTGACGGGTGTGCACGTGATGCTGAAGAGAATCGAATGCGAAAGACGAAGTTGGTCGACAAAACGTAGCCGACGAAAGACTGATCGTCATCTATACTTTTCGATAAAGCAAAAAATTAAAAATGTAAGCCGTATGAAACGATAAATGTTTTATAAGCCGCGGCATACAATCAAATAAATGCGGTGCTCAACTGCACATACAGTTTTCTGCGAGAAGAGAGTTTATGATATAAACACTACAGTGTATCCTTACTAGAAAAAATGAAAAAATATTTTCACAGGTTAGAGCAGTGGTACAGGCGAGAGCAGCAGTCGGCAACCTTTCCCTAGTCGCGGGCCAAAAACAAACTCAGCGAGGTATGGCGGACCGTACTAACTTTCTACCAACAATTAATTCCGTTCCTTTCGTTATTTACATGATATTGATGAAACTTGGGAATTTATGGAGTTTTGATTATATTAACTTCTGATTTTCACAGTTGATAACGAAAACCCAAAATTCCACATACAGTAGAACACATTTATAGCACATTGCGGTTGTTCGTAAGTACTGTAGCTCCTCATAAGTAAGCGATACAAGAAGTTGCAAGGAGCTTGAAGGAGAGAAAGTTCAAAAAACATAATACCACTAAAGGGGCCATACAGCCATACAATTTGTAAAGGGGCTGCGGGCCGGATGATTTTACTTGGCGGGCCGGATCCGCCCCGCGGGCCGTAGGTTTACCGATCCCTGGGCTAGAGAGTGAATCGACAAGAAACACTATTCACCCGAACGATAAGCAGAAACCAGAGATTACAAACGAAAACACCAGAAAAATAACATGTAAATATGGTCAGCCAGTCTGAGTGTGAAAGGTGCTTCGAAACTTATGTCGTGTTGTGACTTTCACCTACATTTTCAGGTGCTCTGGTTAACGCCACTGTTTTAACGTTGCTCCGTAAAAGCTTTGCTGGAAAAACAAACGTTTCAGTCGCGGCGTTTCAGCTAACACTGCCAGATGCTTGCGCTTTTTATCCTTAGAAACTTCGCCATTTTTAGCTCCTGATGGCTAGGGCTATTTTTATGACCTAAAAAACTTGATAATACCGAATTTAATCTATTGTAAGCCGCGGCCTATAAAGTCTTTTTTGCATCATTCGTGCGGCTTACAATCGAGGGCAGCTTACATTTTTTTCTTTAGCTTATCAAAATGTCTAGATGACGTCCAGTCTTTCCTCGGCTAGGTTTTGTTGATCAAACACTCTTTTCGCATTATCTTTCCTCTCGTCAGCATCATGTGCATATCTGTCACAGGAGGTGTTATGATGAACAGATGGCAGTTGTTGTAGTGGTGAATCATTATTACCAGAGTTGTTAATCAAACACGAAGCATGCTATACACGGAAGTATCTCAGAGGCTTAGGTAACCAATGGTGAAGTGCGGCTTACAACCAAGGGCGGCTTACATTAATTTTTGAACACCATTTCGTGCGGCTTACAATCGAGTAAAAATGGTATGACTTTATTTTTCAGAAAACATGACTTTATATGACCAAACATAAATGACTGAGCTGAAGCATACAACTATTGTACAAAGAAGCATTACCAGCGAAAATAGACATAAGATAATGGTAGCTCCATGGTTTGCTGAAGCCCTCTAAAATAAACGGCTCAAAAGTTGAGCAAAACATATACAGTTTTTCGTTTGAAGCAAATTGAAAGCATACGTGGACATTGGTTTATTTCTTTGCGGGAGCAAGACCATGCAGTTTTAGGCAGTGCGTTACATTTCATCCAAATAACTTGGTTCACCTACACCTTTGCCAACCTTGGCAGGTTGCCCAAGTGGGTTCAGTTTGCAGGATGCAGCTTGGACCTAGTGATATGGGCGTCGGAAGGATTTGTTTCAGAGGGGGCACGAGAGGATTTTTCCAACATTTTTCTGGGGGAGGGCAAAAGTGGTGAAATTTGTTTTTTCCCACTAGAAACTACGAAAACAACCTTTTTTGCTAAAATGTTCAAAATCCAGGGTGGCTAAGCTCCTCCCTACCTCCCTTCCGACGCTCTTGCCTAGTGATATTGTAGTTTCACCCGATATTTTGAGATTGTTTTCATGGTATTCTTATTGAATTAGGTTGAAAACATGCCAAATATGACCTAAAATGGAAAATGTGTTTTTTATGACTTCATAACTTTTGTTATAGACTTCGTTGGGGTGCGATTTTTGTTTTAAAATTCGTTTTGTAGTTGTCTGAAGGAAAGAAAGTATGACTTTTATGACTTTAAAAGGTGTTAACTGATGGCATTACAGATTTCGGCATCGCGCTAGCGAAACACGGCAATCTCGCTTTCTGCTCTTTCGTTCTGCAAATCGACTGATCAAAAACCTTTTCTGACGGAACACGCAATAACATGTGCTGTAAATGGCTTGACTAGCATGATATGTTCTTCGCCGTAGCTACATTGAGGCAAATGAGGCACTTGCCTCGGTGAACATTCTGGAATGCTGCCACAAAACATTTTTGTGACGCTATATCAAATAATATTTTACTGCGTGCCTGTTATAAAAAGAGCAGCACTGCAGCTACCCTGTGTTGCAACCACCAGAAATACCACCAGCCTAGATTAAATATGGGCAGGATGTTAGGTTTTTATAAACTACATTTATCAACATTCCCAACTGGGGACGCAATTAACATATTCGCCTCGGTAAAAAGTTGTCCCTGACTACGGCCATGATGTTTATGCATGATGTAACGCAAGAATTGTAGTCATCGGAAGAAAAGTGCGGTTTCACCATACGTTGACCTTTATGACGAAACAAAGGTCGCAGGTCGGCTGCGGCTACCTCCAGACCGCACAAGAAGTTACGGAATCATTGATACTGAACAGCAACCACAGCAGAACTAGCTTTGCTGCTTAAGCGCGCATATAATATCGTTTTCGCGACATTTGTGCAGTAGGCATGATGCACGAGTAAATAAACCCATGCTAAAAGAACGATTTTTCGGAAAAGTTACAAGCTAATTTCAAATTGCATTGAACAAAACCGAAAATATTTATATTCAGTAGTGATTGCTAAAACTGGCAGAAAGTGAAACTTGCAAAAAAATCATTAATGATACTCAACGCAACATCGGATATAGAGTTGTATTCTTGTATCTTTTTGAATCACGACAATTTTTCAAACGAATATTTTATTTAAAAAAAATAAATGTCAGCCCCCTTGGAGCGGAGGACCTGGGGCAATTGCCCCGTTTCCCCCCTTTAATCCAGCCCTGCTCCCAGGGACGCGCAGAGAGCGGGGGCATTTCTTCCCTTGTTCTTTAACAAGGAAAGCAACGGGTGCGGAGCTAGTTTTTCACCACTGTGTTATAGGGATTTCATGGTTAACAAGATCTAGTTGAAATGAATTTATTGCAGCTATTCACGCACCCACAACATTCAGAATGGTTTTCTAAACTTTCTGTGATGATTATTTTTGAGGTCAACATTTTTGCTGAACAGAAACAAACATATTGGTGAAGAATTATTTGTTTTTTATAAGTTTGCATTTTCCGCAATAGTTTTACTGACCCACTGCCCTACCGCTGCCCCGGCTGCTACCTGTGTTTTATGTAATTCGACCTATAAACTGAGCATCTTCACAGACATGATTATCGAAATTCAGTTGACAAAATTGCTAGGAAAACTTCTCGCTGAGAGTCAAAGGTGTTAGCTATTTTCTAAGCTAAAATATGTGACACATTTAAATCATATCGGCTTTTTGACCAAATAATCGATAAATTTTCAGCAGCAAAAGCAAGAAAACTTTGTCCTTGGAATTAGATAATTGCAGCTAAGCATCAGATTGCAGTGTTTCTTTTATTTTATGCTGCCACGAACGAGCTGGGCGGGCGCCTAAACTGAGTTTGTCCCCAGGCGCGGAAAAGCCGAGATACGCCACTGCTTGCAAAGTGCTTTCATGTCTAATTTGAATTTTTGGTGACGGCAGTTAGCGGCAAGCCGAAGCCTGTAATTTGCCCCCTGCCGGGGTGATTTTGGGTGAACGCTCTTTCCCAAGGAGTGCTACGGCACTTCACTCAGTGGCCGTGGATCGAACACCCAATCTTCCAATTGAGAGGCGGACACTTTACCACTGAGCTAGTGCCGTCCCTTTCATGTTTGTTGCTGCAACATGATACTGAAGACAACATTGCTGTTTGGAATCTACGTAGTCGTATTTTAATTTCTTTCAAACCAGTAAAAAACTTTCTTGTAACTTACCTTTGTAATGAAATGTCGCTTTTCTGCTACATCCTAGATTTTTCTTGCAGGCGTCACAGAGTTTCTTTCACATTGCAGTTACTTTGGGGAAACGCTATTTTTGTAAGCGTGGTTGCAGGGGTCTTGACTTTGAGCTTCGTGCTTCGGATTGTGCTAATTAAACTCAAAACAACTACATAATTCCCATTTGTCTAATCTGACGACTTCAGTCTTATGAAAAAAATATCATCTTTGAGAACTGTGAATGACATTGCTATTACTCCACCTTAATAATAGAATTGTCTGTTGCAAATTTACCATTTGCACTTTCATAGATGCTTACAACTATCACAAGCCCAACAACAATAATTTTGCACCCGTGAAAAAACAAACTTTTCGCTGAACAAAAAATACACAGAAACGTTGAATAAAAATCGCCAGTTTGTCTACTAAGCGATGTCAATCGTAAGCAAGATAATCTGTGAGATTACAGACTTCCACTGTCGCTTTTCAACTAACATAATTAGTTGTTGCGCAACGTGTTTTACCCAAATCGAAATATTTTTGACACAATGTTACAATTCAACGATCTCGCTGAGCTACCCTCCTACTTGCAACAAAGCTGTTATATACCTAAGCACCTTGGAATGCACTCTTCAAAACCGACCAAGTTGAAAATGCAATTTTTTTACGACTTAGCATTAATACGCGAAGAAAGCAAAGCTTCTTTGTATTCCATGGGTTGCACTGCTTGTAAGTAAACCTACCAAATGGTTGCGGTTAATTTTTTTACCGAAACATCTCGTCATGTTAATTACAGTGTATCAAACCGACACTGGACATCGAGCAGGAAGCTTTTACAGTGAATCCAATGCACAGAACAAATTTCCATTAAAATGTTGAAGTTGTCATACTCTTAAAGTTGCGCACCTACTTTCTAGTTTTTGCGCACTTTGCTTTGCAATCTTCGTCAATGAAGCTGTACGTTTGATATTTGTCTAGCAAACATTTTCCTGAAATCACTCACCAATATATTTTGTTTGCTCCACTCATTCTTGAAACATTTCGAAACATCTGCGTTACTTTGTGTTGTAAAAAGAATACTGCTAGACATCGGACTTAATTTGAGATATTCCCTAGTACTCCAAATCAGTAACATTCCCTGCTCACTAAAAAAATAATCTGTCTTCTGTGTGAAACTATTTTCGTTGAAGAATTTTACAGTTTCACTAAACGAGGCACCGAAAGGGCATTTTGTGTGTTCTGCTACTCATTCAAAGTTCTGGTTTTCTGCAAAAATCAAATAAGGAAACTTTTTCAACTGCAAAACTGGGGTTGTGCGTACAATCGCTGTGTTTAATGCTTCACAATAATTTTTTAGTTTTCAACATTGTGCTAGCTGGTGATGAAAAAAAAATTCCTTCATTAACATTCTTACCTGACACAATCACACCAAACGTCAAGTGGTTGATTTATTTTATCATCACGATCTTGCTAAAATTTTATTCACCTCCACGTGCTAAGCCGCAAATCACACGATGTCGATTTTTGCATGTGATCGTTTTCCGAATGTAACACTAAACTTTGGATACTACAACTTCGCATAAGAAAAAGAACTGTTTTCTGACCAACTGGCTCTGATATTCCTCCGTTGTTAAATACATGCTGTGTGGTTCTTCGTGTTTTTTTGCATATTTTCATGCAAATGTTGTTCAGATATTGCAAAAGAGTGCGTATGGGCATTGAATGTCCTGACAGGGAAACTTAATTTTATAATGGAATGAAAGAAATTTATGATAGGATATTTTATATGAATATGATTTCAGTACTGTGGATGTGTAGTGGTACGTGAAATCGATGTCCTATAAAAAATAATTAGCTTGACTGATTCGCTTGCTTGTCATCTTTGTGGGGCGGAGCGTCAGTGGCATTAGATGTTTCCTAGTGTTAATACTGTACATTGATACAATTAAAATATATCAGCTTTTTTGACAAAATAATGGATAAATCTCCGGTAGAAAAGGCAGAAAACTTTTTATGTGAAGTTAGATAATTACAAATAAAGCATTATATTGCAGTATTTCCTTTATTGTATGTTAACTTTCCAGGGTATTATTTCCAAGGAAATGGTTGAGGATTTTGCAAATTTATATTTGTCTAGTAGTTTTGGGTAAAATTATTTGCCTTCAGTATTTCATATGCATTTTTCTGTCTGTGCTTGTATTTGTGGTTCTGCCATCAGTCAATCCTTCATGACGTTTAAAAAATCAAACCTCTGGGAATGCATGGTCCCGAATCCCTACAGCAGGTGTGGCCATCCTTTTCCACACTATACGCTAATTTGTTCAAACCCGAGCCCCCAGCACCAATTAATGCGCCATGATATCGACTACTTCTTTGTAACGATGCTATTTCACCTCGTTAGTGAATTTTCTCGCAAAAAATAGTCTCGCAATAACTTGATCTTGTCAGTGCATTTTTTCAATTGCCATTATCAACAACACCTTCAACCTGCTTAAATTTCTTAGTGCGAGATTAACATTATCTTGAATGCACTGATATGATTTACTAAGTTAGGAAACCACTCGTTCTTGTCCTGCAATTTGTTATTCAAATGATTGAGATTATCAGTAACATTAACCAAAAATTTCAGGGCCCAAGTCAGCTTTCGACCCTCCTTTGCTCCCAACTCACTCTTCGCATCTATGCTGCCACGAACGGACTGGATGGTGGCGCCAAAACTGACTTTGTCCCCTGGCGCGAAAATCCCTAGGTACACCATTGTCTGCATACCATTGTAATTTCGCGATTTCAACATGTTTCGTAACTAGTGTGATAAAGGCACTGCACAGCGAACGTATTAACAAATCTGCTGTTGGTTTGCGAGCACGTAGATAATATGGTATATATGACATAATATGGCATTTTGCGACACGAGAGATTTCGTTAAACTTCTGTATTTACTTCTGATTCTCTTCAAAACGAAGAGTGTGTCAACTGTCATTTTGCAAAGTTGAAAACCGACGTCATGATGCCAAAGTTAAAATTGTCCAGTGCTACAAAGATCAAAGAGATTAGAAAAGGTTTTGAGGAGTTTGCAGCTACATCTAATCAGGAAATCTATTGCCAAGTGTGCTGTTGCATTGTTGAGCACGAGAAACCCCTTTTTCTTGAACAGCATGTAGCAACAGAGAAGCACCAGAAGGATATTGAAAAAAGAAATATATTTTGTGGTAATTAAGTCATATTATATGAAATACAAAGTCATATTATCAAGATTTTTAGGTCATAAAAATGACTCTACTGATTACTAAGTTTTTGCCAGGAAATTACGACACAGTGTAGATACAACACGGAAACGAGCGGCATACTTACGACACAACTATGCAGCTTTCACGACGTTTTACAACATAGATACTCCTAACAACAGAACTTTATATAAACCATGAAATAGACGATTTTCGTGTGCCATTTATGAACTTTGCGATATTTTAAATTAAATGATTTCATCACTGACAAGTAGAAACCTGTTTCTATCTTGCAATTTCCTCTGCCTTTTTGCAACCGTGGTTGTAAACAATATTTTAAT
>Ga0210059_1008665_pt1 | contig 15999 bp, 8 predicted proteins | sample Ectturendosymbi2_FD_188042 | JGI IMG/M metagenome (GOLD analysis project Ga0210059, IMG submission 188042) | Ecteinascidia turbinata endosymbiont from Florida, USA - Sample 2 (SPAdes) (version 2) | ecosystem: Host-associated > Tunicates > Ascidians > Unclassified | place: Key West, Florida...
ATTAATTAATTATCTAATTAGCTAATTAGTCTAATATTTTTACTAACTAACATCACAACCTTTGAACTGGAAACCCCAGCAGGTCATCCAAAGTATCAAAAGACTCGGATTGTAGCCTAGTTTCCAGTAAAAACTTCAGCGAAATACTACCACCTAACGGTTGGCACCCAGGGCCAGGCAAAGTGGGCCAAGGTGCCCAAAAAGTCCTCCACTTATGACGTCACTCACAGACAAACTGCACCCCCCAAGCAAAAATTTTTTTTCGAGTCTATCTACTAGACTGGCTACGTTTTTTGAGATTTTTGCCGAGTCGCTAGAGCGAACAGGAGCGGACATATTCATCCGCAAAGTCACGTTCGAATGAGCTGCTTTTTGCAAACCACTTGAATTAACCCGGCTCTCAAAGTGTTAAACATTTTTATTCTCAACTACAAGGCCTTCCTTGTCTTTATAGAGGGTTTGAACAGCTCTCTAGCTCAATCTGCTGCTGAGTTACGGCTGCCTAAAATTTGCCCTGTGAGGGCAAATCATACCTTTTGTGTAACTTTTTTATTTCTGTCAAAAATTTGGGGGTTTTGAGCCATAATTTTGGCTCCAGATATGCTAGAAAGCCAATCAAAAGCGCTAAAGACCCAAATCATAGCCTAGTTTCCAGGAAAAAACTTGGCCCAAAAAATTGCTTGGGTTAGTACCCAGCGCCAAGTAAACTTGGCAAAAAAGGTGAAAAAGCATGACCCTATCATGACATCACCCACAAAAAAGAAACCCAAAACAAAATGAATTTTTATCAAATCTGAACTAGAAGACTTTCCAAATCCATTGAACAGCTCTCTAGCTCAATCGGCTGGCGAGTTATGGTGCTGCAAGGTTCTGCAAAAACAGTGGCACCTGTGCCACCTAAGGAAAACTACCCAGTACTGTTGGACATCGCCACAGACAATCCACCCGGTACTTAATTTGTTAAGAATTAGACAGGCATTTGTCATTTGAAAATGAATGCAATAAATGTGCAATAAATTCTTACAATTACCACGAAGTGTAAATTTATTCAATCAGGTGGTGATTATTCATCTTGCAAAACTGAAAACGCAACCATGCAATACATACATCTGGAGCATAATTTCATTCAAGGCAGCACCATCAACCAGATCTTCTACCTCCAAGTTTTCACGGTTCAGGATTAACTGTACCTGTAAAAAAGCAATTAAATATTACAAAAAGCCAGGAACTCCAAGAAGCTACAATGCAACAGTCGTTTTTCAGTTTTCAATAACCCTGAATAAATGCTATAAATTCTTGATTTTAAACAATGCTAATACTGTCCATCAAAAAAAATCCATTTACAGCTAAGAATCAGAAATGAAGATCTTAAGAGAGTCTATATTCTACCTGCGATGTACGTAGGCATTGTCAGCTCTGCAAACTGCATAAAGTATAAAACATAATTAAACAGATTTCAGTATGGACAAAAAATTTCAACATTAACACATTCGCTGCTGGCATACAAACATATCGTACTTCGAAATTGGGCTAAAATCAAGCGAATTTCAGTTGCCTTAACAACCGCGCACAGGTCCTCAGTTATTGCGCTAGAAAGCTGTTCATACTCTCAAAATACACAGCAAGTCTTCGAGTCTGCATTTTTTTTCACAAGTGACATCATAAGTGAGGAAGGTTTTTGGCTACTTTGGCTCATGTTACCTGGCCTAGAGCCCAGCCACAGACAGAAGCATTTCGCTCAATTTTTCATTGCAAACTAGGCGAGAATCTGTGGCTTTTAAGACCTTGATTAGCTTTCTAACGTTTCTGGTTCAAAAGTTATGATTTAAAATAAACAAAATAATCATCTAATTAGTGGATTAATAACTAATTTTGTTGTTTTTAGGTCATAACTTTTGAACACAAAATCCCAGAAAGTCATCCAAAGTTTCAAAAGACTTGGATTTTAGCCTAGATTCCAATAAAAACTTGAGCGAAATACCATTTAGCAGTTTGGGCCTAGGGCCAGATAAAGTGGGCTAAAAAGGTCCTCTTATGACATCAGTCACAAAAAATCCAAAACCCAAAACCAAAACATTTTTTTGATTGCAGACTTGAAGACTTGCCGAATCTTTTGAGGGTTTGAACAGCTCTCATAGCGCAAATCGGTGGTTAACATTCTGAATGGTTATTTTCAGAATTGCAACACGTGTAATCTAAACTTTCTAGGTAAACAGTTGTAATTGTATCTATAACCATTAGCTTTACCCTAATCTGTGAACTAACTAGGCTAACACTTTTAGAGCCGGTGTACGATATATTCGTACTTGGATTTCGGCTTAAAAAACAGCAGTTTTCGGTTGCCTTACCAACGCCCTAGCTCCTCCGCCGATTGCGCTAGAGAGCTGTTGAATGGCTCAACGGATCGGCCAGTCTAGTAGATTACACTCGAAAAAAAATTTTTTGGTTGGGGTGTGCGGATTTTTTGTGACTGACATCATAAGTGAAGTAGTTTTAGGGTCATTTTGGCTCATGTTGCCCAGCCTGGGGCCCAACCGCTAGGCCAAAGTGTTTCGCTGAAGTTTTCATTGGAATCTAGACTCGAGTCCGAGTCTTTTGAGCCTTTGATCGACTTTCTAGCGTTTCTGGTTCAAAAGTTATGTTCTAAAATAAACAAATTAATTAATTAACTAATTAGCTAATTAGTCTAATATTTTTACTAACTAACATCATAACTTTTGAACCCTAAACCACAGCAGGTCATCCAAAGTATCAAAAGACTTGGATTGTAGCCTAGTTTCCAGTAAAAAACTTCAGCGAAATACTACCACCTAACGGTTGGCGCTCAGGGCCAGGCAAAGTGGGCCAAGGTGGCCTAAAAGTCCTCCACTTATGACGTCACTCACAGCCAACCCGTACCCCCCAAGAAAAAAAATTTTTTTCGAGTGCAATCTACTAGACTGAATGCGTTTTTTGAGACTTTCGCCGAGTCGTTAGAGCGAACAGGAGCGGAGATATTCATGCGCAAAGCCACGTGCGTTTAGGTGTTTTTTTTGCCGAAAATCCCCAAAACCAGCCGGCTCTCAAAGTGTTAAGGTTCATATACATTGATGGAATTACAAACTCATCTTGAGTTAGGAAGAAGTGGAGGTCAGCAGAGGTAAAAAATGCAGTTAAAACATGCATATAACTGATCATTGGGACTTGCACGTTTTTCAAAAGACATTTGCGATATGACCATCCTGGACAATTTTTTTCAATTGTAGCAAAATAGCTTTATCATATGCTGTTTGCCACATGATTTTGCATAGTTTGTAATTGCCTCTAACTTCACAAAACATTTAATAATTCTCAGAATATTCATTGGTTGGATGAAGTTTTAAAATCCGAGTTTACAAGCCAATCCAGAATCAGCAAATACTGTCAAAATATCATGAATGATACAACAAACTTGCAGTGTGACAAGATGACCACATAAGACATATTCAGGCTTGATTCTGCTTCAAAGAGAAGCTGGTGCATGGTGTGTTTTTGGATAGTAATGGACATGTGGAAGTTATTAAAATTGCAGCATCACGAAACTCAATAAACAAAACAATTCATTGGCAAAATTGGGAGCTTCTTTGAAGATTTGGCAATGTATAAACAGTAATAACTGTTAAGCTTTTTGTGCAAAATTTCACCTTTACACTTTCGCACCAAGTATGATTTCAACCTAAAACAAGCTGTTTGCAAATGTCTTAGCGACAGCATAACATCGCTGCTGATTGCGCTAGAGAGCTCTTCAAACCTTCAAAAGACTTGGCAGTCTTTCAGTCTACAACGAAAGGAAACTTTCTTGGTTTTGTTTTTCAGATTTTTTGTGAGCAACATCCCAAATGGTATAGTTTTAAGCCTATCCTTGAACTTCAAAATGAATTTCATCTGAGAATATAATCTGTCTCCATTTGTGTCAAGAAATTGGTTCATAGCATTTTGGCACCCAGGGCCCAGTGACCTCGGCCCGGCCATAAAAGCTTAATTCCACCACACTTATGACGTCACCCACAAAAAAACACAATCCAGAACTTTCCCATTTTTTTATTCCATAATAGAAGACTTGCCACATCTTTAGGTGGTTTTAACAACTCTCCAGCTCAATCAGCTGGTGAGTTATGATGGTGCAATGTGACGCAAGATACATAGCTCACATGTGATTTCAAGATACAAGTATATCATACACTGGCTCCCAACAAGTTAAGACATTAAGGAGTAAAGACACAAGAAGTAAATAGAAAATGTAATATCTTTTTCAAACCGCTTTTTGTTTGTCATCAGTTTATAATTGTGTGAGGTGTGTTTCATTTACACAGATGGCCATGTCATAGTCATGAGATACCCAATTGTAATATATTTTTTTTAAGTCCAAGGAGAGCTCACTCAGATTAATTAGTTCTTTTGTTCAGTGTCATCTCCAAGACACTTCTGATGTGTTTTGACAGTATGTCCTTTTTTTGTTTTGAGTTTCGCAGTGCAACTTGGTACCTGAGTCCAAAGATCCATGACGTCAGGGTAAAAATTGGGTCTCATCATAACTTAGTAATGTTTGTTTGGTCTCATAATGAAAATAACGGTCAATGGAAACAATATCAACGGCATATTGTAAACGTTTCGGTAACACCTGTTATCATCATCAGTGCATTACAAATTGAACTGCAGTGATCATGCTGCACATGATGTCACGTGCGATCACCATTGGCAAGCATCCAACTGAGTCACATGACTACATATGCTTCGTGCCACTATGTCACTACCAAAACAGCCCTTTGTGTTCTTCATTTTTTCACAGCACTTTTCTCCTGAGTGGCCAATAAAAACTTGCAGCATGATCACTACAGTTCAATTTGCAATGCACTGATGATAACAGGAGTTATCGAAACGTTTGCAATATGTTGTTGATATTGTTTGCATTGGCCGTTATTTTCATTATAAGGCTATTTAGTACTTTCGCTTTTTGTGTACCAACGTTTCTTTGGATCTTGACACTTTCATACATTTGAGCTTCAACTTTTTATGGGATAGTGTGACATCACAAAGTGATCCCAATAAGTTGCAATCAACCAATTGCTTTTTTCATAAACATTGCAAACATCTGCTTCTTTTGAAGTCTTTATTGATTCTCTAGTGCAGGGGTCTCTAAACTAAGGAGTAGCTCACATTTAGAATTACTAATCTCCAGGCCAATTGAAGATAGACTATTCCTAATCATGGTGGTGTTGCTGAGCACAGTCTGTGGGTCTCCACCAATAAATCCATCCTCCAGATACCAAATGTTTAGGTCAGCTTTGACCCGGATGTTACTTCATGGATGGCAAAGACGAAAAGGGCTAGGCCAAGGGGGCCACCTCGTTGCACATTAGTGGCAGAATCTAGGTTGAAGTTTCCGTGAAAAAGGGATGCTTTTGAAGATTAACACTCCCATATAAAGAGGCATACTTCTGGGAGGTGTTTTTGAGCTTTTTGAAGAATGACGTCTCAGCATATGCTGTCGAAGACATTTTTAACATCAAGTTTAACACTTTGAGAGCTGGGGAATGATATATTCATACCTAGATTTCAGCCTAAAAACAGCAGTTTTCAGTTGCCTTACCAACGCCATAGCTCCTCCACTTATTGCGCTAGAGAGCTGTTCAAGGGCTCAAACGGATCGACCAGTCTAGTAGATTGCAATTGAAACAAAAATTTTTGGTTGGGGGTGAGGATTCTTTGTGAGTGACATCATAAGTCAAGTAGTTTTGGGGTCATTTTGGCTGATGTTTCCTGGCCTAGGGCCCAACCACTACACCAAAGTATTTCGCTGAAGTTTTCATTGGAAACTAGGCTCGAGTCCGAGTCTTTTCAGCCTTTGATCGACTTTCTAGCGTTTCTGGATCAAAACTCATGATCTAAAATAAACAAATTAATTAATTAGCCAATTAGCTAATTAGTTGAATACTTTTATTAGTTTAGATCATAACTTTTGAACCTTAAACCCCAGCAAGTCATCCTAAGTATCAAAAGACCCAGATAGTGGCCTACCGTATTTATTCGAATATAACACGCACCCTTAATTTTTGAATAAAAATTAGTATAAATTTTTTTCCTTTTTTCTTAGCTCTGACTAAAGACAGAAAGTAAAAACTGCTGTTAAAGACATGTGGTTGTAACAAAACATTTATTGATAACATACGGTACACTGGTAAAGCAAACTGCCAGTTTAAGCACAATGCGTGACTGAAGCAAAAATGAGTAAAGCCTGCACGTGCACAGAGACTAAGAATTACCAAAGCATTTTTAAAGAGAAAGAAGAAAGAAACAAAGATTGCGCATAGCAGCGAAAAGAATGAATAAAGGCTACAGAAAGATTATGAAAGAGAAAAAAAGAAATAAAAATAAAGCTTGCTGATGAAAAAACTCGTGTATAACGCGCACCCTTAATTTTTGAATAAAATTCCGTACAAAATTTTGTGCGTTATACTCGAATAAATACGGTATTTTCCAATAAAAACTTCAGCGAAATACTACCATCTAATGGTTGGCGCCCAGGGTCAGGTAATGTGGGCCAAGGTGGCTTAAAAGTCCTCCACTTATGACGTCACTCACAAAAAATCTGCGACCCCCAACCAAAAAATTTTTTTCGAGTGCACTGCAGAAGACTTGCCGCGTCTTTTGACAGAAATGGAGTAATTCCCGCGCAAAGCCACATGCATTTCGGTGTTTTTTTTTTTAAATCCCCAAAAGTGGCCGGACACCAAAGTGTTAATAGAATGTTTTCACTAATGCTCAACCAATAAGCTTTTTTGAGCCGATAACAATGTTTTTCATTTTTCATTACTGATACCCGATGACAATATTTTTTCATTAGTCTAACTACAGCTGAAAGGAATTACAGTGCATTTTTTCTTCCGGCCATTTAAAAAAATAACTACACAAGTTGCAATTGTGCAAAAATAGATTGTGAATGTGATAAGTTAAGAAATAGCAGTGTCTATTTTGCCTTTTGAGGCAAAATATACACTCCTAGAGCTATTTTGCCACCAACTGAACATGATTGGCTGAACTTGTAACATGACAAGTTTGGACAGCATGGCTGTCTCAGTTGACTGTAACATCTGTAAAAAACACAGTCTGATAAACAAGTAATGTCATGGTTTCAGTGCTGGCAAGCTGTTAGCAGCTTCTTGTTTGCATTGTGTGAACTGTAGGCAAAACCAAAACCCTTGTTTCTATACATATTGTACTTGTCACATGACCACTTCAACCAATTGTGTTTGACTAAAGGTCGAATGTACTCAAATAGCATGGTTTCATGTGCCTACTGCAGTCCATAGCAATTTCTAAGACTCACAGTAGTCTAACTTTAGATCAACAAATGCACAAACAGGCAAACATGTGTTGCGTATTAAGTAGGCCTACTCCCTATGTAGACATCTGTGCTTACGCTCAGATGTCATGAGTAAAAAACAATGCACAACACATAAAAACCATCACTTTGCTGCAATGAAGAACTGTACAACATTGAGTTGTGTGAAATCCTGGGTCACTGCTTGCTGTGACATAGGCACTTTTTTGATACACGCTGAACACAAGGCTGCCTAGCCTAGAGAGACTTCTCATAAAACAGCCAAGTAACATAATTACCCAGTTTGTTCACAGACAATCATCTGCTTACCGTTCCAAAACCTGCAAGCAAATTTTACATTATAGAGCATTTTGTCGGGACTGTTGCACAGCAGTCTTTCCGATCATTATGCATGAAGGCTCCAGGAACAGGACAGAGCATGCACTAGGAACAGGACAGAGCATTTGCTTTGATCAGTCAGGATCAGAGAGACCAAGTGGCAACTTGAGTTTCCAAACACTCCATGCAGAGCAACAGCTTTAACAGTTGTATGGCAAAATACTGCCGATATATATCTTGCCGATACGATACATTGGCAACATCGTCATATTGGCCAATATATATCAGCATGCCTATACATCAGTCAAGCTCTACTTTTCACTGTGAGGTTAGTCCATGAAATAACGAGTGGCATGAACTGCAGCCGTCTTCACATTCCAGAGGGGTGCCTACCCCAATTTGGGAGGTCAGGAGGAGCTTACAGAACCTTGGGATGAAGTGTCTCAAACAGACTTTGGCGGCCAGACATCGGTAGGTGCATCCTACAGCAATGGACGGGTCTAAGGCAGTAGTTCTGTTGCGATCGGAAATCCTGAGCGGCATGCGCACAAAGCTTCGCACCGTGGCAGCAAGCAACGATAGTGATCATGCTCGCCATCTCTCTTACTATTGCTTGCTCACGCTACACATATGATGGTGTTATTCTTCACGCACATCCCGTTCCTGGTGAATCACAAAAACAACGCAACACCACCAGTTCCCAACCGGTGGGAGGAATGGCAGCTTCAATAGTTTGCTGAAGTCTCAAATTTTTAGAACTGTGCGTATCAACATTTTGTGTTACATCAGCAAAACCAAAACTTGAGCATATTTTTGTTAAATTCACATTACCCGATTATAATTCCTATCTGTTTTTTCCTAGTTTCAATCAACATTGCAGAAAGATGCCAGCACCAGAAAAACTACGCACTGCCCAGTGATGCTAAGATTACGTCAGCCTCATGAACATCTGTCCTGCTGTAAATACTTGCCAAGATTCTGGTGGCAACAGATCAACTAGAGCTGTTGTGCCACCAGTTGAAGATTCGGTCTTGTGGCATGACGCAATTTGAATAAAAAGGTCAGCTTGCCATGCAATCGGCGTACTGCTCGTAGCGTAGTGGTTATCATTCACGACTGGTATGCCATTGCTTTTCGTTTCAACTCCCACCTTGCCGACTTCCCTTTTCTTTCTTTCTTACTTTTTTCACAGCTTTACAAACCAACTGCACACTTTGATGTTAGGCTTAGAGTTAGCGTTAGGGTTGGCATTAGGTTAGGGCTACGGTTAGGGTTCATCTTTTAACTTTACTTCGTTTCTCCCCAGTCTTTAGCCAACACCATCTTGGCGGCAAATCAGACACTGCCATATTTTTATCAATAGGGCCATTCCATGTCAATTCTCAGGAAGTGGTCAGGTCACCCTCTCTAATTTTCCTTAAATTTCACTCAAATTGTCACGAACCCATATGATGAACATCTGCAAAATGTGAATGAAATCTGTCCAGAAATGGCATGATTATAAAGCTTTTTAGTTGGGGGTGTTTAGCTGAAGGGGCGCAAATTGTTCATTTTAGGCCATGTTTAAAGCCTTATTACTGACAAACTACATTAGTGAACAACCCTAATTTTTCAGGGATGCGAGTAACTTTGCCAAATATTGAAAAAATAACATCATCTACATTGTGACTTTCAAAGTTCAGAGGTCACAGACACCCAAAGTTGACTGTTTCTAGCTCTTGCTACAAATTTTCGAAAATTTTCAAACCTCGCCATGGTTTTATTTCTTGATATTTTTCACTCATATTTGGAACAATTGCTGCTGATAAAATTATCTTTGACCTTAGGAACTTTTATTGCAAAATATAAAAAGGTTTGTGAAATATCTTGGGCTAAACTTAGCATGAAATGAAAAAACTAGAGAAATGGGGAACCTTTGTTGCCTCGGTTACCCATGACTGCAGTAAAAATTTCTGTTGAAAAAATTTTCACATATTCATTATGATATCGCAAGTTTACCATACAAAATTCATGAATGGTTCTCAATGTTTTCATAGATAAAAAATGATAAAGTTTGTGCAAAAACTACAAATTTTATGTAATACACAGGTCTCAATATTCACTATTTTCATACCATTGTTTTTCAAGCTAGCACTGTTACTTCACAAATTCATTATTAAATTCTGGAATCCTATTGTGTCTTGTGCAAAGTCAATAGCTTGTTTAAGTGGAATAAAACTGAAAAATTTTGTTTCATTTCACCAACACTTTGACGGCCGGTCTACAAATATATCATGCCTAGATTTCAGCCTAAAACCAGCAGTTTTCCGTTGCCTTACCATAGCTCCTCCGCTGATTGTGGTAAAGAGCTGTTCATGGGCTCAAACGGATCAGTTAGTCTTCCAGTCTGCACTCAAAAAAATATTTTTTGGTCCAGGGTGGCGAATTTTTCATGAGTGATGTCATAAGTGAATTAGATTTTGGTTTATTTTGGTTCATGTTGCCTGGCCTAGGGCCCAACCTCTAAGCCAAAGTATTTTGTTGAAGTTTGCATTGCAAACTAGGCTCGAGTCTGAGTCTTTTAAGCCTTTGATCAACTTTCCAGCGTTTCTGGTTCAAAAGTTATGACCTAAAATAAACAAATTAATTAATTATCTAATCAGCTAATTAGTCAAATATTTTTATTAGTTTAGATCATAACTTTTGAACCCAAAACCCTAGCAGGTCATCCAAAGTATCAAAAGACTCTGATTGTAGCCTAATTTCCAATCAAAACTTCAGCTAAACACTACCATCTAATGGTTTGGGCCCAAGGCCAGGTGAAGTGGGCCAAGGTGGCCTAGAAGTCCTCCGCTTATGACGTCACTCACAAAAACCTGCATCCCCAACCAAAAAATTTTCTTTTTCTTTAATAATCAAAAAAAATTTTTTTCAAATTAAGTACATTTGGTTCAAAATTAAATACATCGTTTTGGTTTCATGATCTAAAGTAATAAAAATAATTGTCTAATTAGCTAATTAAATAATTTGTTTATTTTTAGAGCAGCAGCCCGAGATCAATGTAGACAATTTTTCTACCCCTTTATACCTCTTCAACACATAGATTATGATGTCAAATATTGTCTGATGTTCAGCTCCTATGGTAATACATGTTTCGTACATTTATTGTTGGTGTTGACGTGGACATTTGGTGCTAGTTGTAGACTTGCAGTACTAACTTCTAATTTTTTTTTTTTGCATCCTTCACTTGCAATGGTTTGTGAATTGCCTCTCGCTGCTCACCTCAGCTTGTTGTCGTAAATTATGGCCTTACGTAGATTTTGTTTTAATATTCTCTGCATAACTTTTGGCACTGCATTTGCTTTCAGCAAATTTTGACGTGGCTTGCTGTCTTGTGTTTGCGTTTGACGTCTTTTGCATCACAGCATTATCTTTTCTGGTGTCACAAAGCCTTATGGTTTTGAATTAGTAGCATTGCCAAGTGTTGCTTTATTTTTTTGACTGAAGATGGATTAAGAATAGTCCAAAACGTCTCAAAATAAAACATGTATAGTTTTTTGAAGGCTTTTTTAGTATTGATGAAATTGTTTATTTTATATCATAACTTTTGAACCAGAAATGCTAAGCAGTCCATCAAAGGCTCAAAATACTCAAACTTGAGCCTAGTTTCAAATTAATACTTCAGCGAAACACTTTGACCTAGCGGCTGAGCCCTAGGCCATGCAACATGAGCCAAAATGGACCAAACACTATTTCACTTATGACATCACTCACAAAATTTTCGCAACCCCCAACCAAAAATTTTTTTTCGAGTGCAGACAAGAAGACATTTGTTTTCGCGTGTTTGGTTTGTTTTCGAGTGCAGACTAGAAGACATTTGTTTTCGAGTGACATTTGAGTGCAGACTAGAAGACATCCGTTTGAGCTCTTGAACAGCTTTTCAGCACAATCGGCGGAGGAGCTAGGGCGTTGGTAAGACAACCAAAAACTGCTGGTTTTAGGCTGAAATCCAGGCATGATATATTCGTCGAACTGCCGTAAAAATGTTGAGTGAAATAAAACAAATTTTTCAGTTTCATTCCAGCTACACAAGCAACTGATTTTGCACAAGACATAATAGAATTCTAGAATTTAATAATGAATTTGTTAAGTAACAATGCTACCTTGAATAACAATGGTATAATGAAAAATAGTGAATATTAAGACCTTTGTCTATAAACTTCGTCAAATTTTTTCTTTATGAAAACATTGAGAACCATTCATGAATTTTGTATGGTAAACTTGCTATATCATAATGAATATGTAAAAATTTTTTCAACACAAATTTTTACTGCGGTCATGGGTAACTGAGGCAGCAAAGGTACCCCACTTTTCTAGTTTTTTCACTTCGTGCCAAGTTTGGCCCAAGGTATCTCACAAACCATTTTATATTTTGCAATAAAATTTTCCAAAGTTCAAAATAATTTTATCAGCAGCAATTCTTCCAAATATGAGCGAAAACTATCAAGAAATAAAACCATGGCAAGGTTTGAAAATTTTCGAAAATTTGTAGCAAGAGCTAGAAACAGTCAACCTTGGGTGTCTTGTGACCTTTGAAAGTCACAATGTAGATATTGTTATTTTTTCAATATTTGGCAAAGTTACTAGCAAACCTGAAAAATTAGGGTTGTTCACTAATGTAGTTTGTCAGTAATAAGGCTTTAAACATGGCCTAAAATGAACAATTTGTGCCCCCCCAGCTAAACACCCCAACTAAAAAGCTTTATAATCATGCCATGTCTGGACAGATTTCATTCACATTTTGCAGATGTTTATCACATGGGTTAGTGACAATTTGAGTATAATTTCAGGAAAATTGGAGAGGGTGACCTGATCACTTCCTGAGAATGGACACGGAATGGCCCAATATAGTTCCGTAGTACATTCAGTATTAAGCTGAATGATGGTGTCAATGACATGACACCAGTTATATCTGTGAAATGAGTGGTTAGTTCACATAAGTTGTGGCTTTTTGTGAAACTCTACCTTAGAACTAAATACTTCTCTTACAATAGTTTTGGAATAATGTTTGCTGTGAATATTACTATAATTTATCCATACCCTTGTTTCTTCAACTTCATTTCGTGACCCCATGCATCTGGTTGGTAACAACTAATCCATGCAACCCTCCATATGGTCTGATAAAAATGTGTTTTTGTGGATATCAAGAAAAAAAGCTTGATAAGTCCTGAAGCAAAAGAGGGGCGTGCAGTCTTGGGGATGCGGTGGATAGGGTGGTTAACAGATCTTAGGGATTCAACATAAGTGCCAAATGAAGTGGCATCAGTCGGGGGTGCTCGTGGAGGGGTTCTTGTTTAGTGTAATCTTCAGTAGGAAAGTGAAAGCAGCAATGGTGAGAGCCAAACTGACAAGCACACACCCCGCAGCCATAGACACATCAGTAGTATTCCCTAGACTAAACTATGAGCACCATGCCACTAGGCCTAGTGTCACAAACGCAGTGTTATACCTGGAGAAAAGTGGATACAGTTCCAGACTTCACAACACATCCAGCAGAGGTTTTGCCGCTCTTGGCAAAATAAGCACTACAGAACAGTACCTATTCTGTATTCATTGTTTATGATGAAATTTTAATTTACTAGCTTAACAACATGAATTGATAAAGCTGTGGCTTTGGGCACTGGGCAGTTAAATTAGCCTAAATTAGGTTATATTTAGTGCAAAATAAGAACTGATCTTACCCACTGGACCAATGGAGAAGACATGAATAAATCAACGGGGTTGCCTTTTTGATCTGAGAGAGGTTCACCCATATTTTCACATTGGATGCAGTTGCTTCAAACTTGCTAGACGGCAAATATGGTCACACAGAAAGCAGCAATTATAGCTTTTACAAAAATACAATGTATCAGCGATCCTACCAATCCTGTCTTCTATCTGCAACTGTATCAGTCATGATTTGCAATAAGCTGCCAGTGTACACTACTGTACGATGAAATGCATCAACTGGTCGGCACAGCTACCGTAGCAGTACTTCCACAAAACTTATTTGTCGTTTTCTAAATGAAACTGTAACATTGACAAAATTCCAGGAAGTCTGGAACCAGTCAAAAATGTTGTTGCCAGAAAAGACGAAGAGTAAACAGACAGATATCGACGAAAAAGCAAATGGCAAAACAATAAGGAAATTTTTTGAATGGAAGTCATCTTTTGCGGTTTTTCTCAAACTTCCTACACCTCTTCAAGATATTCCTGCACGTATCATTATTAACAGTAATTATCACCCTTGTGATATACACCATGACTCTGCGGCAAATGTGCAAAATAAAACAGTAACCACCAAAATGCAGAGTCACGAAATTTAGTGACTTGAGTCACGTTAAGAAACGATGTTGTGATGACTCGATTCGAGTCATGTATTTACCAAATGACTCGATTCGCTACACAATTAACAGCCCGAAACTCGACTTAGGGTCACTTTTATAACATGACATGAAAAAATTCCCAACTATGAACTTTAGCAACATTTCATTGTCCACAAACTACTGTGAATTCTAGTATTCTGTAACTGTTTTATTTTTTGCGTGTATTTACTTTCTCGTATTTTCTGTGTGCACATTCTATGCTTTTTGGCATGAAGTACACTTTTTGTTTTTTTCTGTTTTGCTTTGTTTCCTTTTATACCTCATTAATAGGTTTTTATAACTTTTTTACTTTTTATATTACTATTTTTTAATTTCTTTGTATTGCTAAAAATACTCTTAACAACATCAATTTCCTTCACCTAAATTCGATCCACTCATCTATGTACATAGGCATGCGCTTTTGCCTGTACATTTTCTTCACCATGTTCTGCGTTCATTCGTTTTCTGTTTTCTTTTCATTATGCTTATTTGATCTCCGACTGTTGTTTCTCAACACTTGTCAAAAAGTGATAAACGGAGTTGGTTGACTAGATGACCGCCACGGTCTTTCGCCAACCCTATATGACACAGCGCCCGTCTTTATTTACACCGATCAGCTATTATGCCATTGTGTTTTCATCTGCTCTAATTTTCGCTAATGGTTGGTTTACTGCATGCGATGGCTTTTATGGTGCTTCTGCTCATTGGCTGAGTCATATGAAACAATAAACCATTACATTACAGTAATATTACATAATAATAATATTAGTTTATTGCAGACTCATGGTCCATACAGACGCGATCATGGACACAAGAGCACAAAAATGGTTACACTTAAAAGCTGTAGAAGGTTTTCTATTGCCTTCAGAGGAATCAGTCGATTGGGCTCTGCTTTTATCTTTTTGCGATAATTCAAACTTGTGCATATCTGTATTCAAGCAACTTCACTCCACAGGCGAAATAAGCAAGGAATCAATCACAATGGTCAAACAACTTTTAATAGAAAATCGATTTCACGTAACACTACGCATCATCAGTCCTTACGTCTTATTCAGATAGAATCTAAGGTTGCGGCCACTGGCCCAACTATGTGGACAAGTACATATGGACTGGAAACAATGCATTGTAATAGACTGGTCATTGAGCATTCCTGCGGGGCACAAGCCGTCACACGTCCACATTGCGTTCGTATGTATCACGTGACCTACCAATAGACTTTTTTCAACGCGAACCATCGAAGCGAATCGTTGAAAACAGTCGGTAGCAGGGATCCCACTTTTGGGGAATTTGTCCCTAGATTGGGAATTTCAGCAACGTTTGGGGAAAAGTTTGGGGAATCGAGATATCCAGGGATTTTTTAGGGAAATTGCATTTTGTGGGATAGAATTGGGAACAGTCAGTGTGGTCACGCATTTCCATCAAATATGATAATCAGACCGTGATTTAAATGTCAAATCAACGATCTTGTTTATCTGTTGTATTGTATCTAAATTAGTCTAATCTCTATGGTCAAATGCAACCGAACCAGGTCTTGGGTATAGTATTGCTGAAATTGAATGGACTCAGTCAGCAGCGGTTTTTACGTGGGGTTTGCTTGTGATAGGGGTTGCAAGGGAACTAACTAAAAATCATTAGGTTTGCGTCATCAAGGAAACTGTCACTTGGCCAAATATAGAACGGACTCCGCGACAACTGGTTGTTAAATTTAAAGGATTGTGAACATGAGAAAAGAAGAGCTGCTCTTGCAATACTCTATGGTAGCGGTGATGGAAAGACTTAAAGTGAAGTTGCAGCAGAGATTGTTTTTAATATCCCCAAAGGCAGAACATATCTTGATGTTAAAAGTCAACATCATCTATTTGGTTTTATAGTGTACTGGTATGCATGAATTAAAGAAGGGGTTGGGGGCTTAGCCACATGTATGTTGTAATTTGATAT
>Ga0210059_1008667_pt1 | contig 15996 bp, 8 predicted proteins | sample Ectturendosymbi2_FD_188042 | JGI IMG/M metagenome (GOLD analysis project Ga0210059, IMG submission 188042) | Ecteinascidia turbinata endosymbiont from Florida, USA - Sample 2 (SPAdes) (version 2) | ecosystem: Host-associated > Tunicates > Ascidians > Unclassified | place: Key West, Florida...
CTGTTGTCAAGGTTTTAATAAACTTAAATCTCGAACTACAGTAACGAACGAAACGGAAGAAAAGACATGTTAACAGTACTGCAGTAAATGCGAAAATGACCCAAACTAAATATAAACCGCTTGCATGTAACGCGAAAACAATCAGCGAAAAACTAATCAGTGCAGTGTGAGCACAAGACGCATGAATTCAAACAGTAATTTTCATTACATGTACAAAAAATTTGAAGTCAGAGAAGCTTGGCAGCAGATAAAATAGTTGAAGCAGGATAGGACTATTTTTGAACTTCGCACTAGCAATGAAAACTGTTTCTTTTTGTCATAACTTGTTCTTTGTGTTCTCAGATTGTGGTCAAGGTAACCAAACATTAGGCAAATCTGATATTATGGCTGACAAAAAAGAAAATGTGAGAACAACCCTGATGTATTTTGTTATATCTGTGGAAAGTACACATTGCAACAAAGATGTGTGAAAATTGCAGAATTTGTCAAGAAGCTTACTACGCCTACTTTGGCGCAAAGCTTCGAGACCAAGATAAACCTTGGGCTCCTCATGTGGCTTGCAAGTCCTGCGTTGAACATCTACGAGAGTGGACAAAACTTCCAGAAAACGCTCACTGCACTTGATCAAAAGCCCTCGAGGTTGACATGCCGAAACAGTACTTTCAATGGATATCCATCAGTTACGCAGCTATAAAATTTGAGAAAATGCTATAATTTGAGGAAAGTGAAATGTCAAATCAAATTTGATTCGTTGGCATAGTACCTCCAGGTGGGATAAACGCGACGATGCACGACAGTGCAAATTAGTAAAAGTATAGTTGGCTCAAATAAAGAGGTTTGAACTGAGAGATAGCTAGGCAAGAATGCATTTGTAAAATTGATACTGTGAAAAGTATAAAGAGGTAAAATAGGACATTATAATGGCGTGCATAAGTCAGAAGCAACATTTTGATATAAGGTTGAATGAGGGTTTAGGTTGTTATTCGCTTGAAGTTCGCTTCTGCCAAGGTTGAATAAAGAAAGAACGTGTCAATATAATGGTTGGATACGACATCTGTTTAAAGAATCTGGCAGGAAAATATATTGATTGGATGAGCCTCTTTTATAGCAATCTTGGAGATAGGAAGCATCCTCTTATTATTTCAAGGAGTTAGTGGCTGGAATGATTCTCAAGGAGAACGTGAAAAATGGTTATATCAGAGAATTAATATGGGCAAAAGCTATGTTTGGCTTCCGTCTATCTTGTTATATTCCAAACCAACGGTAATCATCGGAATTCTAGTATTCGTAAAGCCGACCGTAAGATACTCCCCTTTTGTATTCGAATTCTTAATCAGAGTTTCCTCGTAATGGGAAGCGATGCAATATTGCATCATCCGGAGAGTTCCTCCCTTATCGACTATATAAACAAAGCCCTTTGGGTTGGGTGCATTAGTCAATTCTACCAACGCACGATGGGAAGAGTCAGTTCTGTGGACATCCTTATGGAAAAAGCATTTCATGCCAAACAATTCTGGCGCTTCGGGGCCGTTACGTGGACCCTTCCTTTGCCCTTTCATAGGCGAAGGCTATTTTCAAGGCCGGTCGAGCGCAACCTCCACCGGCTAATGCCATTTTTCGTCTAGTGTGGTTCCTGGGAAAAAACGTCACAACAATCGTGCCTACATCCGGTTCAGTTTTCCTGTCCAGGAGCCGCTCTACGCCGACAACGCCTGGGATCGGCCTCGGCTGATCGAGGATCTTCTGGCATCTGGTGGGCATTTCCTGGAGACTGAGCCTGCCATCGTCAACTTCTGGGACATGTGACTTTACCGTTTTCTTTGTGTATGTTTCTTTCTCAAATTAATTTCCTATTCCTATCAAGTTAACTTCCTGTTCTTTTTGTTAAATAAATTTCATTGTTATTAAAATGTTTGGTCAGATTCTATCTTCAAATCAGAAAGTGGGCTTGGTATGTGAGGGAAGAAACTGTTATGGTGACCGTAATCATAACACAAGAATTTAACATGTGAGTAGATATTATAGACACAATGCGGGTAATGCACGTCTTTTTGACTATTCTTAATACCGCCATAAGACCGTTCGATATAATATGAAATTAAAACAAAATGTATGACAGGACTTTAACCCTTATCTACAAATAGATTTTTAGGGGCAATAATTACTGCGAGATATCACATGCTGTGAATGTGTGAGGCATGTGTCTTGAATAACGTCTCATAAGAAAGTTGCCATTAGTAGTTCGGTGCAAAATGTAAAAAATATGTAGACAATACTATAAATCACAGGAAAGAGTTTCACACACCCGTAACTACTTGAATAACGTCTCATAAGAAAGTTGCCATTAGTAGTTCGGTGCAAAATGTAAAAAATACGTAGACAATACTATAAATCACAGGAAAGAGTTTCACACACCCGTAACTACAGCTATGTTTGGTGCTAGGATGAGCGGTCCATAATTATTAATACTAAGGGAATCCCACTTATGACTTTATATTTATTAATGAAGTACTCTGCTAACATTCCAATATCTTAAAAGAGCATGATACGATCTCCTTGGACTATATAGGGTCTAAGTATCGGCTTACAGAAGTTTTATCCTCATTGCATGTCCTACTCGCTAAACAAAGTATTTTGCGGGAAAGATTCTTTTTGGACTAACGATGAACAAACATTAAAAATAATGTTTCCATTTCATATTCAGAAGGCTTTGTTTGATATACAAAAGAGACGGGTGTCAAACCCAAAATAGCAAGAGTGATTGACTAAATTAGTGTCCCTTTCTGGGCCTCCCACAACTGGGGCTTACTTCGGGAAAATTTTGATCTTGAGAACAGCTTTTTCATGCACAGCAGGATCGTCATTTTTATCCAACAGTCTGGTTGAGCTTTGGTTAAGTGAGGACTTGGATTAAAAATAAATTCGTTATACTGGCCCTTAAACACAACCTATTGTTTAAATTAAGAAACAGGTTACAATCCTGAATCTCACTAGGCCACATGTTTTAGGCTGACAGCTGTCCAAATAGATGGTCATAGCCGAACCGAGGATCGCGTTATCCTCAACGGTTTGTCCTAGCACAGGCGCAATTAAAAGTGATTCAAGTGTGCCTTTTATTCTCTGTTCAGCCCACGTCTGGCTGTCTATATAGACAGAATCAAAACCACAAGGTTTCGTAGGTATTGTTGTAATTTTCGTCCATTCGGCCTTTTGATAACATAGCAATGAAAACATAAATGAAAGAAAATAATTTTCACAGCAATCCTGGTCAAAATTCATGTCTGATTTGTGATTAATCCTGCAAAGAAATTGCCATTAACTTAAAAACATTTATCGTTTGGCGCTATGTGCTCCTTGTAAATATAATGTCATCCTCATCTGAGATGCCTGTTACTTCAATCTTCGCCACCGACGACGAAGGAACGCACATACGGAAGAGAGAACACTCTCCGGACTTCAAACAGGAGATCAACAAAGTCTAGACATCAGAACGGCTTATGCACGTGTATTTCGGCCAGTTAAAAGCACGTTGAGCATGCTTTTTAAGCAAAATTCAGACTCAAACCAAAGAAAACGTTTATCGCGGCGCATTGCTTTGATCAGTCTCAGGTTTGTTCCTTCGGTAAGTGTTTTCATATAACTGAACGATAGGCTTGATTCTGATTTCCTGCAAATATTTGGTAACATTGCATTTCATTACAATATCTGTAATTGTCGTTAATTAAATGACAATGATTAAGACTCAGTTCCTTTTGTTAAGTTGTATTCTCAAGACACGTCTTGATGAAGTTTATCCTAACGCATTTATTGCACTTCGGATATGCTAAATTGCCCCGATACGGCTGCCAGCGCTTAAACGAGTTTTAGCAAACTGAAGTTGATCAAAACGTTCAATAAGTCTCATATTACAGATAGCAGACTATCTGTTTGTACGAAGGACATTATCTGGCACACACAGGTGACGTAGTGGTTGTGACCTCAAACTACAGGTGTGAATTCTGTTGGTTATTTTTCGTCGAAACTACTGTGTTATTTTGGGCGCCAGAAACAGTCTAATACTACCACTTTGTATCTTACAACTGCAGCACTGTGGCCCTTCGCAGCGTCCCACTCCCGTCCCGACATATTGTATGAATCAGTCTATGTAGAACTGAACAGCACTATGCAGTGATGTCAAACATCACAGTAACCGCCTTCGCACCATCTATGCATATGCTTTGCTAGCGCTACTTATGCTTGTACTGCTTTAAAGCAACCGTTTTAGCGCCATCTATACGTGATTCTCTTTCCAGAGGTTTGCGGTTACTCTCTTACTTGTGGAACGCAATTGGGAGCAGATAATCACCACTCGTCAGTTTTCACGTAGACACATCACCAATATATTGTTTCAGCCTTCCTTTCTTTTTTAACTTAAACGTTTTCCAACTGTGCAAGTGCGAATCTATAAAATGAAACTAATTACTTCCGGTATGGCTATAAGGTTTTGGGTGAAAAATGCAGTGTATCCTTGTTGTCAATAGAAGCTTCATGTGTGCGCTCTATAGATTTGGATGGTGCCATAAAGGCTTTTCGCATGCTAAAAGACGCGCTCGAAGCCGTTTTGATACAACTATAATGTGACATTGTTCATATTTTCATGTTCATTGTAATGTAATACCTTTCATGTGTGCTACTGTGCCACTATCTAGTGATTTCTTTTGTTTTGCTGTATGACTACGGCCCGCCAGTTAAGCAGCCCTGTATTTTGGGGGTGGGCAGAGTTGGGCTGCTACGGCACTGTACATATTTGTAATTTTTGGTGTGCAGCTCCATATTTAGATAAAATTGTTTGGCATTATTTGCTTAGTAGTTGCTTGTTGTGAGTGGACGCTGGTTTCGGCGCGAGTTGAGCATTTTTGAATGGCACTACATTTCGGAATGCAATACCATTTTCATTGGTAACCCAGTAAGGCAACCACTAACCAAAGCAGTCGTTTTAACAATCTGAATGTATTCAAAACTTCCAGCTGATGCTAGCGCCACCATCCACTCTGCTATCTAACTCAGTGAAGTTCGCTTGCATAAACGCACGTAGTTTTAAGGACGTGTTGGCCTCAATGTCCTCTGACTACATGTGTCATCATAGCAGCAATATTAAAACTTTACGGATTTCCGCCGCCATTACGAGTCTATGACACGCGATCAGGTTCACCATAGAAGCCAGGCCTTGTCTCGAAAATGGCCAAAATAAACCAGATAGCAGTCCTAAGACATATAGGCTACATATAAAACATGCATAACCAAACAAAAATAGATATCAAAACCCGTCAGAAACATCGATACAATGCAATTCCACTTTTAGAAGCATTTTCTTGCCCCGTAAATACACTGGCGTACATTTGTTTCTTATCAGTAACATCGATGATTTTCTGACTAGAAAGTAAGATGTTGTGGTAGTTAACATTTTTCTTACTTCTACAACAGTGGTTCTCAACCATTTCGTTGAAGGGAGCCAAATGCAGACCTACGATTTTGTTAGAGAGCCGCACAAAAAATTTTGCCACAAGTCAATTGACACGTTTTGTTTCATTGCACTAACGAGGTCTGCAACACAAAATATTAGAGATGTTAATGAAAGACACAGCCTATCGAAAAAAATCCTTTACCAGCAAAGAATCAGACAGTAAGCTCTTACAGAGTCTATATTTCGCCTACGAAATAGGCATCATCAGCTCTTATTCAAATAGAATCTGTTACTGAAAAATTGCTAAGCGCCACACAAAGGATGCTTGGCAACTACATGCGGCTCTCAGAACAGTGTTTGAGAATCCTTGTTCAGCAAGTAACACCACGCCTGCCAGCTGCGATGTCACAACCTTAGCGATTGTTAAACCAAAAGAACATCAAAGGCTTGCAGATCCATTGTCGCAGTCTGGTGTCGTAACTCAACAATCGCGTTTAGTGTGCTAGTAAGTCTATTTGGCAAAATGTTTAGTATGTGGGAAGGAACGTGGAGTCAGAGCTACCTCTCAAAGGCCATATCTCCGGCTCCGGTCCTATATTTTAAGCAAGCTCCGGCTCCAGCTCCTGATGTTTGATTCTAGCTCCGGCTCCAGGTAAAATGCCCAGCTCCGGCACGGCAGCCCTGGCATATGTGTCAATTCTGGTTTTCCAAACTTTGGATCGCATGATATTTGGTCGGTTAAGATTTCCTCTAGCAAGGTGGTACGTGGTGAGAGTGAGTCCCACACATGGTACGCGATGAGAAAAAGTTTTGGAACCACTGCTTTAAACTGTATACACACAAATAGTAACAAAGTGCCCACAGCAACGTTTTATTGAACAGTGTCTGAAACAGTTGGATCGTGAAAATTTCTGAGCAAACAGCACACCAACCATGACAGATTGGCGTCCTAATTTCCGAAATATAGCCTAATTGAAAGTTGTAAAAAGCCTCAAAAAGTGAGAAGTGGAATAACTTCCGTGGAAGTTTGAGGCTACTACAGTACTTGGCCTATTTTGAAAATAAAAAATAAGCGTATTGGGAGATCTACATTCATTTCATATATTTTAGTGTTGAAAGAGAATAATTTTTAACCTACTCCGGGATATTCAAAAGTCAAAACCTGCTCTAATAAGCGGTTTTGTACTCTTCACTGCAATCATTATGCGCGTGCAAAGTATATAGTGATAAGTGGGTGTTTTGTTTTTTACTTCAACAATCCAATTTGGGCTATTTTCTTCAAGAAAATGTTTTTTTCTGTAACTACCCTAAATAAATGAGTCAAAGACCAAGAAGATACATAGGCTGAAAATATTAAGCGGCAGTTAAAAGAGGCCTGAAGCTAAGGATGAAAAATGCCGAAGCAGAAAAAAGGAAAGTTGCTTTGAACAAACATTTTAACCACTGAGCTATACCCTCAATGTCACACCACGTTGAACATAGCAACAAGGTAGGCAGCCAGCCTGGTTATGTCACGCCAAATAGTCAAAGTGGAAGATTATGTTCGGGAAGTGTTGATTGTGATAAAGAAGGAACCTCACGGCAAATAGTTCATTTGATGAGGTATGGAGCACGAAAATTTGGATGAGCAAATGTTCCTGCTACTTAGCCAGGTATCATGAGTCGGAATGTTAGAGACTAACCTGGACTATTTAGCCCAAATCGGACAGACTGCAATCATAATAAAACTTTTCCACAGAAAGGAGAGTGGTGGGACACGGTTTTCTATGTTTCTCTGTAAAAACATACCACCAAATGGCGAAGCGGTAGGACATCCATGGCTAATATACCCGGCCTGGAAACATGGAATGTTTTGCTGCAACTGCAAACTACTCAGCTTCATATATACACTTTACCACAGCAATCCGCTCCCGTCGCTACGGGGGGCTTTGGTGGGCTTAGCCCCCCAAACAAAGCTCCAAGTCCCTTCAGATTGAAACACAATATATCAGTGGAGTTTTGGTCAATTTTTAGAATGTCAAGCCCCACCGCACAAACGCAAAGCTCCTTACTGAAAACTTTCTGACGACGGTTCTGCAGCAATCAATACCTCTTCTCTCTGCAGGCACTGCACTCGTACCTCCCTTTTGGTCAGGGAGGTGCCTGGCCAGAGAGGAGGTATTAATGCGTGTTATAATTCCTTCATTTATTGGGTTTTACGGCGTTGTCCATTGAAGTCTCTGCTGGAGAGGTCTTGGCGTCACCCTTTCGGGCCTCGCCTGTTTAACACCACGGATTTTTATCATGATTTCCCCCCTCCCTCAAATTTATACACACCACTGAGTGGGACCCCACAAAAGTGTTTCTAATCGGGCCCCGCACTTGCCAACGCCGGCCCTGCGTACAAGTCAAGCTAATTGTCACGTACCTGAGGTATACAGTAAACCTTTCACCAGAAGAAATAAACGCGTAGTCGCCTTAAACGCGAAAGGTTTTTGGACGATAAAGTAAACAACTATATCATTTCAAGCAAAACTGCAATCTTGACTCAAAAATTTTGAATCTCGAGACTTTTTTCACATCTACTTAATTATTTTTGTGAATCTAGTGTTTTTGCAGACAAGCCTGTGGCAGCACTGTCTTACTGACTTGAGTTAATGATGCCTGATCCTGAAACTAACATGTTTCTGCAGAGACTAGTTTACAGTATTTTGGAAAATTTGATCCAAACTCCAAAGTAGTAAATAACTGAAAATCAAGGTGTTAAGGCTGGTTTACACTAGGGCTGTGGAAAGCTGAGCAAAGCTTGAAAACTGGTTTGTTCTATATGACGAAATTTCCACGCCCTGCTCAGCCCGCGCCTGCGCCAGCCCAAGAATGTTTACGCTCTGGAGGGAATTGCTCAGCCCGCATCTCGGCTTGAGCAGGGACGGTGTTGAGGTACTCCGTGGGTATAATTCAGGAAGGTGGTATTTTTATGCGTTTGCAAAACATTTCAGGGATGAAAAGCAGTAGTAGTAACGGTTTGTACAGGCATTGAAATGATAGGACTTGTGTATTGCGGATGGAGTTACACCTGGACTACTGTAGTTTCAAAAATAACAGCGGAGTGCAATGGGCTAGTACGTAATAGCCTACTGCATGTTCCATGATGATATTGCCAACCAGCATACACAAAAACACAGTAGTAGGCTGCAGTGATTGAGTTGCCTAGCGCTACAGTAACGTTATCTCAGTTTGTAATGTCCAGTTATAGCTGAGAATGATAATTGTAATTGGTGTAAATGCCCAAGATCACTGCAACAAACAGCTTGTCAGTTGCAGAATTATTAACTACACTATAAAAAGTAAGAAGTGCTGGGAAAGTGCCTTGCTCCTCTCAAGGCTGGACACGTACTAACACCGGTTGTGCAATGCCCTACTGTATTGTTTATCCATTTTCTGTGCTTTTGCGAATGACGATACAGCTGTGGTGAGGATAAACAGCTTTGCTCCTCCCAGTGTTGGTCATGTGTAAACACCGTTTCTGTAATGTGCGCTGATGTATAGCTAACCACTTTTTGTGCTCTTGTGTTTGTGATATGGACCACGAGTCCACAATAAAATATTATTATTATACTGTAACTGTGTAAAGGCAAGGGTGTGCAAATTTGTTCAATGGAGGTCTGTCTGTGTTTTCACCATGGTAGAATCAAGTTGTAGTCATAATCATAGGCCCACAATTCTGTTAAGCCGAATTATGGTGCCAATGTCATGAAACAAATATTAATTGTGGAGTAGGTGGATATACATACTGACAGTATGAATGAAATAATCTTTTCTAGAATTAAGCACATACTGGATTACTGTTTTCTGCTAAACCTTTTTATAATGTCTCTACCTCTGCTTATTCAATCTCATTTGGTGGTGCTATATGCCAGTGGGATGTACATGCAATGGTGGTACTGGATGGTCCATGGGTAATTGTATTACATCTTCATGATTTTTGCAGATAACACTATCTTTGCCCTTGCGTTTGTTCTGATAATGTGTTTATTGCATTGCTTGTCACCTCATGACCCTTGTATGTTGTTGGTTACTTTTCTCAGTCTCAGGTGTCCTACGGTGTGCCGTAGACACGCCGAACAGATGTGCGAAGTAATCTGAAAAATGTGCACTTTGCCGATACAGCGCACGAAACAGTGGAGAGCTTGCTTGAGACTTGCACCAGAGACCAGAGAAAGGTCTGGGAACCAATGTAGGGACTGGGGTTGTAGTTTATTGTAGAGGTCCCTACTAGTTGAGGGGTCAACCTAGTTGTTGCAGGAGCACAGGTCGATCTCCCAACTAAGCAACCTGACGTCTTGAAGTTGCCAAGGCAAATTAAAAGGCTCTCACCACTTTGTTCGCTAATAACTCTCCAGTAGTACTCTGAGTTGGCTGCTTCTTTCGATTATATTCAGATATACAACAAAAACGCCAATACACCTGAGCGTGAAGTCAGAAACACGTAATGTTGAACGGTTCGATGTAGAGTCGGAATTAGAATGACGACGAACAAAAGCGTTGGGCGTTCGAATGTGCATGATACACCTGCTCATCTCTACATGTCTCAACTCTTCATCCATGGCTTGCCCACCTGAATGTGTATGTTCAAACAGTTACACTTGTGATTTACATTTTTCAGGTAAATGTGATCAAATCGGAATATAGTGAATATCATGTGTTGTTCTCCTGACTGCAAGACTGATAATAAGAAGTCTTCCAGGACAGCTGAGAAAACAAAGAAAAGTGAAAAAATACTTGTTTCTTCATGTCTCTTCAACCTTATTCAGATATAGGTCTACTTCATTTATTGTGGGACATACTTGTGACTGTTGTGCTCCATACTGGTCAATGGGTAACTGTGGTACTTATGATCTGTGTTGATAGAAATTGTTTTATGTCTCCATTACATGTCTGGGGTCTAATGCCATAATTGCTGCATGGCTTTTCGCTTAACAACGTCCATTGTACCATACTTCACTTACAATGAATGTACATCTCTCACCTATGTTTGTGCATGACTCACTAATTGATCAAATAATTTTTAGGGCACCACACAGTCACTAAAAATGAATTACGCATACACCACACATTATATGCTGTAACTATGCAGCTTGCAAAAAATAAGGTTCCTGTCACAAACATTTTAGCCAAGATCATTTAGCTTGTGGCTAGCCTACAGCGTTAATTTGGGCCTTCTTGTCTAATTTTTTTTCAAAATCATGGTGTTGCGTGAATGCTGCTTTGGCTATTACATTAAAGATGCACCTCACTTTATCATTTGGCTTCATGCATAAAATATTACAATTAAACATTTTGGTTGTTATCTATAATAGGAAATGGATGCATTTTGGAAATTAGGTGGAAATTGTATAGCAAGTGTATGGTTCAGCTACATGGTGCATGTCATATTCAAACTCAAAGTACAAAAATACTTCAGCATATTAAAAGGCAAATCATGAAAAAGTATTATGTAGTGGTACAAAAATGAAGATTTGTGAAAAGGATCTGGCAGATGAAGTGAACAGATAAAAAATCTTGATAATGATATGCATTGTTGGTAAAAGGCATATAGGTTATTTCACATCAAGGCCATAAATGTGTCCAGCTGTTCTGAAAGTTAACAACTATTTATTGTATTAATGAAATTTTTATATTTCAATTATTAACTCTGAAGGTGAAATATAATTAAATGATTTTGATTTGTGCACTTTCAGAAATTTTGAAGTTTTATATAATAAAAAGCAATCTTGTATAGCTGCATGTATTGCAGACTTGAGTTTAGCTGTTGTGAGTTGGCATGGCTGTACAGTACCTTTTTCTGGCTTTTGTTTGCACTACTTTCTTTGGTGTATCTGTTTAGTTGCAGATAACAGCAAAGATGTAGTTTCTGCGCTTAAAAGCACCATCTTCTTGGTACAAGAATAAGCCACCACATGTCGTTGTTTTAGGGCAATTAAAAATTTTGATTCCATCTTTGAATCATAAGTCAAATAGGAAAACATTTTCAAAACAAGTATTGGGATACATGGATGTAAATTCCTCAACTCAAAAGCTACCACCCTTTCTCTGCTAACGTTTAGTCTATGTTTTGACAATACAAAATGTTTTTGTAAGTTATCTAAGCATGAGTAAAAAATTAAAGATTTTGATGGATACAGTAGTTCTTTATTAAATGTTCATCTAAACTATTTTTAATAAGTTTGAATGTTTTGTGGCTTATGAAATTTTACTGTCTATTATTTTTACGTAGGGGATTCCAACTTGAGGCACCAACTTTCTAAGGAAAAAAATGCTTTTTTAACATATATGTTTTTGAAAAGTTACTTCAAGAAGGCACCATTGCCAGTTGCATATCCCAAAGTACCAGCCATGTGGGTGTTCTGGGTGCAGTATATCAAGTATTAATGAATCATGCAATCAAAATGCATCTTCCAATGTTGATGCCTGTATCTAAATGAATGAATGTGTAATGCAGTAAAATGTGACTGAATTTCCTTTAATAATGTATATTGTTTACAGTTGTAGGTTTGGTCAAGTCAGACAAGAAGAAAACATTTTACTCCTACGTCTTATGCATATGTTCCAAGCATTTCACCGATGAAGATATTATTAGCCATCCAACGAAATGGGTGCTAAAGAATGCAGCTGTTCCATCGCAATTTGACTGGAGCAACAAGCAGAATCGAAAATGACAGTTATTCAGGCTTGTGCCTGATGCTGCGGTGGCTGTACAACCAACTGCTTCCAGTGCTACCGTACCAGCTATACCTTGATTCCAGTGCTACCGTAGCAGTTATATCTTGTTGCCAAGCTAACATCTGAAATCTTCGAGTGAACTTCAAAAATGTGTGTGCACTTGGAAAAGCTGTAATATAATGCTTGCACTTTTTGCTTCCAAGCAAAAAGAAACAAGTATCTGTTTCTTTGAAAACAAGATTGGTTTGTCATGATGTCATTTGTGTTTATCAGGTAGCACCAACACAGATCAGGAAAGCACCAGTTTCCTTGATTCCAGTGCTACCGTAGCAGGTATATCTTGTTGCCAAGCTAACATCTAAAATCTTTGAGTGAACTTGAAAAATGTGCGTGCACTTGGAAAAGTTGTAATATTATTGCTGCCAAGTACAAAAGTGTATGTTACTTCAGAAACAAGATTGGTCTGCCATGATATCTTTTGTGTTTCAGGTACCAGCACCACAGTCGCTCCTGCCAGGAAGCATCGGGCCACACGAGAAGCTGCTTCCAGCTGACCTCCATACGTTTATTCGCATTCATAGAAAGCGAAAGTTTTATGCATATTTTCCGACTTCTTTCCCCCATGTTTTCCACTGCTTATTGCTGTTAGTTTTATATTTTTCAGCACTTATGCTTCTGTTTATGTACATGTTCCGTCGCGTAGAGACTTGCTAGTTTCCGCTGTTCATTGCATATTCGTTTTATTCTTGTTTTGAAATCAATATTGTCATTTGTTACGTTAATTAGATCTTTTAGTGCATACACAGTTTCTTAACTTCTGCAACACCAAAATGAAATGTGCAATTTTTCGAAGCAGTATGATCAAAAGCAGACCAACATTCTAGTTCATCAGGCGGAAATCTAGCATATAAATGATCACACACTGACCTAATAAACCGCGTAATTTGTCTTGTGTCAATGTCTTCATTTTCAGTTAAAATTTGTTTGGCTTTGTCATTCCAAAACGTGTTGTCGCCAAGGTACTGTAATTTGCGAACTTTAGAAACGCACAACTGGTGAGCTTTGATTGGTGATAAAGCACTTTTGATAAATTTGCTAATTCGTTTAAAACATCGTTCAGTGTACACAAAGCCAGTAAATATTGTGGATCTTGTATACATCGCAAAACATAGGTACAGATGGGATCAGTGCACTCGTTAATTTGTTCTTCACAAAACAAAACCAATGCATCTACATTTCTTACAAAAGGGCTGACAGCAAAATGTCGTGATAGCCAACGAACTTCTTGAATTGGTCGAAAGGACAAAACATCCACTTCATTTACACTGGCCAATTCAGCAAGTGCAGCTGTTTGAACAGAAGATCGACTAAGTATAAACGGTGCGCAAAGGAACCTCAAGGTTTATAAATAAATTGTTATCTTTCCATGAAGCAGTTAGTGCCAGGTCTTCTCTATGTGCGACGCAGTGCTGTTCTGAAAGATTATGAACAGTACGTTTTAATAAGGCCGCTAATCCATTCCACCGACCCAGCATAACTGATGGACCATCAGATGTTAATATGACTAAACGGTTGAGGTCGATTTCATGTTCATTGTAAAACTCTTTTATGGCCTGTTCAAGAGCCTGAGCATGGCATGCTGTCAGTTGGATGATTCCACCGAACACTGTTTTATAAACCAGTGAATTGGGAGAACGATATTTTAAATACAGTACTAACACTTTATGTACTGCAATATCAGTGCTTTCATCAACAATGAGTGTATGGAATAAGGATGCACTAAATTCTGTAAATATTTCGTCTGCAACAACTTCATTGATTGCCGCAACAACCTCAAATGTATGGTTCTTACTTCGCCAGCTGTCTGGTAGCGAAACAAATTTTCCGATATGGTCGTGTATAGTTTGTACAGAAAGCATCGAAGCATTCGTATTGATAGCAAGAAAACATTTAGCATCTCAAATAGGCTATAATGTTGACAAATATAGACCAAGGGGACCTACGTGGATGCAACATGGTTGACTTCCTTAATCCACTAACTGCACAACTCGGTTGGGACAAGCTTAGCAGTTATTGCTAAATAATCTCTTGTAACTGCACTATTAACTTCATCTTGTTGTATGAACAGTAGGCAGTGCAAATGTGTAACTTTGGTCGCCAAGCATCAAAGATATCTTACTTCTACGCAGTACAAAATACGAGAAGATTTCTGAGCTAGCCATAATAAATTTTTTCACAACAATCACCACAAAAATTAGGTTTATAAGTTGTAAGTGTGATTCCTGGACGTACACAACTAGGCATATAGGCTAGCTTCACGTTCAACACTCCAAGCAATGAATAGTGACGCTTTGCGCTCAAGCCTCAAATGCGTTTACTATCTCACACACGTACCAAAAATGATCAGGCGATGTTATTCTAGGTAACAGCGGCAGGTACCATACTGATTGATAAAACTAAACTGATTTCTAGTGTCTAACATTTCAATCTGGGGTTGAAACTTTCTTTGGGGCCTACAAAAGACCCTTGTGGTGACGGGACTGACTTTTGGACTCCTGCGCCATAGGGCAGTTAACTTGCGGATATTTTTCTGATGCGGATAATCGCATAGTCCTGTTAAATGCACACAAAAGGTCTTGATCAAATTGGTTATGCAATTAACTGGATTCGTTCTGAAAACGCTAAAAACAAAAATGTATTAAAATCAAAAGAATACTAAATACCGAAATGCAAGCTAATTCAGGGGGCCCATTTTTTACATTTAGCCTGCCAGGGGGCAGCGCGCAACCATGCCCCTCGTGAGTTATGCCACTGCCTAAAGCTAACCCCAAACCCTACTGCAGGGTCATCAACATGGTGCCAGCGGGCACCAGGTCGCCCGCAAGCACCATGTTGGTCGCCCACGGGCCTGTTCTATAAATAACATTAGCATGATCAATGTCTTCACATTAAGGAATATCAATACTAAAACAATTGAAGGTAAACTGAGCAAAATCTTTATTTCATAAGTGTGTATCAAACTAGTAGCCCTTCGTATTAATCAGTACACAAGAAGTAGCTCGCAGTTTCAAAAAGGTTGGTGACCCCTGCCTTAATGCTAACCCGAACGTAAACGCTAACCAAAGCCTAAGACGTAAGGAAAATTTTCAAAAGGGGGAAGTTGCCAAGGTGAGAGTCAAATGGAAAAGCAATGGCATACCAAACACTAAGCATAACCACTATGCTACGAGCAGCACGCCGATTGCATGACAGACTGACCTTTTTATTCTAATTGCGTCATGCCACGAGACCGAATGTTCAACTGGTGGCACAATACCTCCAGCCGATCTGTTGCCGCCATAATATTGGCAGTAAAATAGATACTGCCTAATTGTTTTGCCTCATGGCTTTAGCCATTGTTGTGCTTTACGGGTCATGAGGTAGCTGAACGAATTTCCTTGATGCCTTGAACATGAAAGTGGTGCAATTTATATAGCAAAAGCTGCAATATGGCTTTATTTTCCACCTCATCTGAAATAAATCAAAATTACAGGTTAATAATAGTAATACTGTTGTAGCTTATTATTTATTAACATTTTTGTATTAATTGGTTCCAAGTTCTTGTAAGCTAAAATCTGAACACATTACTGATTATGAGATATGATGATGAGTGATGACATACGTGAATACTTACACAATTACAAAAACATTGCTTTCAGCAAGTATGTGCTGGTTTTATTTGCAAGCATAGTATGCGCAGCACATAGATCCAGTTCACCAAAGGTTGTTAGGTTTTGTTTGTTTAAAATTTTGTTTAAATCTTACCTGTGTAAACTGTACCAATCAATATGACTACAAGAAGCAAGAAAACG
>Ga0210059_1008668_pt1 | contig 15995 bp, 11 predicted proteins | sample Ectturendosymbi2_FD_188042 | JGI IMG/M metagenome (GOLD analysis project Ga0210059, IMG submission 188042) | Ecteinascidia turbinata endosymbiont from Florida, USA - Sample 2 (SPAdes) (version 2) | ecosystem: Host-associated > Tunicates > Ascidians > Unclassified | place: Key West, Florida...
GCTAACAATAGTGTTAAGAATGTGTCTGTAACCCTATGGTTCTGTCTTCAATGCAGTTGCAAAAAGTGTCTGTAACCCTGTGATTTCGCCGGCTTCAATGTCTTGTACTCCGTTCTGTATTGTCTGATTTTATCAACCTGCGTTCTGCAGAGTGTGTGTGTTCATACTATGGACTTCGTGTCTGCTCACAAACAAATAAACTAAAAAATATCTGTTAACGATATCCGCGCTGACAGACATCCATTTTTTACATTGTACCAACAAGAACACCAGTTGAACACTAATGCTATTTTCTAAAACCATCATACGCTTATTCATTAATATGTTTGGTGATTATCCTCGCCCTTTTGTTATAAATAATTTTAGGGCTACCTGCTCATCTATCGAAATGCTGAAGGGTACATAGCCAGTGAAAGTTTGGGAACCCCTATTCTAAATATTCAATGAAGGTGCGCGTTCTAGATAACATTCAATACTTTCTTTCGTCTACTCACCACGTTGTACTTTTACTACTCAGTTAAACAGCTAAGCTGAACAACAGGTCCAACATACAGGACTGCAGGAAATAAACGTGAAGAGTGTCTCAGATTCATTCACCGTCGACTTTTCAATAATGGCTGCTTTTCTGTTTCGTGTATTTTTAAGAAAAAATACTTTTTTACAATAAAAACAAAAAATTGTTTCAGGTGAAACATAGCTGTGTGAAAGCCAAAGTTTTTGACGAATAGGTTTGATCAAACGTGATGAGGAGTGAGAAATGAATCAGCCTAATTATCTGACCTCATGGGGCCCACCGTCGCCGCCGCCTATGTTGTCACAGCCGGCGCCCTCTCATTCCTGACCCGCTACGGCGTTCAGAATTTTGTTCGCGCAGAACTCTTTCAAGCAACTTTTGCAAGCAGGTATCATTCGAAGCCTCATCGGAGATACATTGGTCGGGCAGTGGTCGATACAATTTGCTTTCAAGCAGTTCTGCAACGGTTTTTTGCGAGATCCAATGCACGTTAAACACGCCGCGCCGTTGTTCGCTTCGTTGTCGCGGCAGTCCTCCATGCAACCAAACGAGCATTCGTTGCGGTTTTCCGCTGAAAGTAGCAAAAAAAAGATTATAACATAGGGTACGAGATGCGATCTTTGGGCACAGACGTCCTAAATCGGTTTGAGTTTCTCAAAATCAGGCGAATAAGGGAAGGAAATGGAAATTTTTACGGGCAAAGAAATGTGTTTTTTTGCGGGAAATTAAAAAAATCAGAGCAGACAAGGTAGCCGTAATTGAAGAATCAAATGCTACATTTTGTATGTAAAGCTGTTAGAAAGTGATGTTTCATGACTTTTTTGCTCGTCTCATAATATTTCAGAAAAAATTACGAAATTCCGTAAAATCCTTCAGGACCTTAGGTGGCCAATATTCAGTTTGCTAAAAACATTTCAGTCATAGCTGACGATAGAAATCCGGTTAGATCCAGATTTTATCACAGCTATTGTTGTTTTATCAATGTCTTGTATTTATTAGAATTTCTGCGTTTTTCTGGTATTTCTCCTCGGTTAAACCGCTCGTTTTTTTGCAACAAACCGAAAGAAAAAAAGATGTTTGAAATTAATGGAGGGAGGGTATTGAGGAGGGGGCTGTTAAAAAAGTTAAAGGCACTTATAAACATTGTCTTCGTTTTTTGTACGCAGTAAAATTTATGGACTTGCATTTCCTGTTTGCCGTTCATAGTGATCTTTTACATGCCTTATAGAGCACCACTCAACCCGAACATTGTTTCTCACTTTGCTACAGGTTTGAAAGTCATCAGACACTAACGTAGCCCATTTCAACTGCCCTGTCCACAAAATGAAGAGACTGATAAATTATTGCACGCATACTCCTCTTTCCTCTGATGTTAAACTGAAGTCTTGCTAAATCAGGAGGAACTGGCTATCCGTGTACTTTCAAGAATGCTTGATAAACAAAAAAAAAGATTTTTTTCAAACCTACAATACTTTTAATCAGCTGTGCTTCGTATAAAACTCTTGCGATCGGGTGAGTGGCAGAATAAGCCAAAGAACGTTTGTCTTCGTTGGTTTTCAATGTTTTTGTTTGGAAAAAAAGACGTCTTTTACTAGTTTCGTTCGAAACCAGATCCGAATTACCAAAAAAACTTAAATTCACGCGCTATGCATAAAAAATTACTTAATTTTCACTAACCATCTCTGCAGTCCGACTTGCACGCTCTGAAACATACTTTCATTTTCGCACATTCACTTTTGCATCGGTGAAAACTTCCCCGTTTACCAAGAGGGCCTCTGTGATGTCCTCCTTCACGACCTCTTCCATGCTCACTAGGATCGTCGTGGTGACCACCAACAGACATTACCAAACACACCAGAAACATCAGCGCTAGCAAAACTACAGTCTTCATGATTGATCTTCTCAATCACCTCCTCTGAAGGCTCTTTCAGTCTTAGCCTATAAACACCTGAAACACACGCAGATGATCAGTGTCTAGCAGACCTATACGCTTAACAAAAGGAAAGATAGTGGAAAAGTGTTGCGCAAAAAAAGTTGTCATAACTGCATCAAAGAAACAGAAATGAAAAATACACAACACAGAATTTAGATGAGACGAAACGAACTACTTCCGAATCGCCTTGTTTTATGGAAATGGTTCCAGTTGTTCTCTTTGCTTATTTGTCACAACCTTTCACGCAGTCAATTACAGCAGAAAAACTCAACCAAGCATATTGTCACTTTAAGTATTACACAAATCTTCGTTTATACCTAATGCAGTGGTTCTGCATTGAACTTTCGAAATCTACTGTACCGCACGGCAAAGCACGCTACAACTGAAGCCGCAGTTTTGGTTGAAAAAAGCTACAGCAATTGGTTATTGTCCGCTGAACTGTTCAGACAGCTGCTGGCTGGCAAACTAAACAAGACACGATGTAAAGCAAATTGCCAGCAAAGTCCGCACTCACAGGGGTTTTCCGTTGGCAGTGTCCCCCAAATATTTTTGCTCCCCCCCAAATGCCGGGCCCAAAAATTATTTTAAACATATAATCTTTGCCCCCTAAATATGTATTTTTGCCCCACCAAACCTTAAAACCTGGCTACGGGTCTGTGCCAGCACCCAACTTGATGTCACTACAAAGAACAGGCGGCTAGAGCTCTGTCCAGACAGGTCATAATTAGTTTGAAGATGCTTAAAAGGTATATGCACATGCAATGCAACAAAGTGGCCTTGGATGGAAGTTACAGATCGGGTCCAGGGGTGGACCCAGAAACCTGGGAGCTTTCCGTTTGCTGTCCTTGCTCATCTGGCACGTCCTCAGCTACATTCGCAAAGAACTCCAGATTTTCTTCATCAGTTTCGGATTCGCTAAGCTCTTCATCCTCACTGTCATCTTCAGAGTCATCCTCTTCTTCTTCTTCTTCTTCTGTTTCTTCTTCTGCGCTCCTTTCGCATTTTTCTTCAGTGCACCTTTGGCAACCACGGCTATTTCTGCCAAAAAATCCACTGCATTCATTCTGGCACTTTCTCTTCCAGCAGGGGGGACGGACCATGCACTCCTTAAAGCAACCCAGGCATTCGTCGTTCAGGCACCTGTTGATGAAGCAATTTTTCTTGCAGAGTCGAGGCGAACGCACTGTAAAGAAAAAACAAAAATATTTTTAAGAAAAAAGATAAAAAACATTGCAAATTTTTATTCCAGTTTCAGATTGTTTTTTTGGATTCTGAGGCTATTTCAAGGTATGGTAATCGTGTTTGGATTTATGTGAGGTTTTCCAAGAAAGAATCTTAAACGGATTTAGTTGAAGTAAAGAATCACGTCACAACCAACTTCGGCATTATGTTTATTTGCTTCAACATTTTAAAACCACCTCTAACTGCGCAAACAAACAAATTTTCCGAACAGCGGTTCCCAGCTAAGCAAAATGGGTTGTCAAACGTTGCTTGGGTTAAAGAATTTCCGGTAGCACAACAGCAATGTTATTTTCACAACTTATGCAACTGTGGGCGATTATAATTATGGGCAGTTTCATGCAACTTCAACTATGGCAAGTAAATTGTAGTTGAATAAATGACGTTTTGATGAAACTAAACAAAGCATTACTTTTCTTTATGAACCTACAATTAGAATATTTATTTCCCTGCTTAGGCTATATTTTAAAACTTTAACAAAAGTCTGAGTAAATTCAGCTCCGTTTACTGTTTATAATAAATGGAAGTTTTCAATAAACAAAATGTTTTAGTGCTACCAACAACATTGCAGCAGTCATATGGAGCGCTCATTATCTCCTTGTAAGCTGCAACAGCAGGCTTTGGTTGTGGTGACAGATTTGTGGTTGTGATGACATATTTGTTGGTTGTGACGACATATTTGTTGGTTGTGACGACATATTTGCTGGTTGTGACGACATACTTGTTGATGTCAAGCAAGAACCGGTATTTTGGGAAAATCGTAAACCTAGTCAAATTTCTTTAAAACAACTTTGAATGTTTGAATTGCGAGAACATAATTACTAAATTCTCTAATGTTATTCTGCATTATTAGCAAAATGATAAAGGATCAGGAATAAAAAACAGCGATCCATTTGAACAGACGGAGCTCTCTTCTGCAGTGGTGGGATCACGTTCGCGCTTTCAAAATAAAGTTCAAGAATTTGCTCCTGGTGCAAAAAGTACACACCTGTGCCATTCAGCACTGTGCGCTTGATAGGAGAACTTTACAAACTCCTCTGAAAATCTGCTGGATTCCACGATAAAAATTATCATTTACTTACATTAAATCTGGAAGCCTTAACCTGTCTGTACAGTACTAAAGAACTCTGCAAAGACATGGATTCGACACACGAAGCTTTTCTACTTCACACGTCTGTACACTGTATTGAAAGGAAACTTTCTAAACCACGTTTTAAGATGAAGGACGGAACAAAAATATTTTCAGAACTGAGAGGAAACCAGTCCTTGTCTTGCATTTGTGGAAAGCTTTGGTTGAAAAGTCTTGATTATTGGGCAGCATGATTTGGAAAACTGAAAAACCTAAATCTAAAGCTGCAAGGAAAGGTAACAACATCATCTAGTTTCGCGACGAATCCGCAAGCATTTTATTCGAAGTTACAAAACTGGCATCCTAAAGTATTGCAATGAAACGTTGCTGTGTTTGAGAAATTGTCCAAGTGCTGAGGAAAAAACTGACGAACTTGATGAAAGTTTAAAGACAGAGACCACTTTCAATCCCTTGAAATTAAGTTCCAATAATATTTCCCTGAGCTAACGGAGGAAGTAGCTGCTCTTGTATAAAATCCCTTCTCTACGCATCTGCTTACAGCCAGTATTCTCGATGAACTACAGGACCAATTTTGTGATCTTCGGAATGATTCCTCAACATGTGATGTTTTTCGCGAAATGTCACTTACTCGGCTCTGGTGAGCTACGCATGAATCATAGCACAACCGTCTGAACTGACGTTTAGAACAATGCTTCTGTTGCTGCAGCATTTCTCTGCAAGTGTTTTTTCAGCTCTAGTTCGCATCAAAACGATGGCACGAAATCAACGGAAAATCGAGGATGATATAAGATTAGCAGTCAGTGTAAAACGTCCCACCACGGGTTTCGAAGTTGGCCATACGGTTGCAAAGTCAACCGTCGCATTGAAAATGTTTGTGAAATCCTATTGCCGTCTGAACTTAAATGTTATGAAATGCGTTTTTGTGGTAATAATGTTGTGAGTGTTCGTTTCTTTCTTGTGAAAATACATTTTGTGGTAATCATAATGGATGTAATATCACATGTATTGAAAAAAGAGCAGGGAGGTGTTGCAGGTTGTGTCAAAATACCAAAGGGGTGACGAGCCGAAAAAGGTTGAGAAACACTGTATTAGAAGGCATGGCCTTCCGCTAAACGCGGCCTTCTCAAAGTGGTCCCCGAACCAAATTAATTGCCAACCCCTGATTTAGACGACTTGTCCAATGAACTAAACAACATTAAAGCAGGGTGTTATATTGGTGAAGTCTTATTAAATCACTTGATGTTTGATGATGATATTTGTGTGTTCTGTCCAAGTGTACGTTGGTTGTAAAGAATAATAGATGTGTGCCAGGCGTATGCAGAATCGCATGGGATTATTTTCAACTGCAACAAAACTCTTTGTATGACGTTTAAGACTAAGAATGCAAAAAGCACAGCCACTCCAATATTGAAATTGGGTGGTCAATACGTAAAATCTGTTGACCAATACAAATATCTAGGGATTGTATTGGATACTGAGCTCTCTGATGACAAAGACATTCAGAGACAACTGCGATATCAATATTGCGCAGCAAACAAGCTGCGAGCCTCTTTTTCCCGTTGTTCAGATGCAGTTAAAAACGTACTTTTTCGTTCCTTCTGTACGCCCATGTATGCATCTCAATTATGGTGTAATTTCAGGAAGTCATGCATGTAGAGATTGCGTGTGGCATATAATTTTGGATGCAGGGCTCTGTACAACCTTCCCTGGAGAGCGAGTGTTAGTAACCACCAGGTTCAATGTAACATTCCTACCTTTGAGACTCTGCTACGAAAATACACGTACCTGTTTCTCGAAAGATGCAGAAAATCTAACAACGTATGGTTACGTGCTTTGATGCAGTCAGATTGTTTGTACCGTATTCGTCACTATTCTTTGAACACTATAATCGCATTTTACTCTGTGAATGAATGATTGAGCTTTACAGTGTCCGTTTGATCGATGACGTGTCAAGCCACAATGCCTTCGAATTTTACCTAGACTCGACCAATCTAGGAATTAGCGCCCTAATCCGTAGTAGTGCTGCAACAAGTGTTAGGCTACATGTTAGCTAACAATAGTGTTAAGAATGTGTCTGTAACCCTATGGTTCTGTCTTCAATGCAGTTGCAAAAAGTGTCTGTAACCCTGTGATTCCGCCAGCTTCAATGCATTGTACTACGTTCTCTTTTGTCTGTTTGTATCAACCTGCGTTCTGCAGAGTGTGTGTGTTCATACTATGGACTTCGTGTCTGCTTACAAACAAATAAATTAAATAAATTAAAATAAATACAAATTCGCAAAATAAGACATACCGTTAGAAAAACGCATGTTATCTTTTTCTGCAAATTAAAACTGAAATTCAGGTTGGAAGTTTTTCTTCTGTTACTTGATCTGGGCAAACATTTTTTTCGTTGAAGAGTAGATAGACATGACTCAACGACAGATATCAACAATCTAAATCTTTCAATCGAAACTTGATTTGGTTTATTTATGGTTGATTTGGTTTATTTACTTGATTTGGTTTATTTACAAACTTGATTTGGTTTATTTATTAAACTCACAGTTTAATAAATTTTTAGTATATTCTGCTACGTTTTATTGCATTACAGCAGCCATTGTGCTTTGGACTGAAATCATGAATTAATTCGTCCTTGACAGATTAAACTACTGTAATTCAGGGTTTGATTGAAGGTCCAATATATCCAGGTTAAGTGCTATCAACAAGGATGCAAAAGTAATTTTAAACATAGGTGTATGTTCGTCAGAAGAATATTTCCAGGAACTGAGGAGCAGATTAAAAATTCACGTTGCCAAGAGACAAACCAATCAAAAGTGACGTACGACGCTTTATGCATAAAAAAAGAAGTGATGTAGAAAAACTGCGGGTCTGAAGAGGTTTTGGCAAATGTGAATATTCTTTTTTTCATTCCTTGAGGTAACACTTTATTCAAACGTATTACAGAAGGCACGTTGCTTTCACAACGATTAAGTTGTTTGTAGAGGGAGTTGCCTTGGTCAAAAAACATCAAATAGCATTTTGGCATTCCTCAATTGAATGTTGTCTAAGCCACGCCCACTCCCAGTGCGAAGACAAACATACAGTCATTAGTTTTTCTTTGCACTGTATATGTATGTTATTCCTAGTTTAGCAATCATTACGCTGGAAATCTACGGATGCTTGGAATACAACATTATGTGGTTCAGTGGTAAAAGGTTAAGAGCGCGGCAAAGGCAACTAAAGTTGTCATGATTAATGTATTTTCTGTTGTTTTTGGTTTAATTGGTTCATTGTCAACTTTCACAAGTTTTTCCAAAGATCGGCTTATTACTTCACTGCATACCTTATTGTGGTTACGTAGTGCAACGCGTGTATGTGTCGTCACAACATCTTTTGATCATAATTTTAGTAATAACTTAAAGTAGAGCTGGGAGCGAAGGAGCAATGGAAAGATAAACATTTAATGAGCGAAAAAGTGGGAAAAACAGTAATTGCTTCAAAACACATTCACGAAACAAAATAAACGAATAATGCAAGTACTTGATTTTTCATTTTCTCTATTTTGGCTGCACAGATTTTTTGACCATTGCTACACTTTTGAAATGGCAGTGAATGCAATGTTCATCTATTTGCAACCCGATGTCTTGACGCTACCTCATCCAGATTTAGATTCTATTTCAGCCGTCAGCCATGTCTAAGTTCTGGTTACAAGTTCAAAACCATTCAAGCTACAATAAGTGATGATCAGAAAGCTAGCTTATGATTTAACCTTAACAGAATGCAAGCTTATGATTCAGGCTTAAACAATCCGTTTGAACTTGCGTTGCAAGTAAATCATCACAGAATACTGTCGAAATTCTTCAGAGGGAAACTCCCAGCCAGCTGTTTACAAGTTCATTTCACGTTTTTTAATGTTTATTTGTACGATGACAATGGCTAACTATATTTAGCACGAAAACGCCATCATTATTTTCTGATTCACACCCGAGAACATGTCAACAAGAAAAACAACAAACAAAAAACTCACTCCCTGCGCAGGTGGTGTTGCACAAGTCCTGTCTGCAAGCAATTGTTTGGCTGCAATTCGATTGGCACTCGTCTCCGCAATCCATCAACTTCTCATCGGCGTGACGCCAACGCAGAAAACGTGGTTCAACATTCGGTCCATTCCTGTCGCCGAAACCTCTCCCGCCTTCCCTTCTGCGTCCGCCAAACTTGCCTTGCCAACGACCTCGATGATAATTGCCTCCTCGCCTTCCACCTCCATATTTTCTGCCCTCTCTTCCTCCACCTCGCCTTCCCCCTCTGGGCCCATTTTTGCCGCGGTGACTTTCCACCAGTATCAGAAAACAAATTAAGACAAACAGCAGCAAATACTTCATGGCTGAAGTTATACGGAAAAGTAGCCAAAGTCTGTGAGAAGCAGAGATAATAGAATTTTATTTCTTGCTCTATTTATTTCTTGAAAACCTTTGAAAAGCCACTGCAAATGACCACTTAACTTCTAGACAGTTTTTCTAGCCCAAGTGGAAGAAAATTTTGATTGTTTTGCCAGAACTGGAGCGTTTCGTTTTTCAATTCACTTCAACACACTCACACAGGTGGGCACACACACACATGCAGAATGTACAATCTATTAGTTTTAACCCCAAGCGCATTTTTTCAGTGTCGTACGCCTCATCCTTTCGTTTAAGTTGTGAACCAGTTAACCAGTTAAACGTTAGAAGTCAGCGCCGCAACCAGCTGATATTCGCGGGGGAAAATGATTGTAACTTGATGTTGCATCTAACAACTCAATATGTTTTCGAAACTTTCGGGGGGGGGGAATTGCCCGGTTTACCCCTTGGTTGCCGGCTTGTTTGGAGGCTATCAGAACAAACAAATGATTCATGAATCACTGACGCTTTTTAAGCTTCATTAGAGAAGGAACTCATGCCCTTGACCAGGCGTGTTGTCGAAGAAATAAAACATAACAGAAGCTTAAAAATCGAGGCTTTCTCTGGTGATGCAAACGATGATGTTGCAAAAATTATCTGTAAGTTTTGCTTGCTGCCTTAAATTGAAACAAACCCATTTTTGGATCCACGTATCCTGAAAAAAGTACCGTGAATCTTCTTGAGCTTTTCTGCAAAAATACAAACAAACTTCTCGGCAATAGCAACAACAATGAAAAGAAACTAACATGACGACAAGCACCTCTAAAAAATTTTACACTGAGGAAATATTTAAGTGAACATCCAACCGGGCAACCATGCATATACACAACTAGTGAAGCATTTCCAGTGTTAAAAGGGCTATGCGATATATATATATATATCTATACAGTATATATGATATTATATTTAGGTTGTTGCAAGTGCGTGAGATTGAAATTTCACTTCGCAAATGGTCTGGTGGTACTGCGCATATGCGCACCTTAGAGGGAACAGAGGTGACAGGCATGACTTACTTTGTGTTTTCACATTTGTTAGTATTACTAAATAAAGTCGTCAATTTTTATTTTTATCATTATTTTCTGCTGAAAGTAATACAGCATCTGACTTTGATTGAAGCAAACTTACTATCATTTCTGGTCGCAAATGAAATAAAAATTTGCCTTCAGAAGCTGCTGCGTATCTTCTAACAATGTTTCACTGCATGGAGTCTTGCCTGCAACGAAACCCCTGCACTCGGACTTTTTCAAGCCAAAAAAAGGGTATCGGAAACGCTTTTTGATCCACACGTTCACGCAGGTAGACCGAATATCATGAGTTAGAACTGCTTCGTTTCAGTCGCTACTTTTGTTGGTGTGATCATGGTCACTACAACTGGAAACAGGTTGAATCAAGCAGTGCACGTTCATACCTTCCAGTTTCCATTGACACAAGAAACGTCCTTCCTTTCTGGAGGTTGAAAAAGCTTATCTCTGTCGACGAAGCGGTTGACAACTTATATATGTTGAGGTTACGCTTCGTTGAGCACGGACTGCGATTTGATACAAGCGTAGATTACTCACATGAGTAGCAAACCGGAAGCTAACGGTGTTTGTGGCCGTTTTTCGCAAAAACGCATGAGAATTGTTGTCGAGTTGTCGTGAAAATGCAAGCTTTGTTACATCTCAAATACAAGGAAAAACTTATGAATTCTTTTAGGTATGTGTATAGCTTTGATGATTTGCAGGGTCATGTGACCCAACCAAACTCGTGTCTGTGATGGAATATAAAAGGAAAGCAAGATGCAATTTACATCATAAACTGGTTTCTTAAAATTTTACTTTGAAGTAAACATGTTCTCTGTCTGTGAGGAACAAAGATTGTGCTCAGACATCCAGCGTGTGACATGTGCCTTGTAAGTTACGCCGACTTTGAATTAATGTTTCTGAAAAAATAACCCACTTGAAATATTGATTTGCCTAAACGAGAATAGTAGTATTATCTCTCACAAACTTTATGTAACTTTGTGAACACACTTCCCCTTACCTTCAACAAAGCAAAAATGCTTGTTTTTGTTATAGAAGTTTTCCTTCACCGTCCTGTAATGCGTCTTTAAAAAGTAGTTTGTTTGACTTTTTAATATATTTTTAGAGTTTGTGTAAACAAACGTGCAATGTTCTCAGAGATAAGTTAACGAATGATGTGTTAAAACAAAGAATTTGTAATATAGTCAGCTATGACATAGCCAGGCCCGTAACCAGGGGGCGCAGGGGGGCGAAGCCCAGACTAGAAAATTTTTCTCCCCCTGGAAAGTGTGTTGGGCATAGTTTAAAAATATTGGACATAGTTAAAAAAACTTTTGTCCCCTCTCGGAAATCTCTTCGCCCCTTCTGGTGTCCTAAGCTGGTAACGGGCCGGGACAGGACATAACTGCATTTTATTGTAAATCAGTGTTCGAGCTACTGTATAATCAAAGCTTCTGGCCAAACTTGATGTTTGGGAACTTATGATCTGATCGGCAAACGCCTCGAAAGAGAATCTAACGTCGCTTCATACCAACGCTTCTTGTTTTCTGAAAATATCGTTTACTTAAAACCCGCGAAAATCGTTAAAAGTATGTGTCTAGGAAGAGAAATGATAACTTGCAATGGCAAATAACATAGGCAACATTAAATGTTGTAAGAGGTTCAAAAAATGATTTTAGGTTTGTCCATTGTTTTATGCAATGAGAAAAAACTGTTTTCAAAGTGTTTCTTCCTTTGGACTTTTATGCTGATTTTTTTGATAGTCCAGGAACAGAGGCCTTTGCAGGAACAGAGGCCTTGTAAAATCTTTAACAGTTTATTAACTTCATGGAGTTGTTTTCTAAGACTTCAGAAACAGAAAATATTCCATAAATCCTTTTCCGTGTTCTTAAATTCCATTTTTATATCTTGCGTTTGCAGAGTCAAAAGTAGGTTTACATGAAGGTATATTTTATGAAGACCAGTTTTACTGACGACATCCAAGATCCAATCGGCAACAGCCAACAGCATACAGTAGTCTAACCACACGAAATACCACAGGCGTAGAAGGCAACAATAATCCATGTGCTATGTGTTGTGCAGTAGTTGTGGAGTCAGTCATACCCAAAAATCAAGTTTGCATAAGAGCTAATGATCCCTACTTAGAAGGCGAAATATGTACTCTGTAAAGATCTTACTGTCTGAAACCTAGCTGGGAAAGGATACACTACGATACGCAGAAATAGCTTTTTACATGGTCGACAAAGCTTTAGACAAGCAGTCAAAGGCTAGCAAGCAAAGAAAAACTCGGGAATGGAAAAAACAGCTCGCAGGCTTCAGACAAAAAGACAAACTTTGAAATCAGTTCAGGCGCTGTTTGTTGCAGACGTCACGTCACGGTTCACCTGACCGCAATTGGCCTCGAGTGTGACGCAACAAAAACAAAGCGAACAATAAAGCGCATGGTAAATCCAGAGATTCTCATTTCCTAACAAACAGACCACGTGCAAAACATACACCTGCGCAGATGACGATGACGTATCGGGATCAACAGCAAACATGTGCATCATATGCATCATGTGCTTGTTTGTGCAGCAAGACTTGATACCAGCGGTTGCTCAAAGTGCAAACACTAGTCGAAGAATATTTTTTTGCGATGAAGAAGATCTGGAATGCAAGAAGGGCATGTGCGCTTGTCAACAAGTTACTTTACGCAGCTTTGTGTCATCGTCACCGCAAACGATTATTTGCGTGTATTCAGTTTCTACAAAAAGCACACTTTTTATTGCCAGACTTGGATGGGCATCGGAAGAACTTTTTCCAGTGGGTGGACAAATAATGGATTTTTCCAGGTGGTGACCAAAAGCAGGCGCGTAATCAGGGGGGACTTTAGGGGCATTTGCCCCATAGTAATTTTGAAATTTGCAGAAACTTTCAAAGAATAAAAATGAAATTTTATATTCTAATCATTTCTAAGAAGTTTTATTAATGTCAAACTTTTACCACGGTTGAATAAGCACGATTACGTCATCGACTGAAATTTCATGAAAATTGCCACCCTCCGAAATGAAGAGATGGTTGCACCCATGGTCAAAAGCATATTTTTAGGGTAGGGCTATCAGTGATGAAATTTCATTTTACCAACTTGAAACTAGGAGAAAAACATCTTTATAAAAACGTTACTAGGAAAACATCAAATTTCAAAATATAGGGGGCCCACGTCACCCCCATGCACTCACCTTCCGACACCCATGCGGTCTTAAAACATTTAAAGCAAGCAAGGCACCCGCTCACTGGTTTGTGTAAACTGCTTTGACTATACACCAACAACCACTTGTTGAAAGAAACAACTAAAGCTCTGCTTGCGTTTCACAAATTGAGACCTTACAGCGCATCAGAAATTCGGCGTGCTTGATTCAAATCACAGTGGCTTCTGCGAAAAAAGTAAATGTATCACAATTCCAAATAAATTCACCTGATGTGAAACATTGCATGAAAGTTGTACAGACATTTAATCACGCGACGATTAATCGCTGACAATAAATCACCTGACAATAATAACTTAGGCCAGAGGTGTGCAACCAGTGGGCAGCGGGCCAAATGTGGCCCTGGAGCTGAAGTTTTGTGGCCCGTAGAAAGGTCCATATTTTGAAGAAGGCATTACGATTTTTAAAGGGTATTGCCAATCTTCCATTCGTGGCCAGCGAGTTGTCTAACCCGCAGACCTTGACACATGCAGCTGTGGCCCGTGGACCAATCTTGTTGTGTGCATTTGGCCCGGTAGTGCTGCATGGTTGCACACCCCTGACTTAGACACATAATCACTAGACAGAACAACACGCACACACTTAATTACTCAAAGTCTTGAGTCCACGTAATCCACTGGTTTTAGGTTCAGGGGGCTTGCCATGTCAACTAGGAAAAGAATGACAGTTTAAAATTGGCTCTTTGGTGCTTACCCGCTTTAGCTATGTTTCCTTCATCCGACGTTACTGAAGTTTTTGTTACTAGCTGACAACATGCCAGGCCACGAAAAGATGCCAGAGCTTTTAGCATGTTTTGATCACAGTATATTCGACGCAGACGATGTCCGCAGGACGCAGTGAACGTTATGGTTCCGCCATCTTTCCAGGAGAAAGATGGAATAGTTTCGAAATTGCCTCTGAGGGGACTGCAAGAACAACGAACTCCATATCGAAGGTTGGTACAATATTACGGAATACAGGCATTTTTTTATTATTATCGCTAGCGCAACCAAAAGTCAATAAAGTCAAAATTTTTCTGCCTTTTCTAAAGCTTATGAAACGTCCACAAACCAAATTTCACGTTCATACCACAAGCGAATCGCAAGTTATTAGGTCAAAAAAAGATCAAAGTTTATCATTAGGTCAAAATTTATCGTTAGGTCAAAATTTATCGTTAGATCAAAATTTTCTTGCAGCACAGTTTTTTCTCTTTATCGATATTTTATTGAAACTACAACAACAGATAGTGATTTGCTTTTGCAAGTTTAGTTGCAATTCTGTAATAATAATGGGCTTGTTGCGATATCTGACGTAATAATGTTGTTTTGCCCATTACTGACCGATTAAATATTATGTAGGATAGGCGTGGTAGGCGAGAAATGTAGTCTTACAGAACTTGTTTTGGTAAATGCTCAATCCATTGATTATGCATATAGTGTTTCAGCTTTATGATGTTCTCAGGTTTGACACTACTGTACAGTGTAACTACATAGTTATTAATGTACTTATCAATATATCATTCCCTAAGTTAAACAACCAATTTTCTTTTAATTTCGAAGTAGAGTGCATAAATATGCTTCTGGGTTAACCCCAACATCTAAAAGACTGAATTATTTTGCAGTGGCAAACGCAGAAATTTTATACGTCAAAATGAAGTCAAAATTTGTAAATTATAAAGTCAAAATTTTAAATTTTTATGTCAAAAAATTGGTTGCCCTAGTCATCACCCAACATTATTGTCGCGTGTTGGAATGATACGTGATGAAAACACTAAAGCGCATGAACAATCTTTGACGCAATGGATTTGATCTGCGTACGACTCGCTGCCCATTCGAACGGTGCTACACGCCGCAACAGAAGAGCCTGCAAGCGATTTATTCAATTTAGGACCAAGCCGACGTGTTGTGCTGGCACTTGGTTTGGGGCAGTACTTGCAGATGTTGTATGCAGCGATTTCAAAAATAAACAGCGGCGAAAATTGTTTAGAAAGGCTGAGTATCCTGCGGTTGCACTTTCAATGCGGCAACTGGTATTACTTGCACTTGCCGGGAGAACGATTTGAAGAAAGGAAATCGTGATCCTAATCGATAATTTCCTGATTGTCGTGGGAGTGGCAGAGATCTATAACTACGGTATGAGCTTCGAACTTCAGTCAGCTTTTGCCAAGTTTCATTGGTTCCAACACCGTCCTGTTTTAAAACTAAACCATGCAATACACTGTACAAGGCCTGTGGCCTTGGTTTAGCTAGCATTTAAACAGTGGCGTAGTTCAGGGGGGGACGGTGGGGCGGTCCGCCCCTGGCGGCACTTTTATGGGGGCGGCACTATGGGCTATGCTGTAAGCTACAAAACTTCAACGGCTGTATTGAAATAAAAGTGGTTTTAACGTCAGGACACTACCCGCAGTTGAAGGACGTTTTTGATTTTGAGCAATTTAAACTATGGCATGTGTATTTAAGCGATTGTAATCTTAGCCAAACAATAAACAATCGTGTATCAGGGATGTTGTATCAATAGGCTTTTTTTACATGAAGCTGCAACACGCTTATCAACTCACTTGATGTCAAATTTTACTGATT
>Ga0210059_1008669_pt1 | contig 15995 bp, 17 predicted proteins | sample Ectturendosymbi2_FD_188042 | JGI IMG/M metagenome (GOLD analysis project Ga0210059, IMG submission 188042) | Ecteinascidia turbinata endosymbiont from Florida, USA - Sample 2 (SPAdes) (version 2) | ecosystem: Host-associated > Tunicates > Ascidians > Unclassified | place: Key West, Florida...
GGGGGGGGGGCAAAGGTAGTGAAATTTGTTTTTCCCACTCAAAACTAAGAAAACAACCTTTTTATGCTAATAATTTCAAAATCCAGGCGGGCCAAGGCCACCCCCTGCCCCCCCTTCCGACGACAATGGAGGTGACCGTACCTTGAAGGCTGACTTGGCTAACCAATCTGTAATCTCACCGAGTTGTATACGGGCCTCATTTTGAAGCCCGAACCCGGCCGAGCCCGACATTTATTTTTGAAGCTCGATTTAGGCCCGCAAGCGAAATTTACCGAGTGAGTCAAGATATGCCCAACTGCGGGGTATTGTTGGCTTAGCAAAGGAAACTTGACTAAATAATTCACATCTAATCATTTTTTTGAAGATAAATCGATTGCTTCAGCAGTATAGCTGGCGAAGGGAAGTGTCCACCGATGCGAAAAAATTTTGTATGCAGGCTCGAAAAATTCTGACAAACATAAACCCGAAACTCGACCGACCCGAAAAGCCCGGCCCAACTTACAACTCTGTGTAATGACGCCTGAGGAGAAAGTGAGCAATAGAGACAGTTTTTCCAAGTTCAATGGGCCTCACTGGGCCTCATTACCTATCGTGCCCGGTGTCAAGCGAAATTTCTGCCCTATTATTGTTTGTAGGTTATTTTGCTATTCAGAGTAAAGGAATAAAGTTTGGCGATTTCTTTTTTGATGTGTGATGTGTATATTAAAAATGTTTGGAAAGATGGCAGATACCCATGACAAGCTTCAGGACGGGAATAACTATAAACATTGAAAAATATTGGACTTATTCTTGGACCTCAATTATTTTTCTTTTTCTAACTCTAACCCAAACCTAACCCGACACACTTACCTAAACACCAAACCCTGAGCCCTAATCATCAGTTTTCTCAGCGTATTTGATATGTAGAATACTACTGTGCGCATGCTCACAAGGTGTGAAGTCAGAATTTTCGCAAGTCAGAAATTTCGCTTGACACCGGATACGATGTACCTCTAGTACCCCCTTCTTGTAGGCCCTGACTATATGTGAACTTTAATCTGATGCAAACGAAATTTCATGAATATAATGCAAACGAAAGTTCGTTTGCTTGTGTTTTTCTTTTTGTGAATTATGTGCTTTGCCCAGTTGTTGTTGTTTTTGCGTTTGCGATGCTTAAAATGTATTTATGCATTGTGGCATTGTCTTTGTTTTAACAATTTTTTAGGGCGCCTCGACTAGATACTGTAACTTCAGGTTTTTTTCGGCGTCCTAGTAGCGAGTACACATTAGCAGTGTTTTGTTTTTGCATTGCTACATTATTGTATCGTAACCAAATAAACTTCTTATTTAATCGTACAGACGTACACGGTCGCGTTCTGTAGTACAGTATGTAAGTAGTTATTTCAGAATATAATGTTTTGGCTGGCACAGCTGTATGACGCAACAAAGACACAAGAGTGCAACAAACATGATTGGATTCCGCTTGCCTGACAGCAATTGCCGTTTCTTATCTGCGTGTTTCCAGTTAAACGACATCGCGTACAATTGTGAATACATATGACTTTGTGGTGATTCGTTCGTTAATTTTCAAGCAAGGTTATCGCTGGAAAGATGAGTCTTGTAAGCCGTGCCATTCACACTACGGGGCAACGTTTCAGGTATGAAATAAATTTATGTGCTTTTAGACGTAGCGCAGCCAAGAATTTTGTTCGGGAGGGGCCAGTCAATGATGTCGTCAGTCACTGACGTCTTTCTAACAGTTGAAAATTGATACAAAACACCAGTAAAAATCTTAGCAAGTTTGTTTTAGAGAAGGGCATGGCCTCTTCAGCCTCTTTCTGGCTGCGCCACCGCTTTCAGATGGCAGGGTCTTTCCAACGCAGACCGCGTGTAACCATGCTGATTGCTGAAGGCTACATCGTGACAAAAACCCTATATTTTGCTTTGTTCAGTCTGGGATTGTTTTTTCCCACTAGCGGCTCTGCTCTCTAAGTCTACAACATGACTCTTCAGCCATGGTTCAGCGGCTGTTTTGCGAGTTTGCAAAGTAGCATTGCGAACCTTAAAACTGTCATTAAAATAACTTGCTGCGTTTCATTGTGCAGTGAAACATCGTTGACGACCACCCTGCTATCACAACTTTAACGCAATCCAAACGTTTTCCTATATTTTAATGCATTTGATGTGATTTTTCACTAACGCGACCACCCAGGTGTTCAGCCCGACACCACGGTCTAGCTCAGTGGTTCTTAACCTTTTTTACTTACCTTACCCTTTAATCAAAGAGGTTACCAGATTTACCCGCAATATACTCAATGGTGCTCATTTATTGAAAATGCGAAATGAATAAACTTTTACAGTTTAGAATGATTTATAAAAATTTAAATTGGCTGCAATTTATGATTCAGTAAATTTACCCCTTGGAAGATGAAATTTACCCCCTGGAGTAAATTTATGTCAGGTTAAGAACCACTGGTCTAGCTCAATGGTCACCAACATGGTACCCACGGGCACCAGGTCGCCACGTGGGTTACCCGCGGACCTGTTCTAAAAATAGCATTGACGTGATCAGTGTCTTCACATAAATGCTGTAAATGTCATAACGCCTCTCTTGCTGTAGAACAGGGGTCACCAACATGGTGTCCACGGGCATTAGGTTGCCCGCAAGGACCACGTGGATTGCCTGCGGGCCTGTTCTAAATAGGGCATTGACGGGATCAGTGTTTTCATATAAATGAATGTCTGCTACTAATATTAACATATTAAACGAAAATTGAGATTTTTTTTATTTCAGAAGTGTGTATCAAACTGGTTGCCCTTCGCATTAATCGGTATCCAAGAAGTAGCTCTCGCTTTCGAAAAGGTTGGTGACCCCTGGTTGAAAACTTCACCCGAAACTCTTCTGTTTGAACATGTTTAGTTGTACGCCATGTTGTTGCAGAATGTTTTTCCCATCCCGATTCCATGTTGCTAAGGTTTTAAGATTATGCAAAGAAAGCAATGACAGCTTTGACAACTTATGCTTATTAAGACCAAGAACAACAGACAGATAGGCTTAAAGACTTAAGCTGCTTGATATTTTCAGGAAATCGTTGTGGTATCACTTTTAGTAATTCTATAAGATAATGGAAGCGGCGACACTTAATTTCATCTGCGATTGAAGTACGTTCTAAATTCAAATCATCTCTAGCAGAATGTTGAATTCAATGTTATACATAGTTGACTGCTCCTAGAGAAGGCGTCTCAAACTCAAATTGCTCCGTGGGCCACATGAGGGCTTATAAGGTAAACCGTGGGCCGCATTATGACGCTGACACAGCAATAGCGGTACCTGAACTTACTAGAAACAGCTTTTACATCTTATTTCCTGCGAAAGGTGTCATGAATTACACAGGTCTACAATTTTAAATGAATTTCATGGGGATTGGGGTTTGAGAGCGTTTTCGGGATAATTTTAGGGCGCTGATTTCAAAACTGTTGTCAGATTCTCCCTATGTGGTCAAGTTTGTGAGCTATTTAATATTTGAAATGTATGCAGTTGTAGCATTTTAAGCATACTGTTGCATAAGAGGGTTGCACATTTCGTGATTTGTTAAACTGGCTAACATGTTATTTAAGCACTAGTGACTTCTTGTAATAACCGTGATTTGTAAACTAGCTTATAAAGAGCAGTGTGCAGCATAGAAAACATACAGAGGTTAAACAAACACAAAACGTCAGTTAATATATACTGTATACTTGCAACTGTGACTTACAAGACACAGATGAGAAACTACACAGATATTATGGCCTTGCAATGCAAAGACTGTGGTGAAAAAAACAACGTTAAAATGCAAAGAATAGCCAAAATATGATAGCATACTCTTTTTTCATGACAGAAAAGATTGCACGGTTGCTAATCCAGAAATTGTCTTTTCTGTGTTTTTCGAGATTAGCTACTGCCAGCAACCTCTAAGCACCAGCAGTAGTCTCCCAACATTTTGGTATTGCAGCATCTCTGGTATCTTTTCTATTGTTTTTATATCTTGGTGGAAGGACTCTCCTTGCTCTTCAATCATTGCTTCTAAGTTTTCAGGAAAATAGTTTACATGACTATGAAAAAAATGAACCTTCACACTCATATTGCATCCTAATTTTTCGTAAGAATTTAACAGCTGTTTTGAAAGGTCGTAATAGTTAGGAGCTTTAAAATATCCAAGGAAGTTTTCGACAACTGCTGTAAGTGGCCGCCAAGCATTTTTACGAGTGTTGTCAAGGTAAGTGGAAAATATTTGTCCTGCATTTAAACATCATATCTGAGAACCATAAAAAATTCCAGCCCTCAACTTTTCAGTGCTCAGCGCAGGGAACTTTTCACACAAATATGCAAAGCAGTCACTTTTACCTATTTAAAGCTTTTGCAAACCGTTTTCATACTTTGATATGGAAAAGAGGAAGTAACACCTCGTTTGGATTAATCAAAGGAAAGTGTATAATATTTCTTTTACCAATCTCAAGTCTTTCTCTCTTTGGCCAACTTTCCATACTCCAATGCTCTTGGCAAGCCCTGCTGTCCCACAGACACAAGAAACACGGAAAGTTTGTGTATCCACTTTGTTGCCCAACCAATATGCACAAATTCCTCCAATTTACTGCAAATCATCCAGTCATGCTCATCAATTATGTACCAGGCACAGACTATTCTGACATAGGGTTTTATTGTAGTTACCGCTTATAACAGGCTACCACTAACTCACTCCCTGTGGGCCTACGCGGTTCAACAACAGCAGATAAAGCATTTCAGCATTGAAAAACACAACTACTGATTACAAAATCTGTTTTCAAGTTAAAATGCTGGGAGATAACTTTCGAAACTTTTGGTGAGGTTTTTCAATAATTTGCAAAAAACTGCAAAACGTATGCCCTCTAGCGGCTAATCCTGACCAGATGGACAAAAACGGATGCGATTTTTGGACTCAGCGCCCCTCAAAACCCCCTAATCCGTTACAAACTTCAAGTCGCCAAAAATCCTGTATACCGATGTTATGGGCAAATCATTTCTAGACGTCTCTACGTTCGTATTAATCAGTTCTAGCCGTCTAAGGAATTTGTTCACTCGCTAGGCAAGCACTTAAATACCGGAGAATAAACTAAATAAGGTAGATGTTATTCATTTCATTTATTTTCATGCTCGCTTTTCGTCTAGGAAGTTCGCAGGGGCACCAGCCCTACGAGGACTCAAAATACCTCGCGGTCAACAGCAATTTCAGAGAGTTCTGCTGGCTCCACACCAAGACGAGACCAAGCAAGGTCGGAGGTGCAGTTACTCCACCTAGGCTTTGGACGACCTCTGGGCTGCTTTCCCGTGGATTTAGCCAGCAGGACTTGCCCCACCAGTCTTTCGTGGGCATTCTGGCCACAAGGCCGAACTAACGTAGTTGTGATCTCTGAATTCGGAGAAGTGGTTCCACATTCAGGGCTCTGCGAATTTCACAGCTGCACACTTTGTTGCGAAGTGTCACACCAGGGGAGTAACGAGGGGCACAATGCCCCGGGCGCCGAATCATTGGAGCGCTAAATCACTGAGGGGCGCCGAAAAGTCCCAATGTCTCAAGTTTTTTCTGCAATACAGTACATTTACTCCCAAAAGACCTTAGGTTCGAACATGGGGGCGCCGAAATTATTTCTTGCCCCGGGCGGCATCTAACCTCGGTACGCCCCTGTGTTGCACCGTGAACTCTTCGCAAAAATCCCATCTCTGGCGCTTGCACCTGAGTTAATATTCTTTCGGTCATTACCCAAGATTCATGACCATAGGCAAGAATCGGATCAAAGACCGATTTGAAAACTGACAGCCTTGGTGTGTTTGAAAGCTCCCGTTTTGTGACCACACAGCGATAAAGCTCACGCAGAACTGCGTTAGCTTTACCAATCCGTGTATCAATCTCCTCGCTCCACCTTCCGTCACTCGCAAATACCACTCCTGGGTGCTTGAACTTCTCCACCTGCTGCAGTGTATTGCCGCTCACTTGCAGCATACACAGCCTTGGGTTTGTAGTGTCATAATACCCCGATATTTTTACTGTTGATTTTCATTCCAGCTCGGTCGCACGCAGCTGAAAACCGATCGAGTGCATGCTGAAGACTCTGTTGAGAAGATACTACCAGTACCAATTCGTCCGCATAAAGCGTATGGTTGATCCTGCAACTCCCGACCGTGACACCTTCGTCGACTCGGCTGTGACTGTCTATCCAATTCATGTAGACACGGCCTGCACAACATACGGCCTACGAAAGCTTTCCTTGTGGGCCACGAGAGCTTTCTCAATTGTAGAAAATGTTGCAAAAGCTCGACCTCGAATAAGTAATTGTTGTTCCAGAATTTCGTCCATACTACAATGAAATCTCCACATGGAAATAAAATAGGCATTTGCTGCCCGCGGCAAATTAATGTTGATAATTTGTCCCTTTGAGCTTTCTGAATTGTGCAGGCCTCATGTAGACTATGAAAAAGAGCGGTGACAGAACACACCCTTGTCGGAGTCCAGCAGCAACGGTGAACAATCGCAATTTAACTCTCCTCACACGGAAACAAACTTGTGACCAAGAATACAGTGACTTGACGGCAGTAACTGGCGGCTGTCTGCACCGTACTCACGCAACACTCCCCAAAGCTTTTCACGAGGAACCCGGTCGTATGCTTTCTTGAGGTCGACAAAGCATGTGAAGACGTCTTATGAGCATACTCCCAAGATTTCTCAAAAATTCGCTGGAGAGTGAAATTATTTGCTCTGTATTGCTACGGCCGGGACGAAAACCGCATTGGGTATCTTTCAGGTTTGATTCAATTATTTCGCGGCATCTTTTTTCAAGGCACTTGGCAATGTAAATATTAATTTTTTGAAAATTCCCAAAAAGCGCCGCCGGCCTCACAAAAGACCCTCGCAGGCCACATGCGGCCCGCGGGCCGCGTGTTTGAGACCCCTGTCCTAGAGTTATGGTTCCCAAGCAGGGGTGCGACACATCATTCCAAGTGTTGCGAGAAGCGTCCGTCGTATTTACAGGAAATTGATCTATTTATCATTCTCTTGCGGCTTTTTTTATTTATCTTGCAATGGATTAGAAACGCGAGGTTCGTTCAAACCTATGTGTCACGATATTAATTGTTCGCATAAACATTAGCTGCAATCTATTCTTGTTATTTACAAGCTTGTAGCAATTTTTGCTTGAATTAACTAGATATTGGCATTATTATTTATCACAATTAAAGACCCTCGGTTTGCTGTAAGCCAGGGGTCCGCACATACTTTTTGGCGCGACCGTAAAAAATAGTTATAAATTCTCGCGACCCAAACATTTCGTGAGCATATAATTTTGTGGAAAATGCTCTATAATTAAATATACATTTTAGGACTACTATTGACAGTAACAATTTTTTGCGCAAAATTGTATGAAACTTAGCACATAAAAAAATAAATGGTTGCATTTATTCTGCCTAATGAAAATGGCAAATTTAAAATGTAAATTTAACTTATTTCGCGCCCCAGAGTGGAAGGTCTCGCCACTATTTGCGGACCCCTGCTGTAAGCTTTCGAGGAATCGGCTTTTGTTTTCTTCTTTTTGCGATGATTCAAACTCTCACATATCTGTATTCAAGTAGTTAGTCTCTAATAATTAAAATAATTAGTATTCAAGTAATTAGTCACAAAGGCTGCGGGTTTGAATCCATCAGCAAATTTTAATAGGAAATCGATTTCACGTAACACTACGCATCCTCAATCCTAAAATTTTATTCAAACAGAATAGATTATGTTCAAACTAGAAGATTCATTGTAATTGACTGATTGTTTAAGCGATGGAAAATTCGAATAATTTCCTCTTTTCACTCACCGACACCACAAAGACAACTTTGAACGCATTTAGCTTTTCATAGCAATTCAATATATGTTTATATTTTTGCCTTAAACCGATAAACACCAGATCATTCATGCGAATATGTCACTCAAATACGCAAAGATTTGGTTGAATTCTTGCGATTCCAGCTCTTCAACCTGATCACAGTGACGTTCCTCCTGAAAGACTTTGATATATTCTCGCAGTTCGAAGAAGCGGGTTACAACACTCCCACGCGAGAGCCAGCGAACTTCTGTGTGGAAAAGTAAAGCTGTATGTTCACTGCCCGTACCCGAAATTTTCATATTTCTCTGTGACACTGACAATGCTTTGCAGGCTTACAACCAGGTGATAGGTTGTAACTTGTTGTTGCCCCAAACAACTAAACATGGTTTTTAAAATTTCGGGGGGAGCAATTGTTCGGTTGCCGACCTCCTGGTTGTGGGCCTGATGCATTGTTTCTTACGTTTGCTTCTTACAGCATAGATGGACGTCGAATTGGATCGCTGACAGCATCTACACCATCTTTAGTTGATCTGCGCAGCGTTGACATTCATTTGGGACAACAGAAAAACAAGGAAGTGGAAGTGCTGAAAGACTATGAACTTTTTCACGATGCCAGCAAATTCAGAAAAGGTATAGATCAGTGTTGACCCAATGGACCGCTGAGCTGTTAAAATTATCAAATATTCTCATTGCGTCTTGAAAACAATATAATCCTCAACCAAAAATGATACCACTAAATGTTTTACTGTGGTTAGCCGATAATTCTCACTGAAATTTACGGAAAGCATCGCTATCTTTAAATACCCTGATTTTTCCCTGCTGTAACCAGTAACCAAGACAATGAAACCTGATGTCGAAAAAAACTGTAGCTCAAAAACCATTGACATAGTAAACGTTGAAATAATTTGCACAATATTTTGGATCTATCATCACTGCTTTTTTTTGAAACGTGCAGATCTAGAAGAAAATTGTATCAGCGTTTGCAGTTTTGTTCGGTGCATTTTTATCCTAAAAACCTATCGCACGTTTCCATAGCATATGTAGTATTAAATTTTATTTCCAACGTGGGTAGTTGGTTATTTAAGATGGATATTTAAACGTGGTGTAATTGGTTATTTCAGTAATTTTATTGTCAACCCCCTTAACAAAGTGCACCATAATTTTTCGGAAAGGCCATAAGTTCGTGTTCCAAATGTTCCAACTTGTTTTATATATAGTTATCAAATTTCAACTGATTATACTCAGTTTACCAATTTTATTGGAGTTCGATTGCGAGTGGTGTTTTCAAGAAAATATTTCCATAAGAGCAGACTTAACGCATGTGAATTAACTTAGTAAATAACGTTAGCAACTGTTCGGTGAAAAGTAAAACGGTTAGTTAATCGAGCATATCTACTGTTGTAAACAAGGAGTACCGTCAGCAACTATAAAATTGTGCAAACAGGGAAGCTAACCTATATGTCGCTTAAAGGTCTGCCGAAGTTAAGTGCGTTTGTTAAACGAACTTCCTTGTTTTACAGCGATGCATCAATTTGTCGAAAGTAAATTTTTCACGACAAGCATTCTTGTGGTGATATTATCGAATACCTTGATGCTGTTTTTGTCGACGTGGTCAAGAATCGAAATGATCTATGGATTTTACTTTTCCGTAATAGATGGAATATTTATGGCGATATATATGATGGAGTGCATGTTAAAAATATACGTATGGAGGAAGTACTACTTTAAACAAGGGTGGGACCTTTTAGGTAAGCTGAACTGACTGCTCTAAATCAGAGATGAAGACGATTACCTAAGTCTGTGCGTATTGGAAGGATAAGATAAGAGATTATTGTTATTTGAATGCTGCCAGAATAATTATACCTCATCATCATTGTCGGCCGAAATTTTCTCAACGAGAAGTATAAAGCACCTAGTTATGGTTGAATTGTGTTTCGATACGCCGTCTGTACATTTCAACATTGATACCAGATGGAAAAGCAGAGTGAGTAAAGTGCATTTATTTTCAGGCTCAGCGTCACTGAGCACTTTGCATAGACAGTTCCAGAACAAGAAAAATGGTAGTGATTTCCTAAATTCCAATGACCCCCATGCAATTTCGTGTGAATGAGGTCTTGATATAGGGAAAGAAAAGAATGTGCATAATTTGGTGAACACGATGAAAGCGTGAGCATCTGCATTGCGAATATATGCTTATGGACCATTTAACCGTGACGCTTTTGTGGAAACGATGCTGAAGTTGACTTGTTTGTTTCGACATCAACTGCACCGTCAACTCTCGAAAAGCATTGGCACGTTTCAAACAGCATCGTAGCCAGCCGAAAATTTTGGGAGGGGCCAAGTATTTTGACTTTAAGCGAGCAATAAGAGTATATTGTTTGGGACACCGCCTGTCAAAGCACAAAACGACTAGATATGCTAGAAATTTGGGGGGCATGGCCCACCTGGCCCCCAGGGCTACACCTACTGTTTCAAAGCGTAGGCAAGGTTTCCCAAGCATGAAAACATGACGGATTTAACTGCAAGCTGCAAATTACACGCACAAACACGATTTGTAGAAAGATGAGCACAAGTATATGCATTACTTAAAGCCAAGCTTCCTGCTTATCTACTTGCTCATTATTAAAAGGCTCATACACGGCGATTTAAAGAAATGCGAAAATCTTTCCCCACAAGAAATTACACTCCGAGATCACTTTGAAGTTTTGCGACAAAAACGAAATTAGTGACAGACAACATTGCTGTATTTCCGGGTCACTCTAAGGCACGCAAGGGAGTTTACAAGCGATTTTATGATTTTAATGCGTTCTTGTGTAAAAAAGCGTATTTGTCCACGCGCACTCTGTGCCAATTTTCTCGACTTTCCCTTATGTCTGGGAACTAACTACCTAAAAAGTTTTCTGCCCAGCTTTCTAGCAATATTATCAGTTTGCAAAATAATGGCCTTAGGTTTTGCGAAGCCATAATGTTTAGATGAAACTGAACAACTTGCTTTCAAAGTACATCCAAGCCCACGTCGTAACGTGCGACTGACCAATGGTCAGTGACCATCCACTTACCATCCTCTTGGGTAAACGTTATGGCAGTTTCAAACGCGTCTCTACTATTTTCTTCAGCAATCTCACTAATCCCTCTAGCTGGATTGCTTGTTTGGAAAGCTTTCAGTGGATCTGCTATCTTACTGTATGAATTTGCTGCTAACTGCTGAAGCTTGCTGTTTCATCGTTTTCGCTTACGGACTTAGATGAGCTTGCCTTGTTTTTGAAACTGACGCAAAGTAGTCAGTGGTATTGTTTTCTCGTTTTTCAGTTACTTTCGTGCTTTCACTCATTGCGAATTGTTTTGCTTATCTTCGTTATCCAAATTTAAGTTACATAATACACAAAATCAACTCGCTCGTTGCTCTAATTGTAGAACCAAAATTTCCCACAACGAAAACAATTTGACATTAAATTACCATGGGTGTTGGTGGTGATTTGAAATGACGGAATATCCAAGGAAAGATCGGTGAGACAAGTCCTGCGACCTATACCCACGGGAAAGGGGCCCAGAGGTTGACCAAGGGCCAGGTGGCGCGATTACATCTCCGACCTTGCTTGGTTCCGTCTTGGTGTGGAGCCAATAACAGGGCTGCTGTCCCCGCAACCCACCTAAGAGGAAAAACGCGTGTGAAAATGAAGTAGCCAGCAGAAGTGCTAAACTTAAGCTTCGAGGTCAGTTTAATTCTGTAACTTAACTTTAGCTTTATGTATCGCAACACAATTCAGTCTGTCGACGTCGGATCCTTTCACACCCATTAAGGACCGCGCGAGTTCGTGCTAGAGAGCTAAGCGAAGCATCAAAAATGTAAAAAGTCTTCGGTTTTCGATTAAAATTTGGGTACATCTGGTTGTGGATTTTTGGGAGCAGCTTGAAGTGGTCCCAATGGCCTTTTGAGGACCTTTGAGAAAAACCCTGGGCCGGTTCACCCGTATTTAGAAGCAACTAGACGAAAATCCGCTCCTTTTGGACCTTTAAATGAATTTCTAGCGCCATCGCTCGCCGAGTTACGGCCAAAAACGGCCCACATACCCCCACCAAAACCTTCAGGCTTTTGACTTGAATCAAAACTTATCATAAAATCAAGGGGCACCTGAAAGAGTTACAGTATTGGCGGGCCATGTAGTTACTTGACTTGAAGACTTCTCGTACAACTTTAAAGACGAATGTCATAAAAGTATGTTCGTGTGCGTCACTGTCGACGTAGGCTGTTGTGTTCATCTAATTTTTTCAATTTTTCAGATCTGACGATTGTTGCGACAAGTTTGACAGAAATGATTGCTCCTTTGACTTTCGGACCAGGCACATTTACCGGAGGAGGAGCGAGTATCTTTCGAGTACTTCGAGTTTTGCGTGCTCTGAGGTCACTTAGAGTGCTGAGAACCATCCGTTTTTACAAAAACATTCAAGTGATTCTCATCACTTGCCTTCATTCTTTCCAATCGCTTGGGGCGATTGTGACCTTGATGGCCACGTTCTTAGGTTGGTTGATAAGTAAGCAATAAAACAGACAAAAAGATGCACAGCGAGTAAGGCGAAGTACCTACACCAGTAGTAAGCTTATACTGGTGAAAAATTCATCTGAAATACCTCAAACGAACGAACCATAAAAAGAAGAGGTTCACTTCATTTACATTTCTCAAAATTATATATTGATATACCGAGGAAAACACAAGCGTAAGTCTTGTTTTAGGTGGAAACGTGAAAACTTGATTTCACAAAATCGGATTGTGTTACAAAAATGTGTCACAAAATTCGTTGCTAACTGGGTTATGCTCTAAATGACACTGGTGCTGTGCATTTTAATCCACTGTTTCTAGGTATATTCCGTTTCGGCCGGTACAAGCCGTAGGCAAAATCTTTGATTTTTGTTTTGTCGTATATATCAAAGGCATGAGTGGTCGATCCACAAAAATATACCATTTATACTTTTTAGATGTCATTTAAATCCTTTTTAACCCAGGCTGCAATAAAATCTTTGCGTGATTTCCTAAGAGCTGCAGCTATGAAAAACAAGTATACAGAATGGAATATAACCGCTGTTGTAAAACAGGCTGAAACAGTTTTCTTTATCAAACAAATCTAAAACTTCTTTAAAAATACATTCCAGTTAAAATGTAGCAGCACGGTGAATAAAACACGACTGTTGGCTTCGTTGAATGATGTGCTGTTTGACCGCGAGTCACCTGTGGTAATGCGATTGAGGAAGCGAAGTTTGCAACCTTTAGAGAGCTCTTGAAATGCTACCTTAGCATATGAAGTATATAACTGATTTTTTGCACCAAGTGCGTCAGTTTCCCTTACTTTTTTACTGTCATCTCCTCTGTTTGCATTTTACATTTGTAAACAAGGAAAAAAGCAACTTAATCTACACAGTATCTCTGAACAGCGCTGTGCAGATAGCCATACAAAGGCTTTTGAAACGCAAGGAAGCAGTGGAATCGGAACAGTGATTTTATATGTGCAAACTAAACGTGGTCCAGGTGTATGAGTTTAAACATGTTTTACGAAAGTTTCATATTTCGATATTTCGGCATTGGACGTTAATTGTTTTGTAGAAAAAATGAGCAGCTATCGATATTAGAAATGAGGGCAATATGCGATGTAACCCCGTGACGCTCTTCAGAAATATGAACTATGGGTTCTTTACAGACGAGAGGGGGTTGCAGTTAGTGGTGCAACTAGAGATTTGAGCCAGGGTGAGAAAACTTAGCTGAAAAGGGGCCACTAGCCAACACTCAAAGAAAGAGTTGAGAAATGATGGTGAATCTGGATGCGGATGTCTATACTAAAACCCTTATTCACCGGAAAACACTCGGAAAAGCAACAAACTACCGAAAACCAAAAGAATACTAAATACCGGAATATAAGCTAAGTGGGAGCCCAGATTTTACATTTAGCTTGCCGGGGGAATTATTCACACCTTTGGCCCCTTTGGCCTCCTGTCAGTTACGCCACTGGTTGCAGCCGGTGCTCTTGTGTGTAGCTGAAAGTCATACATGCTGGAATTGCTATGATTTTTAGTGGCAGATTTCACACCTAGGAAGCGTAGTCGCATTGATGCGCTTGAATACTGAGACTATTCCCAATCAACCACTGCAAATTGCAAAAGTATGCTGGGAAGACGAGTTTTGATTTTCCGTACAGAAGGATTTGATGGAGTTCACATAAGCTCAAGTTCAGTGCGACGTTGCCTGCTGGAGGTTTTCTTAGTAAGGCTAAAAAGCCGCTAAAAATCAGCTCTTTCTCAAAAAATGAAAAAAATTAGAATGGGCAAAAAACATAAATATTGTGCTGTAGAAGACTGGAAGAAAGTGCTGTTTTCAGATGAAAGTCATTTTTTCGTTCAAGAGAACCACATCAGATTTGTCAGGTTCAGGAAGGGTAAACAGTTAAGTCCTGCCCATTTCAATGAGGCAGTAAAACACCTCCAAAAGATGTTCTGGGCCAGTTTTAGCTTTTCTGGAGTGGGTTCGCTAATGTCAATTGAGGGTATAATGAATTCAGACAAATACATTGACGTAATTGAAAGAAAAGTTATTCCAGATATGGGAAGGGCATTTCCTGATGGTGAAGGAATATTTCAACAGGATATTGCCCGTGTCTTTCTATATTTCCCGTGTCTTCTAAAAAGTGAAGACAATTTTCAGTAAACACATTACTTGTGTTAGATTGGCCTGGAAACTCGCCAGATCTTATCTTAACACCGTTGAGAACTTGTGACCAATAACAAAATCTCGGTTACAAAAATTGGATTGCACTACCACGACCAACTTAATACAGGCCATTATGTATGGTATCGGGACAGTAAATCAAAAAAACTGCCAAAAACTGGTAGAATCCGTGCCAAAAAAGTAACCAAATGCTTGTCCTTCTATTACTGTATTACGTTTATAAAATTATTAAATTTCCTTTGCTAGTGAGAATTGCTATAGCTTACTATATTAATGGTAAATTTGATTTATAGCTGTGAAATTCGCAAGTAAATTGTGATATGAATATCCTTTGAGATCAGTCTGAGGCATTTTGAAATTAACTGATAACATTGGTAAATGGTTATAATGTGAAATAATAAATAACAGCATATCATTTTTAGTCATAGTATTGAAACGCTAATGAAGCTCTTAATCACCTATGATTTTCATAATCTGTAAGGAGGGCTAAAGCCGTTCTTGCACTAACACATTTTTTCCTCTCAAGGGCCCTGCTTGTTGGTCATCAAATGCAAACGTGCCTCCAGATTCACCTCCGCATTTCTTCGTAGCATCACCTTTTTATTCGTTTCAATTTGGCTTGGAAAAGCCTGCTCATGAGCTAGCACTAGATTTTGTTTTGGAGTTGGTTCAGTTTGTCGTAATTATGAAATTCAACTTCACAGGTGTTTGGATGAAGTATTGGAAGTTTAACCGCTATTTTCTGTATTCCTTAGTCATTTTTCTTGCCATTGGCGAAGGTGTATTTGCTGAAGAAGACCCGAAACATTTCGGCAATTTCTGGACAACTGGCTTCACGTTGATACAACTCCTTACCTTGGACGACTGGTACGAGTTGTTCACCGGAATTACGGATAAACTTGGTATGAGCAACTTCGGTGTATTTGCTTCATTGTTAAAGAATGTTAAAACCGAAAGCTGGTGAATGAAAACGACGACTGTTCATTTGAAGATAGTACGAGACCGACCATCGCGCACCCTAAGGGGGTTTGGTTCTAAAGGGATTTAGTTAATGTGCCGATTGTTTTTCAGAAGATATTCTTGCAGACAAGTTTGCCACAATCAGTCATAGATACATCAAAACAGTTGCTGTTTCACTTTCATCACGCAAGCGCTGGTATCAAGAAAACGTTCAGATGAACAAAGCTGAAAAAATCCAATGCTATTTTTGCCTTGGTTACTTGATCGTTCGCTTCGGCTTTTAACAACTCTTTCAGAAGGGCAGATTTTATTAAGATTTTTGTTTAGGCAATGCAGTGCTTTTACGAGAATGGTAATACAGGGTGACCCAAAAAGATGTGTACCCATGAAAATTTCAATTGTGACTTTGATTAAAAAGCTATTTATTTCAGATTACAACCACACATTATTCAGTTTATGGAAGAC
>Ga0210059_1008670_pt1 | contig 15994 bp, 11 predicted proteins | sample Ectturendosymbi2_FD_188042 | JGI IMG/M metagenome (GOLD analysis project Ga0210059, IMG submission 188042) | Ecteinascidia turbinata endosymbiont from Florida, USA - Sample 2 (SPAdes) (version 2) | ecosystem: Host-associated > Tunicates > Ascidians > Unclassified | place: Key West, Florida...
TACAATATTTTTACACTTCGAAATAGAAAGTAAAGAACAAATATACAATTTTTCGGAAAGCTCAAAGAGCCGCAGTTTGGCCACCCCTGATAATGATACCACTGACCACAGCTGAGCCATCCAAATGTTCTGACAAGTATTTTACAAAAATCAAAAGAAAAAAGCTTCAAGTATGCGTGCATTTTAATCTTAACCCCACGACTATATCACTACACGCTCATTACCAGAACGGAATGGTCAAATGAAGTTATGAATACTGTACAATTAATCCGAACTCCAAGAAATTACCAATCCGAACTCCAAGAAATTACTAAAAAACATAGGATTTTAGCTACTGCAAAAACCGACCGCAACAATTCAACGAGTCGCATGCGGCTCACAAAGCACCAGCATCCGTTTTCTACGAATCTTTTACTTACTGAAAGCGCATTAACTTAACTCTTTCGCATTCGCCTTATTATTAAAATCATAACTTTCACGAACAAACAATATATGCAACTGACAAAAGAACAAATTAAACTTAACTAAAGAAGCAAAAAAGCTGTGACAGCGGCTGGCGGCCAATGGTATGAAAAAAAACTTTAAAGGTTTTTTAGTTTGCCAAACAACGGGAACAGTATTCTTATGAAACAACGACAATTGCACAATAGTCACAGAGATTTGGAAACAACCACTTTGTTATACCTTGCACAAACGGGTTAGGGCGCTTGAACTTGTACGCTTCACCAGGTTTCAACACTTGTTGTGAAAAGTTGTGATTGATGTAAGTTGCTTCCATGGCCAAATTGAGTGGTGCATTCAAACCTTCATCCTTGACAGGTAGCATCAAAAGTAAAACTGAAGTCAGCTTGACGATACACTCAGAGAGTAGCCGTATAAAGCATTAAGTAAAAGTCGACACTTGGCATTAACTTCTTGCGATTTAGGTTGCATTTCGCAGCTCTCCAAAATTGCATGCGACTGTGCACGGATGAGGAGCTTCTGCCTCCCTGCACTTCGGATCCCAGGAATAAAAAATGCAAACCTTTTGTTTTACATTCGTTTCAACACTTTTTCTAATGTTCATCAAAACTGTATGAGAAAATAAATTTGCGACCCAAAAATGTGTTTGAAACTCTGCCAACAAGGCCGAGCTCTCTATCATAACACCTTTTTCCGAACCAGTCAAGTAACTTTGCCACACTTTTTCTAACAGCGTCCTAAATATGCAACCGTCCACGACCGGAATTTAAAAACACTGTTCTAGCTGGAGTACTCGGTACAAGTAAACAACGATGCAACTCAAACATTTGAAACAGCAACGACGTCGAATAAATACCTGCGGTGGTTCAGTGGCCGTTTCACTGACAGTCAGCAAGTCAAAGTTGGAATCATCCCTCTTATCGAAAAAGAGCTTGTTCCTGCCAACACGCTGGGCAATGATGTCCCATGAGTATTGTGACCTGGTGCAGCACATAAGCGTTGCCAAAATTGCATCCGTTGCGTAAACGTTTCCAGAACCTTTCGCCAGATGCCTGATCACTGGATCATCAGTTGTAGTGACCTAGAGAGTGCGGAAAAATGACAAATGTGGTTGCTTTCCAAGTTCATCGAACGCAGGACTGGCAAAGCTTTTTAAACTTGTACACAGAGAATTGCAGTAGGGCTGCATCACGTTTTGGTTGCGCATCAATTAGAAGTCTTGACAATCTGGTCTTTGTTTTGGTTAAGAGCGTCCAAATGAGCCTTGAAAACTCCCGAAATTCGCACAATCAACCGATGTTTTGCTGGTAAATGTCATGGAGCAATGGCTGATAACAATACAATAACTTTATGATGTTGATTCGGGTGCAACTGTTCACATTGCTAAGATTTACTCATATTACAACAATTCGAGGTGATGTTTCAAATTGGCAGTCATCACTGCTCATAAGTCATAGGACATGTAAACAACTCCATTTAAATGCGACAGTTATCAAGTAATGTGTATGTACGTGACTACGTCTGTTCGCACTGCATGACTCTGCTGCCAAATCTCACCTTATGAAATTCCTTGTTGATTCTTTTGAGCGGCTTTTCTGCCTTGACTGAAACCCGATCGTAAGTTTTATCATAAAACAGGAGTTCACCGCAAGTGTACAAGTCTTCTGGCTCGTCAATGTCGGGAAGGTTCAGTTTTCCCAATCGATTGAAGTCCATTTCCTCCAAAACCTGATACGAGTACAAAAAAATTCACGGAGCGCTGATAATTAAGCTTGACCGAAAGATTCCGTTAACCGAGGTTGGTTTGTCGAAAGAAGCCCTGTTGGCTGAAATAAACGTTTCTATTCCATTCGCAACGTTTAGGGGACATATATGCTTACCTCCCAAGTTTCAGCAACAGTAACCGACGCATCTCTCCTCTTCTGTTGGGTTTGATTCTGTCTTTCCTTCCAGCGCAAACGACTCTGCCCGTACTGACGTTGCATGTTTCGCTGCAAACGTTGACGTTCACGCTCCTTATGCTTTTCAAGCTTGGTAAGAGGTTTCTGATTAGAACCGCCGCCGCCACCTTCACGCTGCTGTCGCTGCTGCAATTGTCTTTGCTTTTGTTGATTAAAGCGAAATCGATTTCGCTGATATGCAGGCTTCTGGATCTGAGAAAAACGAAGATTGTTTGTGCTAATGAACGAAGCTAAACAAACGGTATTGCCTTCAACCTGTTCAGTACAAGCCAACAAAATATCCTTAATAACGTCAGTCCTTTAAAGATTTTTAAACTGCATAGATAGACTATGAAAATATTTTCCAATCTACTTTTGGACAATTTCAAAATCTTAATAAATGACTAAGACGTAACGTGCAGGGCCAGAACCAACCTTGGTGTTGTCAACTAAACGAAAACTGCTCTCATCTTCATCGTGATAATATGCATATTGATTTCCAGCTCCAAATTGCGAATTGTATTTATTCATATATCTCCGATCCTGGTATGTTATTCCGTTCCAGTCAGATACCTAAATTAAAAAATTATTTTAATGACGTACTTAAATGACACAATGCAAACAATTTTCCTGAGTTGTTTGTAATGAAGTTAAACATACATCCAAAAAACTGTTGTCAACTATTAAAAATTCTCAACTGAACAAAATCTATGAAACCAAGCTCCAGACACGTATCACAAACAGTAATTAACACATTTTTAAACAAAATTAACTACAGGCTGAAGAAAACCTATGAGCGTGAACCCACCTTTCCAAGCCTATCTCCTTTGCTAAAAGGTTGATAAGGCATGTCTTTGAACTTTGCAGGTATACCAACTGGCCCCCAACCATTTGGATTGTCCTGAATTTCAGGAGGATGGAACTTTGCCATTATCTACGTGGTGTGTCTTGATGATAACACAAAGTAGGAGCTAGTAAACACTCAATAGCACAGCTGTCCAACACCCTGCATCAACATTTCATAAGTTAAAATGTTTTATTAAATTGTTGTTCTTTAGTATCACAACTGAAAATGCACAGCATGACTCAGAAACTACCATTAAATTTTAAATTTGGAATTGCTGAGAATAATTATCAATTTACAAACCTGTCTACACAGTGCCATTAATGGTAACAATCAATTCATACCTTGATTAATGTATTTTAGCATCAATCTGTTTTTGTTACCAATTGTGCATAATGAAGACCCCACACCAGGGGTGGGGAACTTGCGGCCTGCGTGATCATTTGATATGGCCGCATCAGAAATTTAATGTACAAAATCAGGTCAAAACGAAGCTCCATGACAAGCAGATACTTAGATAGCATGTCAAGAGAATCCCTTATCCCTCATAGTCACATAAAGGTTTAATTTTTTGATTAAATCAATTGTTTTTGCGACCCGCCAGAGATAATAATCCATCATTTGTGTGGCCTGTGATAGTAAACAGGTTCCCCACCCCTGCCCTACACAAAGGCGTGGTCAAACTTTGAAGAACTTCAAGCAATTGGTAAGTACCCATTTTTTATTTCTAGGTTTGCTGTTACTTTAATCAATTTTTACAATTCATGTATAATAAACTGCATAGATCTGAATGCTTGCATTCAGTCCTACTTTTTCACATCATTCTGATGTCTACCAGTTCTGTTGTACTGTTAACTATTTGTGTGTAACATTGCTTTTGCTTGACCACTATTGATCAGTGCCTTTCCTTTTCCCAATTTTTGTTTATGCAGTCATTTCATACATGACAGGATTGGGTCAGTTATTAATGTTCCTTGTGAAGATGCAAGTAATGAATTAAGGTCTTGGTGCATGTGACAGGTTCTTGATAAGCATTTCGTTTTGAATACTCAAACAATTCAACCTCATCTCTTTGTTGCAACCAGTCACACTTGCAATTCACATAAATCAGATTAATCAAGATCAAATTACTCATTACCACAGTTACATTATGTATCTGAATCAGCGTGCAACCAACACTGAATCAAGGTCTGCTGATAAGCATTGAGCACTCTAAAATAAGAACAGGTTTATTGTGTAATGAGGCACAGAGTAAAAGTCCAACATTCAAAGATACAATACATAATGAATCAGGTATCTTTATTGTGTCTAAAATCCAGACATGACAGGTGCATACATAAAAAACAGTTTTCCAGATGCAAATATTTTGGGATATATGGATAGTACTTAACCATCATTCAACAAAATGTCACGTTTTACATAAGCAATGCCATAAATGTGGTTTTTCTCTTAACACTTTCTGTTCCAGTAGGCTAAAATCCAGCAGTTTGCACATGTCTTTGCACAGGAATATCTCCACCGGACAATTACGCTAGAGAGCTGTTCAAACCCTCAAAAGACTCAGCAAGTCTTTGAGTCTGCAATGAAAAAAAAAATTTTTTAGTTTGGGGTTTCAGTTTTTTGTGATTGACATCATAAGCAAGGTAGGTTTTTGGCCATTTTTGGTTGCTAGTACCTGACCAGGGCCCAACTGCTAGACGGAAGTATTTCGCTCAAGTTTTAATTGGAAACTAGTCTAGAATCCTAGTCTTTTGAGCCTTTGATCGACTTTCCAGGGATCTGGGTTCAAATGTTATGGTCTAAAAACAACAATTAGTTGTCTAATGAGGGGATTAATTAATTATTTTGTTGATTTTAGGTCATAACTTTTGAACCCAAAATCCTAGCAAGTCATCCAAAGTCTCAAGACTCGGATTTTAACCTAGTTTCCAAGACAAACTTGAGCAAAATACTACCATCTAGCAGTTTAGGCCTGGGGCCAGATAAAGTGGGTGAAAAAGGCCTAAAACTACCACACTTAGATGTCACTCACAAAAAATCTGAAACTCAATACCTGAAACATTTCTTTCGTTGCAGACTCGAAGACTTGCCAAGTGTTTTGAGGGTTTGAACAGCTCTTTACCACAATGACCTAGCGAGTTATGCAGTTGCTAAGACATCCTAGAAACTGGGTTGTCACCAGTGATGCCAGGTTATTTTGTAAAAACAAGCAAGAAAATTTCAAAAACAAGCCCAAAATGGGTAATTTAATGGAAAAACAAGCCCAACGTGCGTTTGGTAAGAAAATTCAAAAAAACATAAAAACAGCTGGTTAGTTCAATACAAAAACAAGGAGGCAATCCCGAAAAGCAAGCCCAAAATGAGCACATTTACACAAAAACACGCCCAAATTTCGTTTTGCAGTAAATTGAAAGAGCAAAATGGCCATGAAATTTGATAAAAAAGCAATCCGCAATACGGAAATCTGCAAAAAACACGCATATTTTAATCAAAACAAGCCCAAAAGCAAGCAGCCCGCAAGTCTTCAAAAAAACGCAAATCCACAAAAAAACAAGTCCAAATTTGCGGGAAAACCGCAAGGTTGGCAACACTGGTTTTCACCCAAAAACTACTGGCAGTGAAGGTGTTAAGATAAATTCCAACAGTTTGGTGGCTGCTTTTAATGATTTCAGCAACTGCCATGGCAATCATTTCCTGACAAATAAACCAAAAAGAGCTACTGATCATAGTTCAACCTCAACAGACCATCTATACCAGTGGTTTTCAACTTGAGAGTCATGATTGTTTTCTGGAGAGGTGGTAAGTAGACATCGGCTGAAGCTTGAGTTACACCAAATAGAAACCAGTCCTAACATGTTTGATGCAACTGCAGATAAAAATCCATTTTTGTGGAATTCCTTTTTCATAGTTTGATGATATATGAAAATCTGAGCCATGTGATAGTCATGAAACATTATTAGAATGTATTGATAGTTTTGCTTTGCATCATTGAGCCTGACATCACCTAGCTAGGATATGCATGGTCAGGTCATGGGAAGCATCAATGCTGATGACAGTGTTTGTTACTTTGTGGGTTTCCAGCAATGGCATAATAGCCCAACTGAGATGGGGGCAGTGGTGCATCTAAACTGGCAAAAGTGGTCTGTTGTGGAAGAGAGACCATATTTTCTACAGGTGTCTGAAAACCCAATCAAATGTGGCTAGTGGCCTAGGACAACTAGCTATTTAGATAGTGCTACTGGTAGAGCTCGACCAATAAGGCTTATTTGGGGCAGTGCCAATGTTTTTCATTTTTCATTGCCAATAACTGGTATTTTACCATTGCTCAAGCGATAGTTGAAAGACATTATAGTGCCCTTTTTCCTTTAGTATGTAGGCCATAAATGGAATAATTACACAAGTTTCAAACGAAAGGGTAGATTGTGGTAAGTTAGGAACATATTACAAATAAGCAATAAAATATACATATGACACAAGCATAAGAGCAAAGAGTAATTATGAAGATGACATTAATACAATGTATGACTCATTACAAACAATGATGAAACCATTACTCCACTGCGATGACGAACCATGCAACATCCAAATTCTACACAAACCTAGATCATTAAAACAGTCAACCAACACAGCATGTACCCTAATTATTTCGCAGGCAGTCATTTGTTTACCGCACAAAAGCCTGTGCTATTAGCAATAGCACTAAATTTGCCAAAGGCACCACACTTTGAAAGTGTTAAAAAGTACCATACATCCATTGCCATTGAAGTTAGTATTCATATTATTCATAAGCTCTCACTTGCTTTAAACTATTACTAAATTTGGCATAGCTGCTCTACACCTTTGTACCACAAGCTCTCTGTAGCAATGGCTAATATATGATTTTTTGCTCATATCATTTTCACATGCATTGAGTCAATATTCAGTGACCTGTATGAAGAATTTTTTATCTTACGCCCGCTCTGAACGCACTGTGGGTTTCTGCACCCACACGCATAACTCTGCGGGTTATACCAACAACATGAAAAAGAGAAGAAGGATAAGTACAACCAAAGAATGATTAACATTGAGAAGTCTTCACTCGTCCCCTTGTCTTTACAACTAGTGTTGGGATGGCACCAGAATGCACCAGAGTCAATAAAAGATTGGCTGAAAAAATAGCTGAAAAACGCAGGGAGCCATATGCATCTGTCATGGCTTACATAAGGACAAAGCCCAGATTTGCTCTTTTGAGGAGCACCCTTGCTGTAATACAAGGATTTCACGGCAAACAAAGTAAGGTTCACCTTCAGGATCTCACAGACACTGACTTCAGTTTAATTCCTAAAACCAAAATCATGTAAAGCATGGTGTCAAAGACATGATGCTCGTTATAGTTGTGAAATAGGTGGCTAGAGCACTTAAGCCATGACATTATGAATGAAACTTTGCCATTTCTAGAACTAAATATCCCTTTCCATTTACTATACATTTTGTTTTTCATGTACTCAACACTTCTTGGATTAACGTTTGCTGCTACACTCATTGTTATCTGTCTATGCCCTTGTCTCTTCAACAACATTTGGTGACAACATGCATCTGGCAGGACATACTTTCATACATGGAACTCACTGCATCACGGTCTGTGGGTGTTGGGTAATTGTGACACTCCTTCACGATTTATATGCATAAACATTGTTTTCTGCCCTTGCTACTTGTTTTTGTAATGAAATGTTGTGTTCTAATACATTGCTCTCTTCCTCATGACCCTGATTGTTGTGGACTTCCTTCACTTATGTGGTTGCACCACCTACTTATCTGTACATGTCTCAACTCTTCACCCATTGCTTACCCACCTTCATCTGTGTTACGTTGATGTCTATTGTGTATATACTATAAAACAATTATGTTATAAACATTTTTTATGCGTTTTATTCTTTGCCCTTTATATACTGTTTTTGTCACCATGGTTCTCATGCATATTCTATGTGAATTTTGTGTTTGGTTTTGGTTGTGTTATGTGTATTTGTTTGTTTATTATCGTAACTCTGCGGGTTCCCAGAACCCATGCAGGACTATAGATGCCACACCAAGTCTGTTTAGACTTGGCAATTACAAAATACCACTGGAATCTTTTATGGGAGTGGCTATAGATCCAGCAGACGACCTTTATTTTTGCAAGGTTATTCATCCGCCGCTTGTAACATGTCAGTAACGCACAACAAATGTACAGCAGACTGCAGTACACTTGTTAGAGATGTATTAAACGTAAACCTTACCCCTAAAGCTAAATCTAGCCCCCTAAACCTAAACATAGTAAAATGTTGCCATCAAATAGAGAAGTAGGTTCATGTGACGAAAAAATGTTGTTCCCAATGCAGAGAAGGTCTTTTCACCAAGCATGTCCACGCGTAATGGGAGGAATTGTCTAATTTATTTTCATCTTAAAATGAAAGGAGATGTGGTAAACAAAGCAACAGCCTAGTCAGCATCAGATTTGTGATCAAAGCATCAGAAACCAAAAATGCTCCTTAAAACCTCAGATCTGATGTTGTTAAAACATCAGAAGTGGCAATACTGCAGTGTACTCAAGAGACAAATTATGGGTCAAGACAAGTATACTCCGACCAGTTTTTCTTTACTTTTTTCAAAACTTTTTAATCTTTCGGTTTAGGGGTTAGCATTTGGGCTACAGTTAGGGTTTGGTTTACCTTTTGTGTTTACTATGTTTCTACCAAGCCTACTGCACTCTCGTCATGCATTACTGTCATATTACAAAAGGTGGTCAAATAAGGTTTCAAATTTAAAGATCCACGGCCGTTCTGTAGCCACTGCCTGAAAGTTTGTGATCCCATTTGGGGTCACGGCCCATAGTTTAAGAAGGCCTGCTGCACTAGACTACCATGATGATGCTGTTAAGGTAATAAACTTAGCATTTTATTCGAAACATGTTACGTGCCACAGTCCTATAGCCACTTGCTTTTTATCACAAGCTAAATTCAAAGCTAGAAACACAAAAAGCAACTGTAGAGTGAATTCCTAGCATACAGAACAAAGCAATCAATTGACAAAACTTAAATCTGAACCTAAAAGAAATCAACAAAGGACAGTTTAACTCAACAGATAGCTTACTATGAATATATATCTTTCAACAAAAGAGTGCTAAAAAGTTTTGATTGACAGAAACGAATGCTGAAATCGACTGCAATTGAATGAAGATGATGAGACAGAGAAAAAATGAATAAAAGTGGAATAAGATTGTGTTCTCACTGCCTGCCATCAAAGGTCTTCTACACGAACCACAGCTAATGTTCTGTGTACTTCCATCCTGTACACTGTGGTGTTGTGATGCTGTTACATTGCAACATGGACACCGAACAAACAATTATGCGACTCATGTTAATTAAGTGAATTATGTCACAAAATTTTAAGTAAATAGTAAAAATGTAAAAAGTATGTGTGTGTACATGGAATTGTGTTTAAATTGTAAATATTACTGCTAAGTTAGAAACAAGATGTTACTAAACAAAGTTGAAAAATGTTTTGAGTATATCGTTGTGATAATGCTTTTTTTGTGAAGACGATTGTATTGCAAATGCAAGTTGTGGTATTGCATGATACGGGAGACAAGTGAAAGTTTTAGCGTAAAACTATTACAACACTAGTCTCTTAACACATTGAGAGCTGGCGTACGATATATTCGTACTTCGATTTCGGCCTGAAAAACAGTAGTTTTCGGTTGCCTTACCAACGCCCTAGCTACTCCGCCGATTGCGCTAGAGAGCTGTTCAAGAGCGCAAACGGATCGGCTAGTCTAGTAGATTGGACTAGAAAAAAAATTTTTTGGTTGGGGGGTGCGGATTTTTTGTGATTGACGTCATAAGTGAAGTAGTTTTGGGGTCATTTTGGCTCATGTTGCCTGACCTAGGGCCCAAACGCTAGGCCAAAGTGTTTCGCTGAAGTTTTCATAGGAAACTAGGCTCGAGTTCGAGTCTTTTGAGCCTTTGATCGACTTTCTAGCGTTTCTGGTTTAAAAGTTATGATCTAAAATAGACAAATTAATTAATTAACTAATTAGTCAAATATTTTTACTAACTAACATCACAACTTTTGAACCCGAAACCCCAGCAGGTTATCCAAAGTATCAAAAGACTCAGATTTTAACCTAGTTTCCAGTAAAAACTTTGACGAAATACTACCACCTAACGGTTGGCGCCCAGGGCCAGGCAAAGTGGGCCAAGGTGGCCTAAAAGTCCTCTACTTATGACGTCACTGACAAAAAACCCGCAACCCCGAGCAAAAAATTTTTTTTCGAGTGCAGACTAGAAGAGTTGCTGCGTCTTTTGACGCTTAGACCAGGTCCGTAACCCGTACAGGAGCGGAGAAATTCCCACGCAAAGCCACGTGCGTTTAGGCGTTTTTTTTCCAAAAATCACCGAAAGCAGCCGGATGAGAAGAGTTGAAAGAAATTGGAGTCACGAAAAAATTGCAGATTGATTGGAATATGTCATCTTGACGAATATTAACAACTAATGCAATGTCATAAGATGCATCACGAGATTATTCTCAACTACATCTTAAAAAATGTGCGCAAACCAGAAATTTGAGCCAAAAGGATGCACAACCCAGAAATTCACGCCAACAGTGTTCAGAACCCAGACATTTGTGCCAAAAGCTTGCACATCACGTTTTTCGGAACTCAGCTACAAAAGCCCAGACCGATCAAAGCAGAAAGAGTGAGAGTAAAGATGAGAAAAAAGTCAGAAGTGCTACATTTAATCTGACCTTCCAAGCACAAACAGAATAGGGGTAACCGAATGGCATTCAATTGTGCTTGCTCATCTCGTGCTACAAATGAACACTATTGCTAAACAAAGTGGAGTCATTTCCAGGTTTTTGCTTGTCACCCAATTTGTGCGGTAGGATAAACTTAACGCAATTATGCACTGCATTGTGCTGATTGTATGTTTCAATAAAATCATGAACTCACCACTTAATTTAGTAACGGAACGGAGTCCACAAGTTGTTGCCAAGAAGTAGTCTGTGTAACTTGGTTGTGGTGTCAATGTCGTCTCAGTATTTTCTTACTTGTTTCAGACTTCGCAAAGGACTATAGAGACTGTACGAATTCACGGAATATCAACTTAGACTTAGTCGATTTTTGTGGTTATTTTCTTTTAATAACATTATTTATATGGGCTAGGGGTACTGTACTACACTGTGGTTCGTGACCCATCATAGTTTCGCACATAGCGACCAGAGTTGCCAGATTTTTGTCACCTGAAGTAGCCAAACATTGTTGTGAAACGAGCCAAATTGAAAGATAAGTAGCCAAACACTATTTTTTGTGTTTCGATGATGACATAACCATGTTCACTCAACTTTAGTAAGACCTTTTTGCAAAATATAAGGTTAGATATAATTATGGTGACCATGATGGCCTAAAGGCCCCCTTCGCTATGCCCATGGTGTAACGGCAGCAGACAGCAGTACTACACAATTAGCTTCTTTAGTAAGTATACAAAATTTAGTATTACTATTAGCAATTGAACATTTCCTTGTCAAAGCAGATAAAACAAACACAAGTCATAAATACGTTTATAGTTAATGTATAGGCCTACACTGCATGCATGTGTGACAATGTCCATTTCTCTGATTTTTTCCCCAGTTTGCTACTCGAGATTTTCAACACTATTGTAACCAGAAAATCTTTATTTTTCATCATTAACGTTTGAAAATCAAAAAATATACCCGACAACCGCACTTCTACACTAGACTACGGTACTGTAGACTAGATAAGCCAGTATGTGCAAAACATGAGAAAAACATAGCAAATCTCACATCTTTGCAACCTAAACAAAAAGAAACCACCCAACAATTGTTCCCAAACTTCCTCTCGTGGCATACCATTTGTGGGTCACGTGCTGCCAGCGTGTTTCACCTAGGTGTCAGTGGTGTACAAATATGGAAATTTTGCAATTGGGTTGGATCCAAAATTTTCTCATAAACTCCATATCTAATCCGTATCCGAAAAACTAAAATTATCAACTCCGATATCCAATCCAAATCCAAAACTGCGCACTCAGCTGCACACTAGCGAAAATATTTGGTAATGACTATTTTGCCTCGTGAGGCAAAAGCTGTGGCTATTTTGCCTATATTCAAGCATGATTGGCTGAAGTGGTCAGTGGTCACGTGACAGGTATGATATGCACAAGAAGACAATGGTTAGGGTTAGTCTTCAGTTTACGCAAACAGACAATCTGACAAGAAGCCACTGACGTAGCTTGCCAGTACGAAAACCATGACAACACTTGTCTATTAGACTAAGCCATCAGAGATATCGTTATCAAGTAAGAAGGTCATACGTTTTGAACTTGTCATGACCATTTCAAACAATTTTGTTTATCTAAAGGTAAATGAGCTCCAGCAGTGCTGTTGCCTCATGAGGAAAAATACACACAGCCAACACACTGTCTTGAATGCCATGGCTACAATTGCCCAGGCCTACCACAATCAGTTTATGACAGTTCTTAACAAGAAGCATATAGGTAAAGGAAGCAAGCAGCAATAATGGTTATGATCCAGAGGGCAAGGAATTTTAGAACAACATTCCATAGCAAAAACAAGTAGCATGGGCAGAAAACAATGTTTATAAATATACATCATGAAGAAATGTAGATTTACCCACAGACCATAGTTGGGTGGGTTGCATGGATGAGTTGTTCCCAACCAGATGCATGGCGCCACCGCATGAAGTTGAAGAGTAAAGGATGATGAGGATGTGAACAGGTTACAGTATTATTAGCAGTATATAATCATTATTGATTTCAATAAGTATTAGGTACATGAAAAACAAAACAAAACAACAACAAAGAAACGTTTAGCAGGTTAGAGAATTATTTAGTTCTAAGGTATAGTTTCACAAAAAGCCATAGCTTATTCTCATCCTACAAGAGCAGGAATCAATTCTCTGATGGCGTTTTCAAGTGGTTCAAATAATTCACTCGCATCATGCACTGTTCTTTGGAAATGGGTCCATCTGGAAGATAAGCCTTTGGTGAATGCTGAGTATGCTGCTTGAGGGTATCTTGTGCATATTTTGAGAGTGATTGGCGGTCTTTTACCCAACTCTCAACCTTGTTTTTAATGTATTGTTCCCTGAATGATTCTGTCCTAATTACTGATCCAAGGAGGCGTTCACCTTGGTTTGTGATTTTGATTCCATCACCTTTGAAGATTTTTTGTGCGGCTTGCATTAGATGGCTGTCTTTTATTAGGAGGATTGTCTTTGCAGGTTTAGGGCAGCACCCAAGGAAAGTCTGGTCCATTAGCCTGTAGGTATTCCTACCATTTTTTTACTCCTGCCAGTGATCCGACTGCAGAGCTATCATCTGCACACCATACCTGTTTCACTTCATCATTTGCAGTTTCGTTGCTCAAGTCAATGATTCTATCAGTGGTCGTGTGGATGGGGCATACATTGCTATAGCTGCATTGTCTCCTTATGTCACACCCTCCTGTGACTGTATGTGGTCACCATTTTCCAGATAGCATGGCGGGTGTATTGTAACTGTTGTATAGGTATGAATGATCTTAACAAGAAGTGCACAATTTTTTTTCTATATGGCAGCGCAAGTTATTATGGCTAGTTGTGCACAGTGACAATTCTCATATACTTTCTAATGGAGATGTTCAAATCAAATGTCAATGATAGCCTACAACTAGCCTAGCTGCCTACATTGCCATTTGTGTGGGCTACATGATGCTGGACTCCATCTGCAATGCCAACAGCTATTATTCGCCACATTCATTGATTTAACCATGACAGAACCATCACGACTATTTTATGTCCAATGAAATCACCTTAATAATCCCGTTTTCATTTGAAACTGTCTTTCCAAACTGAAATTCCAGAACTGCTACGCTAGGCTTAGAGAAGAAACAACCTTGCCACTTTTTGTTAAATCCAACACTTCACAAATTTTCATTCTCAGTTCAGGTGTATTTCCCTACAACAACACGGTCAAAATGTCCATGCGTTTTCACCATGTTTATTACTCCTATTTAGTTGTAATGTGAGGTAAGGCCACTTTCTAGTGACCTTGAGTTAACTAGTGAGCTACTGTACTGTACCGTACAGTACGTTGACGTTCACGTTGGGACGCCGTTGGGACAGAAACACTGGTGAACTTCGTTCAACACTGAAAAAAAACTTTTTGCAATTCCTTAATAAACACCAACATTTTACTATGATCTACCAATAAATATATTTCAAAAACGGAAACATGTCTCATCTGAATAACGTCGGGCTGCGTCATGACAAAGTTATAGAATCAATATTGCTCATCTTCACACAGCTCCAAACTGCATGTTGCTTGAGACGTCATTAGTCTGAAAGTTAGGATCCCGAGCGGCAGGGAGCATTGCAGTCTATCGGGAGAAATTAGACAAGTACGTTTTTAGTAACATGATTTCGAAATATCGGAATTCTTCCTCATACAACTATTATTTCATATCAAGACTTTTTGCATGGCCACGTTTTATTTCATTTGGATAATCCGGATTCGGATCCAGTTGAAAGGGAAACGATTTCCTATCCAATTCAAATCTAACCAAATCCAAAAATCCTGGCGGATTGGACTCCAAAATCCGGATCCTGTACACCACTGCCCAGAGATGAGCGGACTGTGAAATTTTTCAGTCCGAGTCCAGTCCTGATCCGATAAAATTGAATCCGATCAAGTTCTGATCCACAAATTTTTGAAGATCATCAGTCCGATCCAGTCCTGCTCCTCCAATGTAGAATCATGTACTTTGATTTTGCTTCATGAGGCAAAATAACTACTGGAGCTAATTTACCTTAAGCAAAATACGATTGGTTGAAGGCAAAATAGTTTCAGCAGTGTTTTGCCTCATGAGGCAAAATAGACACAGCCTTTTAGCATTTCCAAAATTTAACAAGGAAGTGTCTATTAGGCTTCAGAGGGAAAAGCACTGCTGGAGTTATTTTGCCATTAGGAGAACCCGATTGCTTGGATTGGTCAAGTGACAAGAGCGATACACTTGAATTAGCGTAAGGTCCTTGTTACGTGACGTAAAACCCTAAACCTAAATCCAAAACCCAAACCAAAAACCTAAAGCTGAACCCAAAACTCAAGCATAAACTCAAAACCTAAACCTAAAAGTTGAACCTAAAACCTAAACCCGAAACCTAATTCGTAAACCTAAACCCTAAAGGTAAACCCAAAACCGAAACTTAAACATACACCCTAAACGTAAAACCTAAACCTAAACCCGAAACTTTTTGAAAAAGTACATTAAAGGCACTCTTATCAAAGGCGCAACCTCTGCAAGCTAAGCCAAAGGAAATGGTGAGAACAGAACCAACGAACAATCGCACAGCAGACATAGACACTAACCACTCAACTATGTTCACGTTGCTTGCTACTGTTGCAACCTCCCCGGTGGTGTTGCGTTGATTGTATGATTCACTACGAACGGGATGTGCGCGAAGAACACAAATATATACGTGTGGTGCGAGCAAGCAATAATAAGAGAGATTGTGACACACGATCTCTACTGTTGCTTGCTGCCACGGTGCAAAGCTTTGCGCATATGCCGCTCGGGATTTCCGATCGCAACACTTCTAAAACTCAACAAAACAATGCTGTGACCACGATGTGGAGGTCGTGCGGAGTTCAGCCTTCACACAAAGAACGTGCGATCGGTATGGTTCGTTGTAAAAAGGAGGAGATGTTGTTGCAACCTC
>Ga0210059_1008671_pt1 | contig 15991 bp, 9 predicted proteins | sample Ectturendosymbi2_FD_188042 | JGI IMG/M metagenome (GOLD analysis project Ga0210059, IMG submission 188042) | Ecteinascidia turbinata endosymbiont from Florida, USA - Sample 2 (SPAdes) (version 2) | ecosystem: Host-associated > Tunicates > Ascidians > Unclassified | place: Key West, Florida...
GTTTGCTTCAGAGTTTCATTGCTCGCTTGTTCAGCTCCATGATTGAGCGGTGTCCTTAGTGAATTAAAGCCTGGCTTTCTGCAGATAGTGTTTAGTAGAATTCGCAGGCGAGTGCACGACACTCACTTAGTGCAAAACTCATCACGAATAATGTTTGAAATTAATTTTATCCTAAAACAACACTGTAACACAATCAAATGTGAACACTCACCAGTTAAAGTCCATTACACTCTTGGCATAAGTCCTCTCAGATCATCTCAACAGACACAGAATCCGAAGGCACATTCTTGTAATCACCAACCTTATCATACTTAACAGTTTAGAGAAGTTATCTCTATCTAGTCCTATCGTCAGCTGAATGCTGTCAGATTGGAAGCTGGGTTTTTTATGGAGTCTCCCTATTAGAGCTCATGTTTCCTGTTTTAGGCGTCTACCTTAGACGGGACATGACGATTTAATATGCCAGTGCTTTGGGCATCTCCTAATTTGGTAATCAAGCAGAGTTTACTGACTTGCAAGTCTTTTTGGTGTTACGAGTAATCTATTTGATATTGATTATATTACTTCAAGTTTGTGGTATTTTATGTGACAAACTTTTATATTGGCAGTTTCCATTTATTCTGTGATTTGACAGAGCTTTTACCTTGGACAAATATTTTTAAATTTATCCGAACTTTGTCATCTATAACTTATGGTCCAGGATGACAGGGATTTCTTAGACCAAATTACCTCATAAAATATTTTGTCATAGGTTATCCCGGACAAGCCATTTTATGAAACAGTGTGGCAGAGTTTCGTGGGGACATGCCACTCCTGTTAACTGAAAATGAATCTACCTTCATTTTCAGTAGACTAAAAAACAATAGGACTTACAGTTAATGCCTCCGTTATTTTAGCCTTAAACTCAAAGTTTATAGAGAACCCGGGAGACCCACAGCGATTCCCTACCACTAAGAGCTTCATTTGAAGACTCAAAGTTTATAGAGAACCCGGGAGCACCACAGCGATACTCTACCACCAAGATAACTTCATTTTTTTTGCTTCTGATGTCTAACCAAAGTGGTTAGTACAACCGAAGGAGGGTAGTGTAAACACCACTCTGACCTGGGCCTGTAAAGCCAGCTCCTTTTAAAAGCAAAAGTCATGCGTTCAAGTCGTGCTTTTACTTAGAATAACTAAAAGTCTTATCTCTGGCTAACACGCATGATTGGTGCATGATCAGAGCATGTTCTATCTAAGGTTTCACTGGGAAAGTCCCTACATAATACCTAAAGGTGTTTGCACTTCCTGTGTTGCTAGGAAACAACACCATGTTTGTTTGCAAATATCCAATCCGGTTGCTGTTGAAGGTAGGGCGTTTCAATGACGTTTTTTTCATGATTCATTGATTTCGGATTTTCTTATTTGAGTCTTTCTCAGTCCTGGTTTTCGTAGCTTCTGGCTTGCCATATGGTGATCCTTTCCAATGTTCAATATTCAAGTTGTAGTAGACAATATTTTTTGTCTGCTACACTTGTTTTTACGTACTCAAACGCCAGTAATTCTCATCATCCTCAATGCTAGGGACCTATACTATAGGTGTGCGGCACACATCCAATTAAACTGATAGTGACGTGACTTTGCCCAGATCAAGCTATCAAGGGAAAATCACAAAAAAGGATTGAAAAATAATTAGGCCTTTTAATTGATTTTGAGCCAAATTTCAAAACTCTCCTGTTTCAACTTGCTTGGTTTAGCTGACTTTTTGATGCATCACTCGTTCCCGTTTCGTTTCTTGATGTGGCAACCCTGGGTGTGCAGGGTGTGCACTAATTCAGCTTCACATCTGTGCTTGCAATATGTAGATCATTTCAAGCTTCCTAACTAATTCGTCACAGCTCAGGCGGATTCAGTCCCATGGCCACGGGGATGCTTTGGTGGGCTTCGCCCCTACAGGCAAAGCCCCAAGCCCCCCAAATTAAATCATGTAATACAATAAATCAGCGGAGATTTTAACAAATTTTCAATATCAAGCCTCCCTGCACAAACGTAAAGCCCCCCCAATGAATACTCTCTGACGACCGTTCTGGGCAGATTGATCCTAACGGCTCACACAAACACGTATCTGTTCTGTACCCACAGTAGTTGTACATATAACAGCCACATAAATACTGTAAAAATGAAAGTTTTCTTGCGTACTTTATGTGCATTTTCAATTCTTGTGTAGGCTAGTTCAGCAAGTTTGAAACTGTCAACCCTAGGTGTCCGCCATCCTAGCCGCATAGTATACGTTCTCTGCTCGACTGCTATTCGACAAGACTGTCGCGCAGCCATTTTTTTATTTGTGAACCGCCCCATCGTAGCGTTGAGTGTGTTTTCATGCACTCTTTGAATGCACAACCTTATATTTTTGCAATTGTGAACTGCTCTGTCCTAGCGCTGAATGCTGTGTTTTGCTCCGGTCTTCTAACTTGAAGCGCTAATTAATATGTGTATTACAGTGACACATTGTAGGCTACAATAACGACTAAGGAGAGTGCGTGTAGAATAATATGCACACTGTGTCAACAAACTTCGCCAAACATCAATATTCAAAATGACGTCATATTGTGACGTCATAAATAGCATATATCCAATTACATTGATCATCATAAGCCACTCCACTGCTAAATACTAGAATTTGTTATGGAGCGTACAATCAAGCAGTCGTCCTATGCATCACCAGACATCTTCACACCACTGACGGATCCTTATTGTAAAACATGTCCTTGAAAAAATTTCAAGTGATCTGGCAACCCTAGTTGCCAGACGTCCTTGAGCGCCAAGAACTGTCCTTGAATTTCCTATTAAAACTCGTTATGTCCTTGATTCTTGAAAGACATCTTGTTGTCCTTGAATATTTTCCAGCGTCCTTGAAAATTCTTGAATAGTTTTTAAATTGTTCATTTTTTAACTATTTATTACATTCAACATTCAAGAATCATGAATAAACAATGTAAATGAACAGAACAATGTGTAAACTTGTTTCCGTTTCAGCACCTTCAGTTGTGTAGTACAAAGTAAACTATTCCAGAAACGGTTGTGTTATCATAATACGTTTTTGTTTAGTTTTCAGTTTCGTACATGGTTATCTTAACCTGACATGCCCGTACGTCAAAGCTTGTAGAATGGGTGAAAGTAGCTATGGGAGTCCGAATAAATTTTTTCAGAAGGGGGTGCAACGTCGACATTTTGCTTATTTTTTTCAGGTTGCTGACGTTACAATGCAAACGGATGTTCACAAAACGCTTTACTGTTTCTACACCACAAAGAAAATGCCCCATGAAAGCACACGCTCTATTAGCATCTATTTGAAAATATTTTGCAAGTGGAGCTGTATACGAATTGGCCACAAAGGTGTACTATCTTTCATCCGTTACAGATTTTGCTGAATTTGCACATATTCACACAACTGAGTTTGAAATGGACCTGCACTGTCAATAAATATCTTTGCGGTTCTCTCATTAGTCTGTGCTGATTGAACAGAACTCACTTCTGAAATCATTTATCCGAATTGTTTTCTACACTTCACGTATCATAAATGCATTTTCGTTTCATAAACTTCCTAGTATCCTTTTTTGAGAGCACTTTCTACAAACAAGTCATAATTTAAGAACAATCAACGATCAGCAAACTTTAATCAGGCTCTACTGGTGCTAAAAACATAAAAATACGTTAAAAACTTGCCAACGTTTCGATAGTTGATGCAACTATCTACATCAGGGCTGAAAAAACGAAAACATTTTCGTCCTAAAAAAACGAAAACATTTTCGTTTTTAGCCCTGATGACGATAGTTGCATCAACTATCGAAACGTTAGCAAGTTTTTAACGTGTTTTTATGTTTTTAGCGCTAGTAGATCCTGATTAAAGTTTGCTGATCGAAGTCCTGGCGTCTCCGAAGCAGAAAGAAATCAACGATCAGATCTACATTAGCGGTGAAAAACCACGAAAGTTAGACACTCTCGCAAAACTGTTTCAAACAATGAGAAATGGATCTGTACCTTGACACGACTATCGGACAATTTACTAAAATTAGAACTTACCAAAATTAAAACACCAAGCAGGCGTAAAAACTGAGTATGATGAATGATGAAAATTCGCCACAGGCAATATGGCTTTGCACTTAGTACTCGCTCAGAAGTCAGAACTAAGCCTTAGCGATTAAGACTTATTCCAACAAGCCTTTCATAGAGGTATTTCCAACAAGCCAGTGTTACAGGCAAGTTTGGCCTGAAACAACTCGTCTTTGTACAGAAAATAATCTGGCTGAAAAACCCTCAAATCTGAGGAAGCTAGAACAACGATGAAAGGCTGTAACCAATCAAAATTTATTATATCAGCTGACTTGACTAAAAACTGCTATTCAAGGGCACTAACCTCAAGTCACCTTAGTGAAAATGCACCTAAACGTCAGCAGAAGTCACAAGACAATTACTTAATGGTCAAACACGATCAGGAAATGCACATGACAGGAAATGCGCAAAAGGAACGCGAACTGAAGTTCAGAAGAAGGAAACTCTGACATAAACAGAGCAACGAAAGTTCCAGAAGCTTTTGAAATTGACCAATCACCAGAAGATTCAACAAGAAGCAGCCAATTAAAACACCTAAAATAAAGAGGTGTTGACAAACTCTGAAACAAGCTTCAAGTATAAGTACAGCCACATTTGGACCTAAAGTCAGTCTTTTTAAAGACTCACTCCACCGTTACCCATGGGGTTGCGGTTAAGCCGTTGCGGGAGCTTAAGCGCCAGCAAGGGTCAGGAAAAACTGGCTTGTCCGAATGAAGCTCTTTTAGATTATTTTGTGAAAGTCAGATTGTGAAAGTGAAGTTCTGTCGGATTATTTTGTGAAAGTCAGATTGTGAAAGTGAAGTTCTGTCAGTTTAAGTTATGAAAACTGTATTGTAACGATGTAGTTTTGTCAGGCAAAATGATGCAGATGTTCAGGACGAAACTATTAATTTTGGCTGAAATTTAGCTTTGTTAAATTACTGTTGAAGGCAGAGTTCAGTAAAGAGGTTTACTCTCTTCGCCGTTGAAGGTTTTACCTTCTTCCGCTTCCACCCTGGGATGCCGTATAGAAAGTGAGCAATGCTTTTTATACCGCCGTGGCCGAGCCACACTTGGGTGCGGTCATTTACTTCACTCTACATGCGTGTACACTTTAGTGTATACCCGTTCCTGCTTGACATGTCGATTGCATGTCTGTAATCCGCTTGGGTCGAACCCAGCTCGGCAGAGGTCACTGAATTACTTTTGATTCTTCTTCGAATCAGCCCTTTTTGCTGAACTTACTTTCGACTGAAACCAGCTACACCCGAAGTTTTGATTAATGATAAATTTCTGCCTGAACAAGCAGTACTTGCCTCTCAGAACGAAATGCGGCCAGTTAGAAGTGAAGCGTGAACATGTCAGTATCTTATCAGAGTTTATAAGATTAAATGCATGTACACCCAATGAATGTAGTCATGTACACGACGAAATTGGGTGGTCTCTAGTGAGACTTAGCAATTTGTTGTGCTTTAGGTTTAACTTTACGCTAGTACATGGGTTCGTCTTTTAGCTGCTAAACCAAGGGGGGCACTCATGAGTCTTAGCTCACTTAACCTCCCTAAACCTTCTGACTACTTCTTTTTATGGACATGTTCAACACACATGTAAATCAGTTAAGTATAAGTTTATTCGTGTATGTTATAATAAAAGTACGAGAGTACTCACCAATTAAATTTCCTTGTAATTTGTAATAGAATTTCTCTCTTTTTCTCGATCTCTCGATTCATTCCAACAGACCAGCAAGAGGACGGCCAGCAACTCAGCAACATAACAAGTAGCTTCCATCTAATAGGAGTTACCTTTACCTAACTCATCATGACAACTGAATGTCTCCCTATGGGGAACAAGGCTTTTATGGTGATGGGCTACTATCGCCCTAATTTCCTGTCTTTAGGCTTCAGTTTGAAACAGGATGTACTGATTCAGTAGGCCTCCGCGCCAACTGTTTTCCTATCGAAACGTTCATCACATGCTTACGGTCTTACCATTCTAATTTCTACAATGTCATTTCAAGTCTAGTATTCTTTTCATAAAGTAACGGCGATTACCCTGGACAAGACATGTTAATAAATAGTCTGTCAGTGATTATGTGGACCAAACTGTTTTTATGAAACAATTTATTGAGGGTTATGTGGGACGAGCCAATTTATAAAACAATTCATCAGGATGCGTCCCGAACCATGTTATGTGAAACGGAGTGACAGGGTTACTTATATTAATTGTCAATTTAACGGGAGAGGGTGACAGGATTCGCCTTAGGATTGAACAAGGCAATAAATTGCCTTTTGACAGTATCAATCCATGTGACAGAGTTCCACTAGGACTGAGCAAGACAATAAATTGCCTTTTGACAATATCAGTCCATGTGGCCACTGGTATGACTGTATTCCACCAGGACTGAGCAAGACAATAAATTGCCTTTTGACAATATCAGTCCATGTGGCAGCATTCCAGGGGGACAAGCCACTTCGTTACACTAAAAACGAATCTAATTTTTTTTTTATGCTTCATTGAATTTTTTTTATGCTTCATTGATTTCGGATTTCTTCGGCTGAGACTGCTGTATTTCCAGCTTTCCAGTAGCTGTCCAGCCTAGCCACTATTCAGTAGTCTTTCAGTTAGATTCCAATTTGCCTTTCAAGTTCTGTTGTTGTAACTTTAAGTTCTTTTACATGTAGAGAGCAATGTAATTGTTCTGCTACAGTCATTAAAGTGTTACGTTCTTGAGTGAAATATTCGATATGATATTTATTGCAATTGAGTGGTTATATAGAAATGGAGATTAAGGATGCATGGCAAAATTAACCTTTATAAGTATAAAAGAAATGCTTGAATAGGGGAACCAATCCAAAAAGATTGTTGATCTCCTTATCGCATACTGAAAGAAACGAATTGATAGTATGAGAATTATGTGAGCATTGTAACATATTGAAAAGTGCTTGAAAATTTGAAACATCGTGATTTGGTGAGTACCATTATGTTTTATATGCACATTGTTAGTATAACTAATAGAAATATCAAAATAAGAATTAAATATTATTTTGATGTGTGCACTTCTTAGAGTAAACAGTTAAGATAGAAGAAGTAGCGGACGATTAATAGGGTTTGTAAACCATACATAGTTTCTGCGAGAACGATCCCAGATTCAGTAATGAGAACTCGCGACTTAATGATGTCTACTGGATCTAAAGCATAACTATGCCACCCTATAGGGGTCGCATATTACGTAACACCAGGTAGTATTCTACTGTGTGAAAAGAAGCCTGCATTAGCATAGCTTGATAGCTATTCAGTCAGCCACATCGGTCGCACTCACAACCTCACACTATAACGGATTTTTCAAACTTGCGGAAGCACTGCTACAGATTCACTCACGCTTCATTTGACACAGTATGAAACAAGGTGTCCTAGGGGGCCATGCTCCCTGAATTTTTAGAATAAGTAGTCACGTTGCGCTTTGAGAGGCGGTATCCGAAAGAAAATACTGTTGCTCGCCTAAAATGAAACATTTTGGCTCCTCAAAAATTTTGGGCTGGCTACGCCAATGAGTCACTGTATCGCTGCATCACCTGTCAAAGATATCTGAGGTCAAGTATCACATGCGGAAAAGCGCATTAACTGTCGTAACTTGAAGTGAATCTTTGAAGATTCATTGTCATATTATTGTTACACAACAAAGAGCAATAGTAGAACAATGCGCTCGCAAGTTTCGTAACATTTGAGTCTGAGTCTGCAAGCAAAGGAGCAGACATTAGTGAACTGCAAGCTCATCACTGCATCACACCAGAACAATGAAGCTGGTTCTTGTGCAGTGTGAGTGCCATACCAGTAAATAAAATGTTATTGCAAGAATTAAATAAATTAATCAGAATCAAGATGCTGACTTCAGATTTTCCAGAAGTTTTTGGTTCTTAGTTCAATTTATGTGGGAAAATACCCATTTCGCCCTCCTGCGGACGCCCACGAAAGTATGAAAGTAGCCACCGTATCTCTTAGGAAAACAAAATGTCCTTGAAAAAATTTCAAGTGATCTGGCAACCCTAGAAACTACTATATTCTTGAATGGAAAATACAGTAATACAACATACATTTCTAAAATTTTATCAGAGTAAAAAAAACCCGGATTTTCAATAAAAACCCCAGAACCCCAGATAAAAGAGAAAAACCTCAGATCTAGTGAAAAAACTAGCAGTGGCAACACTGATTATTATCGGTCGGACAGACCGCAGTATTTCACTTAAATATTATTTGATATTGTGACGAAACAAACCCTTATGGGTTTCCTGAAAGTCGGTCAGGTATCTGATGAATCTTGTGAATGCAAGGCCAAGCCACGTAGAACACATTAGCTTACGTCTCTACTCGTTTCTGGTAGATTTTGCGTCTGCCTTACTCAGATTTGCACAGATCCAGATCGCATATGAGTAGCATTACTAAATAGGGCTACCATACGCCATCTTTTTGAATTACATGTCCACTTTCTTCATGAGAAATGAAAGAAATGAAATATTCTTCGAGGACATTCAAAAATGTCAACATGTCCTCCTTTTTGCATTTATTATTTGGCATACTGTAGTTATAATCAGAGGCGTAACCAGAGGTTTGAGCCAGGGTGGAAACTTAGCTAAAAGGGGCCCACTGGCCAGCACTCAGAAAAAAACTTGAGAAATGATGGTGAATCCAGATGTGCATGGCTATATAGAAACCCTAAATCACCGGAAAACAATTCGAAAAATGCAAAAAAAACAACAACCTAATAGTTTCATTAACACTAAAAAAGCCTTCAAAAAACTATACATTCTTATTCTGAGACATTTCGGATTAATCTTAATCCATCTTCAGTCAAAAAAATAATAAAGCAACTCTTGGCAGTGCCAGCAATTCAAAAGCAAAAGACTCTGTGACGCAAGAAATAACAGTGCGACGCAAAAGACGTCAAAAGCAAAACCAAGACCGTCAACCCTGTCAAATTCGCTAACAGTGAAAGCAGGACCAACAGGTATGCAGAAAGTGCTAAAACAAGACCTACACAAGTTCGTAATCCACGTAAATAAGTCAAGACCAGCAGCAAAAGACCATTCACAGAGTACTGCAAACGAAGGATGCAAAAATTTGTTTAACATTTTCAAGTTCAACAATCAGTACGATATATATTTTTTTGACTGAAGATGGATTAAGGTTAATCCGAAACGTCTCAGAATAAAAATGTATAGTTTTTTGAAGGCTTTTTTAGTGTTAATGAAACTGTTAAGTCCATCCCAATTTTATGCTCCAAAACAACCTAATGAAAACCAAAGCAATACTAAAACCGAAATATAAGTTGGAAGTTCGACTTTCTGCCCCCTGTCAGTTACGTCACCGGGTATGATATTTTGTATTTAAATATCATCTGCAACAAGATACGTGCTAGTGGCGTAGCTTAGTTTAAGGGAGGGCCTGCAAGGTGTCTAATTAATCTGTTTTGGTTAAGTTAATTATAGGCTGTAAAGGTGGGAAAGCTTTAATATTAATCGTAACATAACAGTGGTAAATCTTGTTTCAGTATTTCAATGACTTTGGCATTAGAGTGCTGACTGCTGACTCCATTATACTGTACTAGCTTTGCTGATGAACAGTAATACGGTGATCAGTGTGTTATACAGCTTAGTGTAGTAATTTCTAGTAATTATAGCTAATCGGTAATGCTAAAAAAATGAAAAAATACGCCTGAAATATCTCTTTTTCACAAAAGAAACTGCAAAATATTCATGGGCTAAATAGGACAAGCAAATAAGGATATTATTTTGTTTGTTTTTACTGAAACATCGTCCACACTGTACGTCTTACTTTAATGCTTAAAATTTGTCAATATAGGCCTAATTGATATTTGACTTATTAAGTGTAGATAATACACTCAAGTAAGTGACAGTCGTAAATTGTTCTCCCTTTTGACAATGAAAATATGGCATCCCTATTGAGCTTATTAATAAATAAACATGGACAGAAGAAAGGGGATCGTCACCCAAGTGCAGAGCTTATCCAAGTGGTTCTAAAAAAACGTAAAAAGGCAAAAGAGGCAAATATGAGAGAGAGGGCATTTGCAGCTAAGTCAAGAAAAATTCAAGCTACTATTTACAGTGCCAGTGAAGTCCAGCGGAGACATTTCTGCGGAACCTGTGAGTGTAAGAGAACAGAAAATCGAGGAACATATTGTGACAGACTTAGATCTACGTATCGATGAAAGTAGACCTAGTTTAACCAGCGGTGCAGTAGCAGAAAAAAGTCAAGAAGTATCATCGAAAAACACGATAGATGAGATGGCGGACACTGTCACTGTTGCAACGATATCGGTCTCTGGTCAGCCAGTAAACCGGAAGAAATGCAGAAATAATGGTTGAAAAATGAAGCAGGTTCTCTTTGACAATGTAATGAAAAGTTATTTTCATGCCATGATGTTCCACAACACAGAAAAGACAGAAACTTGTCAATGGAAATGCACCACAAGTGTTGTCCGTCGCCAGAACCACAACGGCGCAGTAGATGGCAGAAGCTGGCTTTGTTTTTCTCCTTCACAAACTTGTGTTTATTGTTTCACTAAATTCACTTGTAGACTGATGTGTGCGGATACAACTATACGTGAGCATTTCCTTATTAGAAAAGGAATCTTCGATTGGAAGCATGTTCTTGAGCGCCTGAGGAGCCACGAGCAATCACTGGAACATATAGATGCCACGATTACATTTAGTCGCAGATGTAACTAATAACCAGGCCCGCTTGGGACACCAGGAGGGAGGAAGAGTTTTCTTTGAGGGACCCAAATTTTTTGAACTATGTCCAATAATTTCAAACCATGTCCAACACATTTTTCCAGGTGGGGGAAATTTTTCTAGGACGGATTCTCCCCCCTGCGCCCCTTCTCGTTACGGGCCTGCTAATCACCATGAAGAATTGATGGAGAGCTAGCAAGTCAGGTCAATCAATGCGAAAAATATTGGAAATCGCTTCTGCCTGCTACTTTGGTTTCTGTCGTAAAATTTATTTCTGAGCGAGGACTGGCGTTTAGAGATTATGAAAACGTTGGATCATCCAGAAAGTTTTTTCAAAAAAATATTCAAAGCTTTTCTCAAGCAAAATTAAAAAAAAAGGAAGATGCGATGCTTCTGGTGACCGATTTTGCAACAGTTTCACAAATCGCTAATCATTGTCAAATATCATTTGCATCATAAAGTTTTGTTATACTCAAGGGCGAATCCAAGGGAGGGGCGATTGGGGCGATCGCCCCCCCTAAAACCTAGGAAAGTAACTTTATTCACCATGATTTTGTGCAATTTGAAATACAGCATTCGTGATATAAGGCCATTTTGTCGTCCATTGTTTTGTCCAAGAGCGTACGCAAGGGAGGGTTGGGGTTAAAACTCTCCCTTGAGCTTGATAGTTTACAAAAACGTTATTACCTTTGCAAAGGAGATTAATTGTTTTCGCATAGTTTTTGATTGTTAATATGTCGACTTATTGCAAAGAACAAAGTATGAATTTGCATCCAAATTTCAAGGAACATTGTAAATGGGCCAAAAAGTAATAATTAGGTTTCGGTAGGAATCTGGGTTATCGTCTGGGCACAAAAACCGTCTCACCACTTTTTGCAGACCTTTCGTCCATTAGGCTATGCATGTTTAAGATTGTATTCGGCGATAGTTCACTTTATCCGAAAAATTACATTTATTTTGCCTGCTAAGGCTGATCAGCACAAGCGCTGACCACATTGGCTGCATTAGGCCTACCGATTTCTGCAGCATGATAGAACTGTTGCATGAGCTCAAAAACAGCAGTTGGGTCTCAGCAGGAAAAAAGGAAAACTAAACGTTTGCTGGAGTTCTATAAATAACTACAAAATCGAAAGTTTTCTTGCGTACTTTATGCGCATTCTCAATTCTTGTGTAGTTTATCAAGATTCGATTTTTCAAACCGGGGTGTGCGCCAGCCAGTCCACCCGCGCTTACTTTATGCTCGACTGCTCGTAGTCGACAAGACATTAGCGCAGCCTCTATTTTCCGCTGTAAATTTCTCTGACGAATTGATGAGTGTGTTGTACTCCCTGTTTTAACGCGCAGCCTGATATTCTTGCAGTTACGAGCTGTTGTATCGTAGCGTTGAGCGTTGGGTGTATTTTCCTCCGATAGCCTAATAATTTATCTTCAGTGCAATGACACATAAAATAAGGAGAGTGGATGTATAGAAAAATGTGGATATTATTTCAACAAACTTCGCCAAAACGTTGGTTTGGAAACAGGACTGTGACGTCAAATTGTGACGTCACAATCAGCGCATGCCAAATACAAATGACTACCCTATGCCACTGAATGAACCCCCCCCCATGACAATTTTCTGCGCACGCCACTGGTTTTGTCAAAGCAATGTTGTGAAGTATACATCACCTCTCTTACAGCAGCGAAGCCTTTATGAGACTTGACTACCAAATATTAGTGAATTCACCCCCCTAACCTTACTCGCTGGATCCGTCCTTAGTTACACTTGAGTTAACAAATGTGACGTCACAAGGTTATGTGTCTTTGTGTGAACGTCATAAATATTAACGATCCATGGAAATACTAGTGACTTCATCGATCACCCCCTACCTAAAGATTCTGTATCCATATATGGCGCCTCCCACCACGCCTGGGCCCCAGGCTCCCCACCATCTAAATCTTGCGCTGTGGCTGCTAACCTATCCTCTGAAACGTTTGGAACTTTCTACAATGCAGTTATGATAGGCAAAGTAATTGCTAAACGTTTGCAAAATATTTTACTTTGATGCCTCAAAATAAAAAAGTGCTTAAAATTTTTTCAGGTCGACGCAGCTTCTCCTTGTTGACAGACAGCACTGCTGTCCACAAATGCAATATTCACGCAACCGGATAGCAAAAGAATAAGGCCACTAGCTGGGGAGTAACTTATATGTTTCTTCGGTCCCATGGTGCACTACCTCAACCAGTAGCCTACTGCCAAAAGGTGAAACGGTAAGTTATCCATGTCTCGGTGTCATCCTTTCGGGCCTAGCTTTTTCACATGACTGACTTGTTTCATTATGACTTGATGCCCCCCTGAAAAATTTCTGCACACACCACACTATGGGGCCCTGCAAAAGTAGCCTACTTACAATTGGGCCCTGCGCTTGCTGAAGCCGCCCCTGTCGACGATTGTAGATTTACAATAAAACTGTGTCATGACTTTGTATTCAATTTATCAAGAAATTCTCACGAAATCAATTATCTAACAATTAGCGGTTGTTACCCAGTTAGCTAAAATACAAATATCCGTTATCCGGATAGCAAAAATTCTTGATATTCGAACTAACCATAGCGGGGGGAAAATTTTCAATTTGCCCAAATTTTTGCGCCACTGTGAGAAAAACGAATAAGAAAGTTTTGCAGGGCGATGATTCTGCTTAAGCAACTTGCCCAAACATATCGGGAAGTTTTTCCTGAATTTTTTAAATCTTGCCCGAATCTTCGCCCCACCTCGTATGCCTGTAGCTCTGACGCAGAAAATTTGGCAAAATACTACCTATCTACAGCTTGGTGTATTGGTTTCGCGCAGTCATAAAAATTAGCAGTGATGGAGTCTCGAGACTTGATCTCGGTCTCGAGATGTGTCTCGAGATCCGTTTTTTCAAGTCTTGGTCTCGGTCTTGAATGTCTCAGGTCTCGTCTCGGTCTCGGTCTCACAGGATTTCGGTCTCGGTCTCGAACTCGAGACTAGTCTCGAGACTTTGCATGGGTTATTTTTTTATGAAGTCTTGCAAGAAGCAGCTCCTTAAAAACGGATTTATAAAGCAATTGTTGAAAACGCAGCCGTTCAAACCGATAAGTGGCTAAGCTTTCTTTGTTGTAATGCTACAATGGAGAAAACAATTTGCCTTCTACCCTGTTTAAAATTTGTGCCGAATTCAATAAAAACAGTATGTGTAGCAGTGAAACCGCAGCGCATAATTTCTGCAATGCTTGCAACGAGACGTTAGGAGTACTTTTCTAAGGACTATCTTTCAGTTGTTTTTGCAAGCAGATTTGTTACAAAAACCCATATTCAAAAGAAGTGGGAGAGTGCCAACAAGTTTCTCTTTTGAGAAGCCAAATGAAACAAGGTCTTTTCTTTGAAGTTCTTTTCAAAGCTGTCTGTTAAAACACGTTGGCGAGTTTTTTTGTTCTGCGTAATGCAGACTTTGCAAAGTTCAGAAACGTCTCGGAACTCTCTTGAGAAAAAGTTTTGCTCTTAAGAGTTCTATACAAAGAGCAAGTAATGCGTCATGGCTGATCAGGTACTCTGACGTGCTGCTAGGCTTTAAATTCGGAACAGTTGTGAACAATCAATTTAACGTAAAAACATGGAAATTATCCAAAACTTCAAAATAAAAAAACTTGACAATAAAAAATAGCTAATGTAGGAAATATACATATAGCCATAAAATCAGAAGGAAGGCGGTAGACCATTTCACTGCTAGTCAGATACAACGCTAATCTCGATCTTCGCTCATTCTGCTACACTGTAGCAGGTTGTCAAACTCATTTTCACGGAGGGCCATATCAGCCCTTATGTTTGCCCTCAAAGGGCCAGTTGTAACTGTTAAGACAGTGTAAATGTGTTTTTTGTCTGGATGACTGCAAAAACATGCAAACATAGTGAATACATTGCTGCACATTCAAACTAGCGTGTGTGTGAAACTAAACAATGTTTAATTTATTTTATCGTAGCCTCGTGGCCCATATCACAAGCGCAATCGAATAATACAAGAGTACAAAAATGCGTTGCCATAGAGGATAGCACATTACAGAATATGTGTTAGCACACAATCAACACTGAAAGGAGCAAAACACTTCAGCAACACCCCAACTACAATGCCCTTTAGAGTTTACTCACTATCATACAGGGATTCGGCAGTGGGAGAGAAATGAAAGCATTCTAACATCAAATTTTGGGTGAACAGCTAAGAGAAAAAAAAATAAATAACAAAATAAATCGGATGGGGGTGCACATTGGCGCACAGAAGCATACAAATTGTTTCGATCAAGCTTTCTTCGGTTCAAGTTTTCTTCCACAATCAGCTACGTTAATGCGTAACCAGCATCACTGTGACGTAATAATTATTGCAGTGAAAGGAGCCTGAAAACTGAATAACTCTTTTAAGATGACTTAAATAACAAAGTTATGACATGGCAAAAATCATCATTCGCCTTTATACGCAGGTATAAATCACTATTGTTCAAAAAAAGCTGAATAGGCTTTAAGCTTCGTGGGCCACCACTTTGGCGTATGTGTGCTACAGCGTGCTGCAACCCAACAATGCCTGTCGAAAGCATCTCCTAATAATTTCTCTCTGTCAGAGAAAGAAAATTTCTTCAATACGAAGGCAATGGTTGCCTGTAAAAGATCTGCCGCAGTTAAAAAAATCTGACAAGTAAGACAAAAAAGCAAACCGAAGTTGCTACAACGCTTTATTAGCCCTGTGCACTTCGTGGTTGCCACCGAAAACACATTCAATCCACGGTTCCAACTGTTTCACAAATAGGCCTAATGACAAAAAATAAAACTTTCCCGCTGAACCATAGCCTGACATGCGCCAACGTATGCATACGCTATGCAAAGAAGGCAGAAAATATGAAAAAGTAATGATGAGAAGGGTGGTGTTGCAGTTGACTGCATCGCCTTGAACTACTGAGGCAAGCAAAAGAGAAAGATGGCAATTCAGGGCATTAACAAACAGGAAAGCAACCAGCAGCAATAGAGCTCCCTCGACGAGTTCACTCTACTACTACTAGCATCTCGTGGGAAAAAGCGTGCATCACGTTCGCAATGCAGAAGATTTTGTAAACGAAATCCGCAATTTAAGCATCAACCAGGATGAAATTATGGCTTCCTTCGACGTAGTTTCGCTATTTACAAA
>Ga0210059_1008672_pt1 | contig 15990 bp, 8 predicted proteins | sample Ectturendosymbi2_FD_188042 | JGI IMG/M metagenome (GOLD analysis project Ga0210059, IMG submission 188042) | Ecteinascidia turbinata endosymbiont from Florida, USA - Sample 2 (SPAdes) (version 2) | ecosystem: Host-associated > Tunicates > Ascidians > Unclassified | place: Key West, Florida...
ATGGGTGTGGACACAATTAACAGCAGTAAATAGACGGTCAAACGTGTTGAGCATTCTGTTGCTGTGGAAGTTGTGCATAAGCTTAGCAATTTCTAGTTGATGTATGTCTTCCAGTTTCAATAAATTTTATTGGCTGTAAACGGGTGTTACATGGCATCGGAAAGAGCTCCAGCTGATGGTTTTAATGATTTTGTTATAGATGGTGCTTAGTCTGTGTAGGCTGGTTTTTGTTGCTGGGCCCCAAGCACCAATGGCATACTGTAGATGGGAGTATACAAGGCTGAAATATATCATCTTAAGCTCATTTGTGCCCAAGTACTCTCGAATTCTATAAAATATACCAGAATAGCAAGAAAGCTTGCTTTCAAGCTTTGAAACATGTGTATCCCAAGCTTTGAAACATGTGTAGTTTATTAGTGCATTCCAAGATATTTTGCATTTCCAAGATATTAGTTTATTAGTGCATTCCAAGATATTTTGTTGAATTGACTCTATTAATTAGGTGGCTACCAATTTGCACTGTAAATGGGGAGCTCTGCTTCTTGTCTGAGTTAAATATCATGTAGACAGTTTTACTATAATTTAGTGATAGCTTATTATGACGCATCCAACTGTCGACTTTATTAATTTTCTGGTCAACCATCTTTTCCAAAATATCAATGTTCTTGTTTGCCAATATTAGGCATGTATCATCAACAAATAGTGTAGTTTTAAAGTTAGATTCTTTTGGCAAGTCATTAACATATAGTGAAAAGAGCAGAGGAGATAAAATTGAACCTTGTGGCAAGCCACAATTGGCCTGCTGGGATTGGGATCTACACTTATTTACTACTGTATATTGTTCTGGACTGTGTAAATAATTTTCAAAAAGTTGTAGTGGGAGCCCTTGAATGCCATAGTAATGTTCCAACTTCCACAGCAGCACAGAATGGTCAACAGTATCAAAAGCTTTTGAGAGGTCAAGGAAAACTGCACAAGTTGGTATTTTCTGGTCCAGTGTTTCTAAGATACACTCAACTATGTCATAAATTGCAAATTCTGTTGATACTTTAGCTCTGAAACCATACTGATGTTTTGATAGCATGCTCTTGCATTCCACATAGTGATATAACCGATCATAGAGGAGTTTTTGAAATATCTTGTTTAAGGGTGACAACACTGATATAGGACGATAGTTGGTGCACACATTTTCCGGCCCACTTTTATGTATAGGAGTAACTTGGGCACGCTTAAAATTCTGTGGGTATACACCTTGGTTTATACAATTGAGAGTTTTGCTAAGAGTGGAGATAAAATTTCACTGCATAATTTTAAGATTTTCACAGGGATGTGATTTTGACGAGTACACTTTTTCTCTGTGAGTGTGTCTATGATGTGCATGATTTCCTCAGCTGATGTTTCATGTAAATAAAATGAGGACTCGCAGTTCATTTTTGCAATGTGAGTCTTGTTGCTTTGGGGAGGAATTATTTTGCTGGCCATGTTTTTTCCAACAGATACAAAGAAATCATTTAAGATATTTGCTATATATGCAGGATTTTGCTTGCATTCTCCAGATAAGGGATGGGTTAAATTGGGAGGGGTGGAGGTAGCTTTGGTTCTTCCTGGCAATAGGGTATTGAGTTTCCATGTTTTTGCACTGTCATTTCTTGCAATTAAAAACTGGGATTGATAATATTCTTTTTTTGACAATACCAGCAAATGTGTTAGTTAGTTTCCGTATCTTTTGTAATATGCAAATTTGACTTTATTTTCAAAACCATTTTTTACTAGACTTCGGTAAATTTTGTTTTTTCTTTGATGGATTTGTATAATGCTTGTGTGGTCCATGGCTTGTTGAGGAGTTTACTTCTGTTTCTTGATAGTGGTTGTAGTGGTGTATGCTTTTGCATTGTATCATTGAATATGGAGTGTATGTTATCCACAACCTGACATGGGTTTCCATTATTAACTGGCAGCATGTCTAGGGCATCTTTTATTTCTTGCAAAAAAGTACTTCTATCCAAGTTTTGTAATTATGTCTTAGGGTTATAGATGAGTGTTTATGCTTGAGACAGGTAGACTTAATCATGACAAAAGTAGGCAAGTGGTCAGACAGATCTGAAAGTATAATTCCTGGTTGTACAGGCATTTTGATATTGTTAGTGTATATATGGTCTGAAAGGGTGGCACTGTGGTCTGTAATCCTTATAGGTCTGGTGATTAGTTGTGTGCAGTTGTAAGCAAGCATTAAATTGGTATAGTTTTTTACTTGCTGTGAGCTTTCATGTGGCAGCAAATTTATGTTAAAGTCTCCGCAAATATAGTAAATTACTTTGTTATCATTAAGATTGTGTAGAATGTTTTCCAACTCTTTGGTGAAGGAGTCATATTAGGGGGCTGGATACCTATAGATGACTGAAATTACTGTTTTTTTACCATTTAGCATGACTTCTAGCCATAAGCTTTCAGCCTCTGTCAATATTTCTGAAAGGTCATGGCGTACCACATATGAGATATTGTCTTTGGTATAAATAGCAACACCACCAGCTGCATACTGTGTATCTAAATGAGCAAATGGTTCTAAGTTCTTTTTTAAGCTTCTTACATTAGCACGGAGTATGCTGATACCTGGCCAGTTTAGTTTGGCGGATAGTGAATTAAATGAGGCTTTATCATGATATTGGCAGGGGGACAATACACTGGCGTTGGGTAGGTTGTCAGAGTCAGCGTGCACCAACTCAGCTATGGGATTACAGGTTATTTGGTTAATACCATGTGGTTTTGGTATTTGAACTAGATCAACAGGCAAACAATCATAAATACATAAATAACAATAGTAAGGAACAGACCCTGATGTTAGTTCAGTTAATTGTGGTCTAGTTAGGTTTGAGCACTTAAGGTGTGACCACTTTTTACATATTTTACAGAGAATAGTTTCATAGCATTGTGTACACGACTTGCTACACATTTTACAAAGAAGTATTATGTCAATTTTTGCACAAATTCTCTCAATCATTCTCAGTTTCAGGAATTTTGCTTAATATCTAATCCTATGTCTTACCATGTCGGTTTCGTTCCGGATGGAAATGGTGGAGGATTCTTCAGTTTTCTTCAGAAAAGTAATTCTATGCTTAGTCCAGATGAACTTGAAGTTGTTGGCCTTCTTGAACTTCAGGCATTCATTGAAGTGAAGTCTGTTCAACTTGGTGAGGCTTTCATTGATGAAGATCTTCTCTGTATGGTCTCGCAGTTTGCTCCGATTGTTGAAGATCAGGTCTCTCACTCTCCTGGAACAAAAACGGGCAATAATGGTGGGTCGAGGGTTGTCTTTATTGCATTTACTCAACCGGTGGGAGACACTTATGTCATCCTTTTTGATGTTGACGTTGAGTTTCTTGGCAGTGGCTACTACCAGTTCATCGGTGTTCTCATGCTGAGACCAGGCCAGGCCCTTGATCTCAAGACATTCCCTTCGGCCATACTGTTCGTGACTGTTGATGGCCTCTTGGTTCTCTGAAGTGGTCTTCGTCAGTTCTTGAACAGTTCTTTGGAGTTCCTTGTTTTCAGACCGAAGTCTGACCATCTCACCATCAGTTTGCTTAAGGTGATTTTTCATGTCCTCATATTGTTTTTCAAGAAATTCTTGGCATTTGCGTAGTTCACGAATCTCTTTCACCAGTTCTTGTAGTGAAGATTCTGTGGACTTGCTGTTGCTGTCCATCATGTCTTTAAGCTTGTCAAGCTTTTCAGCAATACTTTCCAGATCATCTCGCGACGTTTTCTTGCTTGTAGTCATATTGATTGCTACAAATTACACAGATAAGGTTTAAACCAGGGGTCTCAAACACGCCACCCGCGAGAACATTTTGTGCGGCCCACAACGATTTTTGGGATTTTAAAGTAATTGACAATTTAAGTGCCACAACTTTTTCAGATTTGAAATAGTAAAATTAAAATTTCTCCAAAATCCTGAAATTACTCGTCAAACTTCAAATGACATTCAAGCTCTACAATTTTATACGTTGGAAAATATGCTGTTACGTCACAATGCCCATTCACTTGCTTGAGTCATGTGAAGTTGCTACAACAGTAGCCTTGGATATTGCGTCAGCCAAGTGCTAGTCATTTAGTGGACTTGGTATTTTCATTGTTGAGGTGAAGGCTGGCCTACGCTTGAATAATTCGCTATATTTCAAAAAGCTAAATTAAACATATAAATGTGTTCTGCTTTGTAGAAAAGAAAGATCACAGACGAAAGGAGAGTTTTTCAAGAAAAGTGGGAGGAGTTATATTTTGTGACTGTGGTCAGAGATGCTGGTCATTGCCTTATTTGTAATCAAAATACAGCTGTTATGAAAGAATATAACATGCGGTGGCACTTCGAAACAATGCACCGCGATAAATATGATGCTTACAAGGGCAAAATAAGGGAAGAAAAAGTTAAGCAACTAAAATCAGCATTTTGCAAACAAAGAAGTTTCTTTGCCAGTATTAACCAGTCAAATAAAGATTCTGTAAGGGCGAGTTTTGTTATAAGTGGAATGATAGCAAAGTCATCACGGCCCTTTACCGAGGGTTTGTTCATAAAGGAATGCCTAGTAAAAGCAAGTGAAATTTTATGTCCAGGTAAACAAAAATTGTTTGAAGGCATAAGCTTATCCCCAAATACAGTTGCAAGTAGGGTTACAGATTTAGCTGCAAATATAGAAAAACAATTAATTGCGACCGCAAAGGACTTCGAATCTTATTCGATTGCCCTTGATGAGAGCACAGATGTGTCAGACACCGCACAATGTGCTGTGTTCATCAGGGGTGTAGACTGCAATCTAAATATCACGGAAGAGCTTCTGGAATTATTACCATTGAAAGGTACTACAACTGGACATGATATATTTCAAGCCTTGGAAAAATGCATCGAGAAACATGGCTTGCCATGGGATAGGCTTGTATGTTTGGCCACAGACGGTGCACCCGCAATGCGTTCTAGCAATGCAGGTGTAGTTGGATTGGTAAAAAACAAACTAAACAGTCTTGACTCAAAAAGAATCGTCTTCGCTAGTGTACACTGCATTATACACCAAGAAGCCCTTTGTAGTAAAAGTCTGCAAATGAAGGAAGTGATGGATGTAGTAGTTAAAACAGTCAACTTTATACGATCTCGGGGGTTGAACCACAGGCAGTTTCAATCATTTCTCACAGATATGGACTCTGAGTACGGCGAACTACTTTATCATACTGAAGTAAGATGGATGAGTCGTGGAAATGTTTTGAAACGTTTCTATGCACTTAGAAATGAAATCGATTTATTCATGAAAATGAAAAACAGGGCAGTTCCTATGCTGGCTGATTCTACTTTCCAATGCAATCTTGCTTTCTTGTCAGATATTACACATCATTTGAATGAATTGAACTTGAAGCTTCAAGGTAAAAAACAAATTATCACACAGATGTATCATCATGTGAAATCATTCAAAGTCAAACTACGTTTATGGATGAAGCAGTTGGGTGAAGGGAATTTGGCTCATTTCTCAACTCTGAAATCTTTAGGAAAAGTTGAAGCCGAATGCTTGAAAGAATATACAGATTTGTTGTCCGATTTACTTCAGCAGTTTGATGTGCGTTTTGCAGACTTTGAATTACTAGAGCCGCATTTTCGACTTTTTTCAATGCCATTTTCTGTAGAAATTGAAAATGTAGCTGAGGAAATACAGATGGAGTTAGTGGAACTTCAGTGTGACACTGTCCTGAAGCAAAAGTATGCAGAGGTAGAGATTCTTGAATTCTACACATTTCTTTCACGAGAAAGATTTCCGAAGCTACTCTCTGCCGCTGCAAGAATTATTGCAATGTTTGGAAGCACATATGTATGTGAGCAATTTTTTTCTTCCATGAAGGTTAATAAGACTGTGTTAAGGTCACGTCTAACGGACGAACATCTTCAAGCAACTCTAAGATTGGCTTCTGCTGACAAGTTGAAGCCCAATATTGAGGTCCTTGTCGATGAAAAACGCTGCCAGCTAAGTAGCCAGAGCAAAAAATGACTGTAGTCTTAATCATTAGCCTATGTGTTTGTTTATTTTTATTGCGTTTATTATGTTTTATTGTTCGTTGACTTTTCATTATGAATTGCGGTCCCCGGGTATTTTACATGTTCCCATTTGACCCTCAGCGCAATTTAAGTTTGAGATCCCTGGTTTAATCAAAAACTAACAACCTTTGGTGAACTTTGGTGTACTAGATGTGTATTTTTACTTAGGTGAACTGGATGCTTAGGTATCAAGCCCCAAAGACTTCGGCACTTCTGCTTCTGATCAAAGAATCTATCCTCCATTTCTACTATTAAATGATCTAAATACGGTACAAATATGGCTTCTCGAAAAAAATGCTCAGGGTCATCAGAAAGATAATTATCTCTGGAAATTTGACTTTTCATCTTCTGGGAATCAATAGTGAAGCATCATATTCTTCACATTCATTCTTAGCTTGGTCAAATATTTTATGAAAAACGTTTTCGCAATTGCTTCTGTTTTGTCAGAGAATATCCAGCACACTATCAATGAACTCAATCACTGCAAATATATCCAATTCTTTCTTTTGCAGCAGTTTTGAAATAGGCAGGATTATACCAGAAGTGTGTTGCACAACTAAAAAATTAAAAACGTGCATTTCTGTACAGAATTGAGCAAAGTTGTTGCTTTGGTCGTAACCTCCACTTGCTTGTTTTCCTGCTGCAATTCCTCAAGTGTAGAAACAACTGCTGGCAATAGTGTTACGAAAATGATGATCGAGTCATGTCTTTCTATGCAGCGTGTGGTGCAAATTGGTTTCAACTTCTGTTGTGAAGAAGCTGAGCCTGAAACTTCTCTTTCAACACTGTCTTGAAATATCGATATGCGCTGTGCAGAACGCGACAGAAAAACGCATATGTCCGATATAGTTGCCATCGCATTTCTAGTAACTGGCAACTGTGATGAAGTACTAATGACCAAGTTAAGATCATGGTTGCAGCAATGAGTGTACATGGCCAAAGGGTCTAATTCTTTTACTCTAGCCTGGACACCACAATATTTTCCGCTCATAGTACTTGCGCCATCATAACCATGGCCATGCACATGTTTCAGATTAAGTCCAAGTTGAGATAGTTGGGTGAGAATTGTAGATGCAAGATATTTGCCAGTTGTTGAAGAAACCGGGAAAAAGCACAAAAATTCTTCATGCACTTTGGTATCTTTGATAAACCGAACCGATAAACTAAGTTGCTCTGTTTGACTTACATCAGTCGTATCATCCGCTAGTATCGAAAAGCATTTGCATTGGGAAATATCGGAAAGCATTTGCTTTTGTATGGCATCACCCATCAAAGATATAATTTGATTTTGCACTCTCCAGCTTAAATATGAAGCGTTGCGAGGAGCCTTTAAAAAGAGGTCAGATGTTTGCAAATGCTTCAGCAGTCTCCACTCGCAGTCTTGAAACTCCGTCATTGCAATCAGTTTCGTACAGTGAAAATGCACCAGCGACTCTGTGATAGGGTTGCCAGATGGTCCGTATTTCACCGGCCTGGCCGGTATTTTACAGCTGATTTAGCAGAGGCCGGTAAGAAGCCAGTATTTTGAAACCAGTGCCTGAAGCCGGTATTTTTTTAAAACAAATAATTTGCAGTAAGTGCAAAAAGAATTAATGCAGAACTTCTCAAATTAAAATGACTCCAGCAGTGAATCTTGTCAGGACAGTTCCTTCAGCGACATTCTTATAAGTTTAAATTGTTACTTGTGCCTTAACCCTTTCAGTCCCGCGAAAGTCCCAAAACTTGCAGAGCTTTGCAATCCTATAACTCACCTGGCGATTGAGCTAGAGAGCTATCCGAACCATACACGGATTCAATAAGTCTTGTAATCAAAATCGAAAAAAAACGATTTTCGTTTTCGGTGGGAGGATTTCTGGAGGTGACGTCACAAAGAAGGCATGTTTTGGAAATTTTGGCCACCTTTGGCCGGCCCTGGGTCCCAACGCATTGACCCACTCTTTTGGCTCAAAGTTTTGTTGAAAACTAGGTCAAAATCCGCGTCTATAGAGCCCTGGATTGACTTGCAAGCATATCTGTAGCCAAAATTATGGGTCAAAAACCCAGTTTTCGGCCTAATTCAAAACTTTTCAGAAAAGGCATAATTTGCCCTTTCAGGGCAAACTTTGGCCAGCCATAACTCGGCAGCAGATAGCGCTAGAGAGCTGTTCAATCCCCGTAATGGCTAATGGCGTTGTGTAGATCAGAATAAAAAAAATATTTTTAATTTGGTTAGGGGGTTTTCGGCCAATGGGATCATGATAGGGGCATGTTTTTTGGTTAATTATATGACGTCGTCATCCGATCCCACGCGCCAATATTTTGGCTTGCAATATTTTTGGATTCTAGGGCAGAATACACGTTTTTAGAGCCCTGGATTGAGTTTCTAGCATTTCTGGTTCAAATGTTAGGCCAAAAAACAGCTAATTGGTAAGGAGCTTTTCTCAATACTTTTGGAGGATTTCCCAAATTAATTTTCAGGTTTCTTGGTGCTAATCTTAGAACTAGGAACGCTAAAAACCCATTCGGACCCTTCAAAGTCCCAAATAGTAACCAAAAAACAACTAAACTAAAAAAAATTGTATGTCATTTAAATGGCTCCTGCGGGTCTTATACACCGTTTGAAACATTTTCAAACCAACCATTGTGGGAGTTTCATGAAATGGTAAAGAAAATACAGTAGAACTCGTCTAATTCGTCATCGCTTAATTCGTAATTCGCTTAATTCGTCACTTTTTCGTCAGTCCAAGCAGAATCCCTATCTTTTGTGTATATTTCTGTTCGTCTAATTTGCCATCATCTAATTCGCCAATTTGCTCAATTCGTCACCTCTTTCTATCCCTGAGAAGCGTTTTGTTCGTCTAATTCGTCATTTGCAGTTTCGTTTTAGATGTCTAAGCAGCTAGTACGTGTCACTGGCGTACGGATATCAAAATTTTGCAATCGGATTGGATCCAAATTTTTTTCATGAACTCCATATCCAATCCGTATCCAAAAATTAAAAATTATTGACTCCGATATCCAATCCAAATCCGAAACCGCCCATTCAGTTGCACATGAGCCAAAATATTTGGTACTGTCTATTTTGCCTCATGAGGCAAAAGTTGTGGCTATTTTGCCTTTATTCAGACACGATTGGTTGAAGTGGTGACGTGACAAGTATGATACGCACAAGAAGACATAGGTTAAGGTATAGGATTAGAGTTAGGATTTAGATTTAGGTTAGTCTTCAGTTAAAACAAACAAACAAGAAGCCACTAACATAGCTTGCCAGCAGTGAAACCATGACAACAGTCGTACATTGGATTAAGCCGTTACACATGTCATTATCAAGTGAGACGGTCATGTGTTTTGAACTTGTCAAGACCATTTCAAACAAATGTGTTTGTCTAAAGGTAAAAGAGCTCCAGCAGTGCTGTTGCCTCATGAGGCAAAATAGACACTGCCAACATACTTTGTCTTGAATGCCGTGGCTACAACTGCCTACCACAATCAGTTCATGAAAGGATCTTGACAAGAAGTGCACATTTCTTTTTCTACACGGTAGCGCAAGTTATAGTTGTGCACAATTCTCATATGCTCTCTAATGGAGATGTTTAAATCAAATGATAGTCTAAAACTAAAACTACTAGCTTATATTTGTGTACCTGCTGGACTCCACGTAATGCCAACAGCTGTACGTTAATTTAAACCATGACAGAACCATCACATTAAATTTATGTTCAATGAAATTATTTCTTAGAGCAGTGCAATGAATGTTCACCTCAATCCCTTTTTCATTTCAAACTCTAACTCTTTCCAAACTGAACTTTCAAGACTTCTAGGCTTAGAGAATAAACAACCTTGCCATTTTTGTTAAATCCAACACTTCACAAGTTTTCATTCTCAGTTCAGGTGTATTTCAACCTACAACAACATGGTGAAAATGATAATACGTTTTCACCATGCTTATTACTCTTACTTAGAGGTAAGGCCACTTTGAGTTAGACAAGTGAACTATGATGTTGAAACTGGTGTACTTCGTTCAACGCCAAAAAACTAATTGTAATACCTTGATAAACACCAACATTTTACTATGATCTACTAATAGGCCTAAATATATTTCAGAAATAAACCTGTCTCATCTGAATAACGATGGGCTGCGCCATAATAAAACTATAGAACCAACCATGCTCATCTTCACACAGTTACAAAGTACATGTTGCTTGAGATGTCCTCAGTCTGAAAGTTAGGATCCCGAGCGGCGGGGAACACTGCAATCTATCGAAAGAAATCCAACAAGTAGATTTTTAGCATATGATTTCGACATACCGTAATTTTTCGTCATGCAACTATTATTCCATACAATGGTGTGTTTAAGGGGAGGCAAGCTAGGCACTTGCCTCGGGATTCCCTTTTTTGGGGGCCCCCTTCAGGTGTTACACGAATAAATTTTCCTTATTTTTGTTGAAAAACTTATTACCCACTCATATAATGTGCTGCAAAGCAGATCATAAGTAAGTACTCTGCTTTCAAAGGGCCCCCTACAGAAACTGTTTTGTGCAGGTACTTTCCTTTCAAAGGGGCCCAAACAGCAACTGCAATTTGAAGGTAATCTCCTTCAAAGGGGCCCCCAACAGCCACTGAAATGTGTAAGCACTCTGCTTTTAAACTTCATTGAAAGGGCCACCCCCAAAAGAAACTAGTGTGTACGTACTCCGCTTTCAAAGGGCCCCCAACAGCAACTGTAATGTGTAAGTACCTTGATTTCAAAGGGGCCCCAACAGTAATTGTGATGTAAAATTCCTTGCTTTCAAAGAGGCCCCAACAACAATTTTAATGTGTAAGTGCCATGCTTTCAAAGGGGTCCCCAACAGCATTTGTAATGTGTAAGCACCTTGCTTTCAAAAGGGTCCCCAACAGCAACATTAATGTGTAAGTACCTTGCTTTCAAAGGGGCCACCAACAACACTTGTAATGTGTAAGTAGGCTAGTATGCTTTCAAAGGGGCCCCACCACCATCTCCAATGTGCAAATAAAAAAAAGCTTCAAACCAACTTCTATACCTAAAAAATTGTGGGTTAAAATTTCTTTAAAAAAGTTCTGAAAAGACCCTATCAAATAAGAGGATATATTTATACCAAGTGCTAACTTTTTATACCAAATGATGATTTTTAGAGACTATGGAATGTTTAGTTTATTGATAATTTTATAAACGTGCCACAGTTGAACAGAAAGTATCCAAGTGGAGCAGCAAAAAGAAGAAAAAAGTAAGAAAACAGAAAAATGTAAAGGTCTCCTGGACAGATTTGTTGTTGCAAGTGGTACTGGTGAGCTTACAGTGGAGAGTGCAGCTTCCAAGCACCCAAGTTGTTAATAGTAGATATGTTTGTCTAGTGCATATTAATCAGATGTGCCATACAGAAAAACTCAAGTTTTGTAAAAATGAAGTTGATTAATACATGCTTTAGAACATTCATATTTTTATCAAAGGATTTCTTTTTCATGTCTCTGAAACGAAAAGGTTAGACAAATTTCTCATTTCATGTGATGTTGTACCTTAGGAAACATTTCCATCAGAAAATAAGACAACATGCAATTGTTATAGCAGTGACCATACTACATCTTTGACTGTAATGTATAGAACATTTTCTTTTTAGTTTACAAAGTAATTTTGTATTATTGCTGTTGTGCTGCAAAGACTGCTAATAAACAAGGCTACAATCATTCTTCTTATCAGATAGCAGAAATGGTATTCTTTGAGTATTATGGGTAGTAAATTTTTCAACAGATATTTCAGGTATTTTAGGTGGTTTGAAGCCTCAAAAGCTTTCCAAAACAAGTATCAGCTTGGATGCTTTGTATGCTATGTTTTTGTAATGAAAAGGATTAAATTTAAAAAAATTAGTGTTTTCATTCTTCTTGGTTGTTGTTCATGGTTCCGTGTATTCCCATAAAGACATGAATGTGAACAAATTCGGGACACCAACTACCAAGGATTTTATCAAAGGGGGAACTGTGAACTTCCAAAGGGGAAAAAGTTGTAGCATATTGATGGTGAATGCAGGGAAATAGGGCGTGAAAATAAAGTGGAGGCGATGCCAACTTGCTAGTGCCTATCTTTCTGCTTCTAGTGCCTAACTTTTGCTAGTCTTGTCTTCCCACCTTTCAGTGTTTTCAAGTTTTGTATCATGAACACCCTTTTGCATTTTCTCCTTCTGCGATGTCAGCCATGCCGTAGTCTCAGGAACGTATCTTTCGGTGGCTGTACCTTAGGCTTGATCAAAAGTGCTTATCACAGTTGGCTGAGTATGATGATGTCATCAGAAGGCCCCCTTTTTAGTCTTGCCTCGGGCACCCCAACCTTAAACCCACCACTGATTCCATAGCAACATTTTTTGCACAGCCACATTTTATTTCATTTGGATAATCCGGATCCGAATCCGGTTGAAAGGGAATCGATATCCAATCCAAATCCAACAGAATCCAAATATCCGGCAGGATTGGACTCCAAAATCCGGATCCTGTACACCACTGGTACGTGTGGGAATTCAAACAAATTAAGGATCTTTATGGAAGAATTGTTGCACCTCACAATTTGTTTATTGAATTTATACACGAGGTGCGAAGCGCGCAGAGGTGTACAGGAGCCGGAGTGTTGGAGTGGACTCCGGCCGGAGTCTTAACGAATTTCGAAAATAGGAGTGGCGTCAAGGGAAATTTCTGATTTGCGAAATTTCTGACTTCACTCCATGTCCACCAGTGTCGAACATGAGCCGGTCTCTGGGTTGCGATCCAACCGGATTCTGCACTTCAGAACCGGATCTGGATTGGACTGGATTTTGGAAAAAACTCAACCGGATTAGATATGGCTATCCAAACTGCATTGATCACTGCAGTAAAATGCTTAATCAGAAGTTTTTCGGATATAAACCGGATTGGATGAAATATTTCGACAGGTCTACCGGATTAGGATCAGACCGGATTACTGAAAGAAAATTTTGGACTGGATTAGGATTCCAAAAATCTCCGATTTTTTCAACACTACTGTACACATGCACAAAGTAACATTCTACATATGAAATACGCTGACAAAACTTATTATTTGGGCTTAGGGATTCGTGTTTAAGTAAGTGTGTCGGGCTAGGGTTTTGGTCAACGACTAAGTCCGAACATTTTCAATGGTTAAACTTATTCCCGTATTATAGCTTGTTGTAGGTACCTAACATCTAACCAAAATGTTTTAATTTACACAACACACATCAAAAAAGTAATTGCCAAACTTTATTCTCGAACTCTGAGAAGCAAAATAACTGAGAAACAATAACAGGTCAGAAATTTCGCAGAGGTCAGAAATTTCGCTTGACAGTGGAGCCGGAGTTGATTTTTTTAAGGAAAGGCTGGAGTCATTTTTTAATATGAGGTTAGTTTGCTCATTTTTTATTATTAATATTGCAGGTTTTTTTACAAAGCATGTTATAATGTAAAATTCAAATGTGAAAAACTACTTCACAAGAAGTCCAAATATTTTAATAACCACTTGGATGTAAATAAGATTAGGTTGGTAAGTTTCATGTGTGTAAAGATTTAAACAATTTCTTGCTCATGTTGATATATTGAAAATCTATTGGCCAATAAAATTTAGCTCACATAAAAGGTTAGGTAGTGTCTCAACAACCATTTCCAGTTTTCCCTTTCGAAGGACAAGAAGACCGTATCCCGCATCCAATTTTATGCCAGATTTAAAACAAAGTTGGAGAAATTATCACTACTGTCAATATGGTCGAGTGGTGAGTGACTAGACAATTGGCGCGTGACTAGACAATTGTCAGTGCGAGTCACTCCTTTGTTGTATTTGATTTTTCTTTTGATGTTCTTACACAAGATTGTATCTCAAAACTTCTGGACCCCTTGTGATGTACATTTCGAAAAGCAGACAAGGGCTTGCAATTATTAAGCTTTTGGATTAAGGATAAGTTTAGCATTTAGGGTTAGGGATTTGTGTTCGTGTTTAAGGTTAGGGTTTATGGTTAGCATAGTGTTAGTGTCTAAGGTTAGGGTGTAGGGTTAGTGTTTAGTGTTGAGGGCTAGGGTTTACAGTTGAGGTTAACGGTTAGGATTTAGGGTTAAGGTATAGGGTTAAAAAAATTAATAGCCACCTTGATCCTTTAATCTGAGAAACAAGTGACATTAATGATGTAAAGATCAAGAAGAGGTCACATATTTTGCAGAGCTCAGCAATTTCGTTTGAGACGATTTTTTAGTCTTTTTAAAGCAAAAACCGGATGCGGTCATTTAGACACTGCCAAAAGTTTATAGCATTCACTTTGGAGTTCAAGCAGGACTCGGAGTCCAAAACTTAAAAGTGTGTCGGAGTATATTTAGCCAAAGCAGGAGTGGAGTCGGAGTCAAAAATTTCAGACTCCGTACACCTCTGGAAGAGTGACCCGACTCCCCATTGAGAGAACGCGGAAAAGTTTATTGAAGATTTAAAAGGTGCTTGATGAAATGGAGGAGTCCGGATTGGGTAGAGGAATTAATTGTTGTATTCATCCATAACGCCATAAACTTGTATTTTACTGCAAATAAAAGCACTATGTATGTGTACGAGTTACTATGATAAAGTATACGAGCTTCTGTGATAGAGATTTCACCTGTTTGCATAATTCGTCACTTCACCTCATTCGTCACTTTTTTCTAATCCCCTTGAGGTGCCGAATTAGGCAAATTCTGCTGTAACATGAAAAATAAATGCATTGTCACAAAAGCATTTTTTTAATTCGATAATCCAGTGCTATTAAACATGCACTTACGAATGCAACCAAGGCTACTTGTAGAACTGTCACTGTTGACAAAATCACTTCTTCAAAAGCTGCCCTTGAACAAAGCTCCAGGGCCCGATTGTATTTCTGCAGCGCACTTGTTGTATGCAGATGAATCTCTGCTTTTTTTCCCAGTGAAGTGTTTAATATGTGTATTGTTCACGGGTATATACCCACTTCTTGTTTAAACACAACAATAGTTCCCATATGCAAAAACAAGAATGGGAAAATGTCTGACACATCAAATTACAGACCAGTGGCAGTAGCCACAGTGGTGTCAAAGCTACATGAGCACTTCATATTATCTAGCATCTCTCCCTTCCTTGGTACCACAGACAATCAGTTTGGTTTTAAGGCTGGTCATAGTACTGATCAATGTACATTTCTGTTGAAGCAAACTGCTTCATACTTGGTAACCCATGGTTCATCTGTGCATGCTGTGTTTTTAGATGCCCCGAAAGCATTCCATCGAGTACTACACATAAAATTATTTGAGAAACTAACTCAAAGAAAGGTCCCAATGTGTTTTGTGCGCCTACTGAAACATTGGTACAAGGAAAAAACGATGCAAATAAAATGGGACAAGCATTTTTCTGAACCGTTTCATGTGTCTAATGGGGTTAGACAAGGGGGAGTACTGAGTCCAGTGGCGTAGCTACCCATTGGATCTTGTGGATAAATCCAGGGGCGGCACGTTGCTGGAGGGCAGTAAAATGTGATAACGTTTTAATCGAACAAAGACAGTCACATTGATTTATTCTCAGAGAGATTCAGACTTAAACGACCTAAGTTAACACTGATCTAAGTGAAGCCAAAAAATTACACAAGTTATAACTAATTTGTAACTTTTTTAGATTGTGACTCACTATGTGGTATTTGTGACGGTATAATGATACCCACGCTGTTGAAGTCATAATAGAATGTCGGTTGTAACTTGTAAGCTATAGCATTGTTCAGTCAATTTAGCTTTTAGCTTTGGTAGTTAAGTTTAGATTAGTTTTCAGTTTATTTCATTTTCGCGAGGAAACAGGAAGGGACCGTAAGGTCATCGAGTCAACTGCCACCTTTACCATCTGTCTATGGTAGATAGACGGGATTCCTCCATCTTCATGTGGTAGATGAAGATGGAGGAATCCCGTTAAG
>Ga0210059_1008673_pt1 | contig 15987 bp, 6 predicted proteins | sample Ectturendosymbi2_FD_188042 | JGI IMG/M metagenome (GOLD analysis project Ga0210059, IMG submission 188042) | Ecteinascidia turbinata endosymbiont from Florida, USA - Sample 2 (SPAdes) (version 2) | ecosystem: Host-associated > Tunicates > Ascidians > Unclassified | place: Key West, Florida...
AGATTAATATCATCAGCAAATAGAGTAGTATGAAAAGAGGATGCTTTTGTGATATCGTTAATGTAAATAAGGAAAAGCAAAGGCGAAATAACACTACCCTGAGGGACCCCGCAAGATATTCTTTTGCATGAAGATTTATATTCCCCTATTTTAGTGCACTGCATTCTATTGTGCAGAAAATTTGAGAATAGTTTATGAGAAACACCTCTGAGTTTATCAAGTAAAATTTCATGGTCACAACAGTCAAATGCTTTTGATAAGTCTAGAAATAAGGAACATGTTATTAGTTTATTGTCAAAGTTATTGAGTAGTTCCCAATCCAAATCCATCATAAATTTGAAAATCCACCGGATTTAAATCCAAATCCATGTTCATCTCTGGTAGACAGCTCAGCACACACATGCGATTGGTAACATCGCAGTTTCAGTGACTCCAGTCTCCAATTTAAGCGTTTCCACTAGTTGGCGTGTTGAACAGAAAAAAATGCACTATTATATATAATGGTCGAAGCCTGATCAGAGCGACCTGTTCAAGCTGCGCAACCGTGTTGGTGTGTGTCTGCGAGAGAGGAAACGCGTTAGCGCTGTGTAATTACTTAATTAGCCCAGCACTTGTGAAAATTTTCTAGAATCATTGAATTCCCAATGACAATTCGATGACAGACAAAAGTCTGCTTGGTTCAATAATTTAGACAGTTTCATTTAAGACGTTTTAGGAGGTGATCGCATCAACGGGGATTTACCGATATTGCAACTCACCACATGAACACAATACATCACATGTTGTTAGGTCTTCGGCATTTAAAAGCGTTAGGTGGGTCAGTTTTTCTCAACCCTTTTTCTGAAGGGAACCAAATTCAGACGTACGATTTCGTTAGAGCCGCACTAAAAAATTTTTAACACAAGTTAACTGACACGTTATAGTTTGTTACACAAAGCATTTAGAAGTGTTATTGAAAGACTGCTGAGGGCAGCACAAACTGACAAATGAAAAGGTGGTTGTGAGCCGGAGCTGCAGTTGAGAACCACTACACTAGGCTTTTGAGGAATCAGCCAACTGTGTTATGCTTTCATCTTTTTGCGATGATTCAAACTTGTACATATCTATATTCAAGTAGCCTATATGTGCTCTACACAAATGGGGGTAAGCAAGGAATCTGTTGGCAAATTTTTAATAGGACATCAGGATCTGAGGATGCATGATTTTCCATCCTTATTATGACTGTGGATGCGGAATTTTACATGATATTGGGAACTGAGGGTGCATAATTTTATGTGAAATCAATTTCTTAAAAAAAATTCCAATAGATTTTTTGCTTTCCTATAGATTCTCAACTTTGCTGATAGAAAATTGTTGATAGATTCACCACAATGGCTTACCCCCATTGTGGAGAGTACATACTTGAATGTTAAGTCCTATTAGGATTTACATCAATTATGTAGAGTGTGGAAATAATGGAAGGTTTTGAAAAGATTGGGTTGTGTTGCTAAATTGAAAATACATGTAAGGATATATTCTGCATGGTAGAGGACTGCTGGAGCACTAATTTTATAGACAACGTATTTCTTCGTACTGTAGGCATTTTAGTTCGTAGCACTGCAGCATCACTTCTGGGTCACATCATCAGTATGCAAATGTGAACACCAAAATTTCATTTAAAATGTTATTTCTCAATAAGTATGGTAAATAAAATTTAAAAAATCAACAATACTGCAAAAATCATCCGAATCATTCATTATCTAAATTCATTTGACACAACCCAAGTTATGCACCCCAACCAAACCTGTGTTTCTGCTCAATTTGGAGATAACTTTACCAGTTAGTGGATGACACAAATGATGCAAAAAACATGAAAAAAAATTGATTTTTGTTGAGAACAAGAGTGAAATGTCAGATTTATTTGTTTCCAATGCTTGTTTAGTAAAATTATGACAAAAATATTTAATAACTTATTAATAGAAGATGCAGATAAGAATTCATGGTAATGCAACTGAACATCTCAAAATTTTTTTAGCCACTATATTTTGTTTGTACTTTTGTCCACCCGCCATGTTGCAAGTACATTGGCCCTTCAAAAAACTCAAAATCATAAAAACACTAGTGACTCTGAAGCACAATCAACCTTGAATAAACAAGGAATGGGCAGTTATAATCGAATCAATCACCAATCATCATTTGAAGTTGAATTGAAATGCTAAACTTGGCTTCAGCTTGCTTGGAAGTCATGAACCCATTTGTGATTAGAATAAATGCTTTTCTGGGCTCTATTTACTCATCTACTTCATAAACATTTATGGCATGGTGGTTATTAGTAGGTATAGTATACTGTTCACTTAGATTTGTATGATGTCACATGAGTACCCAATCTTCATCCCCTTGCTAACACCAAAAACTCACATGGACTACCTTTTAAAAAACTAAAAATATATGGAAAGGAAAAATGTACATACCGTAGAAGTCAGCAAGCTATTAGAAGATAGCTGCAAGAACAAGCATGTGAAATCTGGAATGCTAGGAGCAAGTTTGAGCAGTGGATTAGTGCTTGTGTGGGCAAACAAGAATTTTGTTTTTTGGATAAAAAGGTGTGAACACGTAGTTGGTGCAAGAAAACTATGTGGTAATCAGTCGGATTTCATTTAATCTGCTTGGAATTTGGTAGAAGTAATCAAGAAAGAATAAGGAATGCAATTATAATTTTGAAAACTGTTCTTTGAATAAATTTTTACATAAAAGATGTTTATCGAATTTCCGCATACTAGGGTGATCTGCAAACTAGTGGTATGACCCTAGTAGGGATGTGACTAAAGCTTGCAAACATATTGATGTAAGCCAGCATTGTGTTTATCTTCTTAAACGTTCCAATGATGCTTTGTTAAAATTTGGTAAAAAAGTAATTAAGTAACTTCAACTATATTTAATACCAAAAATTAAAGTATGTGCCTAGTATCTCAATTGTCTTTTATTTTACAGTTTTTGTGTACTTTCTACCAGCTCTTTCAAAATACATTGTCTCATTGCTCAAAATGTATTAACGTCATCATCTTAATCACTACAACCTTAAAAACTACAAATTTTCTTTGACGACGAAGGGAAGAGCTAAACTTCCTTTATTGGTAAAAAGACAAAGAAGAAAATAATTTAATGAAGCATTAAGTATTGCTCTGATCTGTAGAACCTTAAAAAAACTTAAATAGCTTGAAAAGATGAATGAAGTTTTTCATTTATCACTACCTCAATTGAAAATATTTATCATGAGTTTGACTCAAACCTCTCTATGCTATGTGACACTGTTAAATATTTACTTAAATTCATTACTATACCTGAAGTCTCTGGGAGTATAACCGGTCAATGAAATACTATGTGATTTTCTGGAATTAACCAAAATACCTATTTTGTATGCAGCACAAGAGTTCTAGTTCTGAAGTGTGAAAAAGAAAGAAATATTGCATTTTTTGATAAAACAAGAACAATAATCACAAAATAAACTTTTCAGAAATATTGCCTACTATTGTGCATGCTTATGCAGCACATGTTGTCTATACACAGTGCAATAATAACAGCTTATAATGGAAATAGCCATCACATGTTCGATGTAGCAACTCAAGATGAGCATTTTGACCTTTGAATCCCTTCAACTATAGCTATTTAAAACATACCAGAAAGTGGGGATACTTGGCCCATTTTTCAATAAAAAGATATGAGCTACAGTTATTCTTGAAAGTTAGGTGAAACTTGAACAATAGGTGGTGTTGTGAATATGGTACTGTATAAGCTTTCTCTCAAAACAATTTTAACAGTGATCTCTTTCACACATTATACTTCAGGACAAGGATATGCTTGGTGCAAAAACTAAAAATTGCTGTTCTAACTTTTACTGCCCCAAGTGGTGTACGAGTCCAATTTTTTAAAAATCTTGTGTTATGTTAGGAATGTGTGTATTATGATAGATAAAATGAAATTTCAATATATCTGATATTTTAGTAACTATAGTTGTGGATTTTGTCAATGGAACACAAATTTATAGCCGGTATGAGGTAGCTTTCCCCCCAATTTACAGCAGAAATGAGGTTTTTATCTTCAAGAATAAAGATTAATCAACAGTTTCTTACCTTTCAGGCATATATAAAATTAATAAATTATTAGTGTTACTATATTACTATTGAAACATTCCTATAAAACATGTCCATGTAACCATCTACTGATCTTTTGTGGTGTATGGTATTGTTGCGATTGGAAATCCCGAACGGTATGTGTGCGAAGCTTCGCATCATGGCAGCAAGCAACAATAGAGATCATGCTCACAATCTCTCTTACTATTGCTTGCTCGCGCTACATATATAATGGTGTTATTCTTCACGCACATCCTGTTCGTGGTGAATCACACAATCAACGCAACACCACTGGAGAGGTTGCAACAACATCCCCTCCTTTTTACAACGAACCACACCGATCACACGTTCTTTGTGTGAAGGCTGAACTCAGCACGACCTCCACATCCTGGTCACAGCACCATTTTGTTGCGATCGGAAATCCCGAGCGGTATGTGCGCAAAGCTTCACACCGTGGCAGCAACCAACAATAGAGATCATGCTGCAATCTTTCTTACTATTGCTTGCACGCACTGCATATGTAATGGTGTTATTCTTCACGCACATCCCGTTCGTGGTGCATCACACAATCAATGCAACATCACTGGAGAGGTTGCAACAGTATTATACCAATGTAGTTTGTCTGTGTCTGTGTGATTTTCTCTTATATTGTGGGCAAGTGTTTTGTAAAAACACAAACAGTGGGCAAAGTATCCCTGTTACGAACGAATATCATTCTGCACGAGTGAGTCTACATAGTGTCTTCTGCGGACTGGGGCAGTTTTGGTGCTAGCGTGGAAGCCAACACTACTAGAGAATGCAGTGTTCACTTTTATGCTGAATTTAGATTTTTTGTCCAGATTGTGGTTTTATACAGTGGAGGCTGCGTAATTGTTGTATGCAGTTGGTGCTGTGTTGATGTTTTAAGTGAGTTTGGTTATTTTATTGCTTTGCCGTATGGTCATTTCGTGGTCGCACTTGTGAGGTAGACCGTTAAACAGCAGATTTGTTCCTCTTCTCCTGAGGGCATGCAGATTTGTCTTAGCGTCGGGCTGTTGAAGCGAAGGCGAAGGTCTAGCAAATTACCAGGCTGCAATACAGGTATTTAAGGGTTTACTGCGATCTATCTTAGGGTACTCCCCGACTAGTCAAACTCAGACGAAGCTAGTTTTCTTGGTCATTCGTTATAATCCCCATATGCACACTTACGTTGCCCATATTTATAAAGGGTGGGCACAGTTACTTCAAAGTGAGCAGTAACTTTGCCCACCTACATTTACAATCTGGGATTTGTCAAGTCCTAGATTGTTTGTATTTCGTTAGAACTAGTCTCTGTCTGTATGCCAAAGATATTATGCACATCTCTATGAAACAGCTGTCAGATTTATCTTTCTTCAGACTTGATAACTCGGCAAAGTATCCCCAGCTAACTGGTACTATATTCGAACTCTACTGCTTAGAAACTTTGCAAACATGTGGTAAATTATGCGCTTGTACCTGACGTGTGACAATTAGAGATGTGACAAAGTTTGATAAAATGAATATTCTACCTAGTGATTCACAACATATTTTCTATATACAATCATTTTTACATAGCAAGTATTAACTGATATGTATGTGCTACAAAAACATAAGTTTGAACTTTTTTGAGAATTTAAGATCAAGAATGGGCAAAGTATGTAATTAGTAAGAAACAGTATTGGTCTCCAAACTACAGCCCGTGGGCCAAATTTGGCTCGCGAAGCCGTTTCATCCAGCCCGCGAAGACATTTTGCCAATAATGAAAAAATTATCTTGATAAAATATTTGTTGATTCGGTAGAATGTAACATATCCTGACACAAAAGATTATGTAACTTGTCTGTCCCTTGGACTGCTTTGTAATAGCTTATGTGGCCCTCTGACAAAAAGGTTTGAAGACCCCTGCCCTAGGGGACTAAGTAATTATCAAATTTTGGGCAAAACTTCCTAAGACTCGATTGTGACTTCTATGAGCCATAGAGGGATAAGACAAATAAACATATTGGAGCTAAGTAAACCAAAAATTTTAGGTTTGGTGTTAAACCTTCTGATGTTATATGTGCCATGTAGGCAGAAACAAACATGAAAATAGTGTGAGGTTTACCTGCGTTTGCCACTAAGAGATTTGTATTTATTTGGATGATTTTACAAGCAAGAATGTTTGTGGTTTGTAACATCCTAATGAAATTTACAGAGAGTAGTGTCAAAACACAAATGTCATTGGCTGAAGTTTTCAACAGTAAAATTTGTTTTTGTTCGTCGCTTGTTTCATTTTGGTTGTTCCTTACTAGAAATCAAATGAAATGCAAATCAGTGTTTCAGAAAATGCCTCCTTTGTTGTCTACAGAGAAGTTTTGTTTCTCCACATGGTTCTGACCAGCAGTTGTTGAAGGGAGTGCAGAATCTGGTAGAATTTTGACCAAGTGAGGCGTATAAGTTATTGGTAATCATTATGGTGAGATTTTTACAATGTTTGAGCTGGTTTCAGTAATAAAAATATTACCAAAATTTTTTTGGGTGGATTCTGAAAAAAATAGGACATGCTAACACCCACCATGCACACTGGTTACAGGCTTGATTGTATGCTAAGGTCGTTGTGATTTATTGTACAGTTTCATTGTTTATTATGCTAAAAAAGTGCAAAAAACAAAAAATCAGCAAATTCCTTTGATTGTGATGTCACAGGCACAACATCATTGGTTTCTTGTCATTTTCAGAAACCGAAGTTCATACTGAACAAATCAATAAAAGGATGTTTGTTTTAACTCCACTATGTAAAGTGTCAGAGATGATTGGAAGTACCCACCCCAAATCTCAAAAATTAATCATTCACTTTGTGGTTGACCTGTGTAAATAAATCACGCATTTAATTGGTTAATGGGGTGGAAATTGTATTAGATGTGTTTTATTTAAGTGTATAAGACATTGTAAAATTTTTGAAAATCTACTTTTTAGACATAAATGTATTGTTTGAACAGAGCATGCAGCTCACCTAGATTTTTTGGCCTCCTATGCAAATTGAACAGAAAAGAGCATTCTGGTGGCGTCTTTGTTCAATCGTGTAAAAATTGGTTTGCTACAGTGATAGCAAGCTGTGTATAAACTAGCTATGATTTTCTTAAAAACATTTAACAACAGCTCCCGATTAGGCAAAAATTAATAGAAGTGAATCCTGAATCCCTCTGCATCACAGAAAAAACAGGCTGAAATCGTTATATGTGTAGGTGTGTGCAGTGAGGTATTACACTTTTCAAACGAAATTATTTCTCACTTTCTAGTGCAAGCGTAACTCCTTAATCATTCAAGGCAATGGTATTTTTGTAGGCTTTGTTCATATATTATACTGACTTCAAACTTGTGTCCTGCATTCTATGAAAACAGACGACAATGAAACAGTGTAGTGATTTCAGCTTTATAGTCTATTTGAAAGCTAAAATCAAGTAAACTGGTTTGATTTATTGTATTTAGTCCTGTAAATTGCTAGCAAGGTTGCAAGTGAAACGGTGAATAACTAAAGCAAGATTTAGAGAAAGTACACGAATTGCCGTTTCAAACACTAGCTGTAACCACATGTTGGCATCATGCGAAATATTTTTGGAAAGGTGCATTTGCAGGGATTCTCACAGTAAGCCCAGGGCCTTCAATTATTCAAATATACGTAGAGGGAATCGCTGTTTAATTTTGTCTGTCTAAAAATATTTGTGTGCTCTGCAGATATTTGCCCAAAAGTAGTTTCGTTGCACCCCGCCTTGGTCATGGGCGTCGGAAGGATTTTTTCCAGGGGGGGGGGCAGTAGGGGATTTTCCCAAAATTTTTTCCAGGTGGGGACAAAAGTGGTGAAATTTAGTTTTTACCCTCGAAATTGAAAAAACAACCTTTTTTTGCTAATAATATCAAAATCCAGGGGTCTTTGGCCCCCCTTTCTGACGCCCATGGCCTTGGTTATTCTTACCTATGAACCACGTTTTTTCAAGTTTTGACCTTAATTGAAACGCGAAAGACGTTTTGATAGACCGCAAATATTTTCTCTGAATGCCGATGTGGTCGTAAACCAAGGCTTTTGTGTATTTTGGCGGTGGTAGTAAACCGAGTTTCTACTATATTTCGAGGGACGTTGAAACCATTTGAGAGACCGTTTAGGTCTCAAAACACCTTGAAGAAACACTGCCTATGCATGTGAATCACCAAAACTGTTTGTGTGCTGCAGGAAATTAGTCAATGAATTTAATGCCGCAATCAAGGGCGGCGATAACTTAGTGGTGGGGTTTCCGCCTCTTAATCAAAAGCTTCGGTAATCAATCTACGGCCTGTGGCGTAACAAAGGGGGACATTGGCCCCCGGGCGCAGAATTTGGGAGGCGCCATGTTGAGGTTGGAATGTTACATAATAATTACAAATTGTCGAATGCCAGTGGCGGTTGTCCTGGGTGGCAATTGTCCCGATACCTTTTCGCATCTATGCTGCCACGAACGGGCTGGTGGTGGAGCCCAAACTATCTTTGTCCCCGGACGCGGGAAGCCCTTGATATGCCACTGCCTACGGGCACCGAGTTAACTACCGTAGCGCACCCTGGGCAAGGAAGCAAACCTTAACCGCTCCTGCAAGAAGGAGGTGTCAGGTTTCGGTCAATCGCCGTCACCAAACACTCTGAACAAAAAACGTCTATCAATCCAAGATCAAGGGGTTCACAAAGTGTTAACACCGATCGTAGCTTTCTGTTTTGATAAATTCACAGTAGGCTACCGGTATAAAGTCAAGTCGATCACCAGTGTTAAACTAACCAGAGTTGGTAGCTAGACTAACTGAGGATGAGTCAACTATGAATGGAAGAATGCGCTGTTTACATCGCTCTTTTGTAGTGAACTCTGTACGAGAGGGCAAGCTTCGCGACAAACATGCATCACAGAGCATTAATCAAGCTTATTTTCGGCTGTCACAAGGTTTTCCTTGCAGTTGGCACAACTCAAGACCTATCGAAACAACATCGCCAAGCGCTCGGATCAGTTTGCAGACTTGCGTTAATCAAAAATGGTTTGGCAGACGGCAGAAAGTTCATTGAATAAACAATTGGTAAACCATACTGCTACGACCGGGTGCGTAGCTGGAGGGGGCAATGGCGTAAGTCAATTGCATAGGCCAAAGAAATACTTCAGTGCAATTCAACGAGACTGCTTTGAGGAACCTATCCTACTTCAGCTTTTTGTCGAACCTGTTCAAAGCAGTATGGTTTACCAATTATTGTTTATGGTTAATCAAACGTTCTGTATAGTGTGTGAGGGAATTCATATATCATGGCTGACCTTTACCCAGGGGTGTAGTCAGGTGGGAACGTGTTCCCACACCTTTTTGCAGTAGTAACGTTACTTGAAGATTTAGATTTTTAATTTCAATTTCTATGTGTTGCGCCTGGAGCAGCATAAATGAATAAATACAGCAAGCTTACCTTCACCTGAGTTCCGTGTGGAAGTGATTATAAAATACAAACGTGTATCTAATCGCAACTAAAAACAAGGAGTGACGCTTTTCACAGCTGTTTCTGGCGCATCAGCTTGTTGTATCCCACCTAATGGTGATGAAAGGTTCATTTCAAGACCATCGCACGAATTTCTCTCTAATTCTGGTGTGCTACAAATATAATTAATGAAATATCCTAGATTTTGTATTGTTTTAAAACTGAATGTGTGAATGTAGCGGTGATATGCATTTTATATGCGTAGAAGCTCAAACTTTGGTTAAGAAGCAGTGCAGTTTCAAAGTCTACTTTATTACGCCATATTCGCTGTTTAGTAGCAGCAGCAGCATTCCTTTTAGTTGCGATGGTTCAATCACAATTATGTGGAGCTATAACATTTTTATCAACGATTTCCAATTACCCTACCGGCGAGCAGGCCCGTAACCAGCTTGGTACACATGGTGGGGCGAAGAGTTTTCGGAGGGGGGCCCAAATTTTTCAAACTATGTCCAATAAAGTATCTCTAACTTGTTTTTCCAGGGGGGAGAAAAATTTTGCAGGGGGGTTTCGCCCCCCATGGTTACGGGCTTGCCGGCGAGTAAAAAATCAATCTTGTCAAGTAACCAGATTGCGACGCGTGCATAGTCTCAAAGAGTTTTCAAATTTCATCTGATGTTAACTGCCGCCGCTCCATCCTACAGTAAATTTGAATCCATTCAGCTGCAACGAGATGAGTCGTCAGCAAAATTTAACAAGCGTAGTACAAGTAGTGTGCAAAAATGCTGCCGTCGCATTTTATAGCGTTAATTGACATAAAACCCAAACATTCTTCATGCGCGTTGAGTGACTCCAGCGTTTACGTTTATCAGCTGCATGCATCAGTTAGTCGCTCAAGATTTGGACGACAACAGGACCCACGTTTTATGCCTTCGAAAGTTTTGTAGAAGGCCTACTTCGGAAGTCGGTACCTTAGACTAAAGCAAAGCAAAGTCACTACTCGGCCTCGATTGAACGTGTGTTGGCGTGCATCAGAAGCGTGTAGTTACAAGAAGCGTAACTGCAGTGGCGACCACGATGACTTCTTGTTCAACTTCTACGATGTTGACTGGAAAAACATACGGCGTATCGTGCACTTACGGCATCGAGATTTTCCCAAACGCTTTTGAAGGAGAGTTTTGCCAGCAATGGTGGCTTTGATCCAAAGGAACTTCACTGAAAACAAACTGTTAAAACTTGTCAATTCAATTAAAAGAGACCTTTCAATTGCCGCCTAAATCTGAACACAATTGTTCACGAAAAAAACGCGAGACAAATACACGTTTTATGGAAGATGCTTTAAAAACAAAGGGCATTAAATATTTATGTTGAGACTCGGTTGTTGTTTGCCCTCCCTATTGAAATTTCTGGCTACGCGCCTTACTTCGACTAAGCGTTGTGTCTCCAACATGTGGAGGTGGGCGGTGGATAGAAGCTTCTGCTCCAGTGCTGAACAAAAAATATCATCCCAGGCTTGGTTGGGGATACTCGTAAGTCTATAACTGACAGGCTGTGTTGATCCACTGGGATCCAAGGAGAGGGAAAGGTGAATTTTGAGGTATAAGTTGAATATTGCTTCTTGTGCTTCATATTGGTATGCGCTCCAAACTCAACTGCAGAGCGCCGTTCGTGGAGAAAGTCTTATGATGCCGGGCGAAGGGGAAAAACCAACGAATCCACGATTCGTTTTGGAGACTTCAATAAACACGTTGGAAACGACGTTGATGAATGAAAGGGTGTTATGGGTCAAAATGGCGCTCCTCAAATTGGAAGGGTGTTGTGGGTCAACGTGGTGACACAACAGTGAATAACACGGGAAAGGTTCTGCAACTGTGCTACATTATTACACTTTGCAATCATGAACACTGTCCAACACGGAATTGCGCAGTCACACATGGTGGTGTTGAAATTCGATGGGACCACGATCACTAATTGATTTCTGCATCGTTTCAACTAACTTCTTCCAAGCAAAATTTGCCGTGCGCCACAGAAAGGTCGCAAAACTGTCGAACAATGACCACCTAGTCTGTAAATTGCGTCTGAAGAAACCAACAGTCCTTACACGAACGTGCTGGTCTAGTAGTTCCTACCGAATAAAGTGGACAAGGACGTAAGAACGACCTTCGCAGATAGTGAATCGTTTTAATTCTGAAAGGTACCGGAATGCGCAGAGGACGTGGTAGAAGAGTAGCGGTTGTTCAAGGCAACTCTTATTTCATCAGCCGTTGGAGTATGCGCATAGAAACGACCGGCATGACGACAGATGCCATACAGAGTAACGCTCTGATGGAACCAGGAGGTCAAACTTCAGAACGAACCCGAACCTTCTTTACATTGCCCATACGTTTAGGCTTGAAAGTCCGCCGTTCAGGTGACCAAAAATACAATCTTGGGAAAATTTCGGACAGATTGTAAGTACTGGCAAGTCAGCAAAATGTTCTGGCAGACTGTCCGACATTTCCACCGCAAAAATATGCTTCTATCAAACACCAAGACGATGTGATGACCTACTCAGTGTGATGGAAACATCCTTCACAAGTGCAGAAAGCACTTTAAAGATTTTTTAATCCAGTCATTTTCACACTGTTAGACACACAAGAGCTTGATCTTGGGCAGGAAAGCACTATCGCTACGGCCGAAGTCACCGTAGCTGCCAAAACATTGAAAGCTGTGAAGGCTGCAGGTTGTGGTGAATCCCGACCTGCAATGTTAAAGACTTGAACCGAGAAGTAATTCTGTGGCTATTTCGTGTGTGTCCGAAAGACTGGCAAACTGGGGTGATCATCCTCATATACAGGTAGGTAGACAGGATAAAATACACTAACTACCGGAGCATTGCTTTCATGGAAAAGTATGCACCTGACGCCTTGAAACAAGATACCGCGAGATAACTGAACGTATAAACTGGAATATGCCCAGTGCGGTTTCCACTCGGCTGTAGCACAGCAGACCAAGTCTGCACTCGCTAAAGACTTTTCCGTGCGCCTTGGTAGTATGCCAAAGATTCTACGCTTGTTTAGACCACCCCCATAAAGCATACGACCGGATCCGTCGATGAGTTTAGCAGTAGTAGGGCGTTGATCGCCACCTGCTACTTTCCACTAAGTCATTGTATGTCCACAGCATTACGTCAAAACCATTTGGAGCTGGCGTTTGACTCCGGTAGTGGTGTGCACCGTCGCCACTGTTTGTAGTCTAATGAATTTGATAGGCAGTGGTGTCGGAACTGCAAAATCCATCCGTTTGCTCTTTGTGGACGATTTTGTTCTCGGGTAAGCCGCTCAAAATGCGTTTTGATCTTGCATCTTCTAGCAAGCCCTCCAAAGTTCGTTTGGTCGGATTGCAGCTGCTGACGATGAAGCTGCAATGAACGTTAGCTCCAAAAAGACGGAGGCATACGTCTCCATAAAACCCTATGAAGCCAGCAGAACTATTAGAGGCCACTGAAAACCGCAAGGTGTTTAGAAACATTCTAGGCTGGCCCTGTCGTCTTTTTGAAAGGAACTGCGGATTTGAAAATGAATGAATGTTTATATAAACCAGATGGTGGAAGTTGAAAAGGTGTTGAAAGAAACGTTCAGTTTTTAAATTATTTTTTGTACATCATAAATTACTGTATGTTTTATTGGTTCAACTATTTGTGCATTGTTTATTTCAAACTTCTATGACTCGATCTGAAGTTATGGAGGCTGGCGCTGCGATGTTACCTATGATTTTAGAACTGTTGTTGGCTCAGTTTCTTGACAAAGTGATGTTATTTCCCCGAGCTACGCAGTTTTTATCTCAAAATTGCATGTTCATATTTTATAAACAGCCTCAAGTGTGTAGTTCCTTAGAATCTATAGCACTAGCGGTCTACATAGAAGACATGGCGCGTGGTGCTGACATTGAAATGGTATCGGGAGCAGATAGCAAACACCACAGTTTGGCTCAACAGATACAAAGAAGAATATCATCTGGGGACTTGTTTTTCTCATTGGAATTTTTTCCTCCACGAACTGAACAAGGTGCTGCTAACCTTATTGGAAGGTAATACTGTATAAATCAGTGAAATCATTATTTTTTCATTAATACGATTATAGTATGAAATGATTTAAAATGTTAGACAACTTCGGTTTTCAGTATGCAGCATAGATGTCTCAATTTTCTTGTAAATAGTTCTCATTTAATGTGCAAAGGATGCCTGATTTTGTTGATTTATGCAGGTTGGATAGAATGGGTCAAGGTGGACCACTGTTTGTGGACATTACCTGGCATCCTGCGGGTGATCCTGGTGGCGACAAAATAACCTCTTCTACCAAAATTGCCGGAACTGTGCTTAATTACTGTGGCTTGGAAACAATGCTTCATATGACGTGTGTCAACCAAACTTCTGAGACAATTGACAAACATCTACAGAAAACAAAATCTCTTGGTATTCAAAATATTCTTGCTTTGCGAGGAGGTATGTTGAGTTGCAAGTGGTAACAGTTACTGCAAAATGTGTAGATTACAGAAAACTTTTCATTTTGCTAAAGTATCATTAAACCTTTGAATGTTTTGACTATGTATGGCGTGCAAGTGTCACCATCAAGGGTAGTTATGTATTCTTCGTAGGAAATGATTAAGCTGTATCTTGTTGGCGTAGGTTTCTCTGTAAAGATTTAAATTTTATTTCAGATTGTGATGATAGCAACAAAACATTAAAAGATTGTGGATTTAACCATGCAGTGGATCTTGTCAAGCACATTCGACACAAATATGATAATCATTTTACTATTTGTGTAGCTGGTGGGTTTTACATCGTTCTGCTATTTAAGAAGTTTTTCTTTGTAACAAAAATCCAAGTGTCATCAACCCTGTTCGCACTACTTTGATGTAAACGTGAGTGTTTTGATATGTAGTCTACGTGAACGTGTGTCTCAGAATATTTTCAAAATCGCGACAAAAAGTAAGCCATCTTGAGTAGCCTACTATCTTCATAGTAGTCAACTGGGTAACTGCATTTCATAAACCTGTGTGTAAGAAAGTTTCCGTAAACGAAGAACTCGCGCCGCAAAAATTTTAGGAAAATCAGATCAAATGCATTGTTGGAAGATTGCTTGCACTATTTGATTTGCTGTTGTCTGTGCGTTTGTTTGAAGGCTATCCTAATGGACATCCAGACAGTTCATCATATGCAGAAGATCTTTCCTTCCTCAAAGAGAAGGTTGATGCTGGTGCAGACTTTATTATCACTCAATTATTTTTTGAAGCATGTGATTTCTTAAAATTTGTGAAAGACTGCCGAAGTATTGGCATTGAGTGTCCTATTATCCCTGGAATATTCCCAATCCAGGTTTGTTGGAGAATATTTACAGATTGCTGCGATTTCTCTATTTTAACAGTGTTATTTTCTATTTGGATCTACACACAGCTGTGATTATATGCGGGTACTGATGGTTGTGCGCAACTATTAATGTAGATAATCGTGATCAAAGCAGTGTCGGGTTTGCAACAGATACGTGTCTACGAAGGAGATGCGTCGAACACCCAAATTGGATCTTAAACACCGCGTTTCAAATGACACTATTAAAGTTGGTAACTTTTAAACGGCTTTTAAATTTTGAATGGATGTGATCTGATTTTGTCAATCCTCCACATCAGTTCGAACCCCTAAGAGAAATTAATTGGTCATGGACATGTTTTACAAGAACGCATGGTAAAAAAACAAATGTCTTGGTACACATTTTTTTCGTTCTCTGATTGCAGTTTTGAAGCTCATCTGATCCATTTAGTATTTTTGATTTGCTTTTTTTGCACTTTGCGCATGATGCACTGTAATCCTTTTCGTTTTGTGTAGACAAATAGGTCCCTGGTGCAGTTGACAAAACTTTCGAAGTTAACCGTTCCGAAAAAGATTGAAAAAGCTATTGAACCGATCAAGGACAACGATGCTGCTATTCGAAAGTAAGGTTGACCATGAAAACGCCTTTTCTTAATTTTCAGCGGAAGGTTTTCAATTTTCTTGTGGCGAAGAAATCCGATAAAATGTCGTTCTGTAGATTACGATTTTGTGCTGACTCATGCCAGGTTTCCAACTACTTCGTTGGTCTTAATATTCGCTACTTTTTTGTCGAAGTCACATGGTATAAATCCTTTTTCAAGACCGAAGCCAAATAGGCAAATTGGGTAATACAGGGTGACCCAAAAAGATGTGTACCCACGAAAATTTCAATTGTGACTTTGATTAAAAAGCTATTTATTGCAAATTACAACCACACATTATTCAGTTTATGGAAGACCATTCACCAGAGTTTCAACTATTTCTGTCGATTTTTAGTCAATTTATGGCTTTCCCAAGATGTGTTCCAAATGTCCACCATTTCGTTGCAAGCAAACCTGTACTCGTCTGGCAAAGTTGTTAATCACT
>Ga0210059_1008674_pt1 | contig 15985 bp, 8 predicted proteins | sample Ectturendosymbi2_FD_188042 | JGI IMG/M metagenome (GOLD analysis project Ga0210059, IMG submission 188042) | Ecteinascidia turbinata endosymbiont from Florida, USA - Sample 2 (SPAdes) (version 2) | ecosystem: Host-associated > Tunicates > Ascidians > Unclassified | place: Key West, Florida...
ATCATCGACTTCTGAGATTTTTTTTCAAACATGGCGCACATAGCAACACATCCTCCATTTCATTTCAAACATGGCGCACATAGCAACACATCCTCCATTTCATTTCAAACATGGCGCACATAACAACACATCCTCCGTTTCATTTCAAACATGGTGCACATAACAACACATCCTCCATTTCATTTCAAACATGGTGCACATAACAACACATCCTCCGTTTCATTTCAAACATGGTGCACATAACAACACATCCTCCGTTTCATTTCAAACATGGCGCACATAGCAACACATCCTCCATTTCATTTCAAACATGGCGCACATAGCAATACATCCTCCGTTTCATTTCAAACATGGCGCACACAGCAACACATCCTCCATTTCATTTCAAACATGGCGCACATAGCAACACATCTTCCAGTTCATTTCAAACATGGCGCACATAGCAATACATCCTCCGTTTCATTTCAAACATGGCGCACATAGCAACACATCCTCCAGTTCATTTCAAACATGGCGCACATAGCAACACATCTTCCAGTTCATTTCAAACATGGCGCACATAGCAATACATCTTCCATTTCATTTCAAACATGGTGCACATAACAACACATCTTCCGTTTCATTTCAAACATGGCGCACATAGCAACACATCTTCCATTTCATTTCAAACATGGCGCACATAGCAACACATCTTCCATTTAATTTCAAACATGGCGCACATAGCAACACATCCTCCGTTTCATTTCAAACATGGTGCACATAACAACACATCTTCCATTTCATTTCAAACATGGTGCACATAACAACACATCCTCCATTTCATTTCAAACATGGCGCACATAGCAACACATCCTCCATTTCATTTCAAACATGGCGCACATAGCAACACATCCTCCGTTTCATTTCAAACATGGCGCACATAGCAATACATCCTCCATTTCATTTCAAACATGGCGCACATAGCAACACATCCTCCGTTTCATTTCAAACATGGCGCACATAGCAATACATCCTCCATTTCATTTCAAACATGGCGCACATAGCAACACATCTTCCATTTCATTTCAAACATGGCGCACATAGCAATACATCCTCCATTTCATTTCAAACATGGTGCACATAACAACATATCCTCCGTTTCATTTCAAACATGGCGCACATAGCAACACATCTTCCATTTCATTTCAAACATGGCGCACATAGCAACACATCCTCCATTTCATTTCAAACATGGCGCACATAGCAACACATCCTCCGTTTCATTTCAAACATGGCGCACATAGCAACACATCCTCCATTTCCTTAGATAAGGTGGGAACGAACGACATTTTGTTGGTCTAGGACTCTCTGAGCCATCATCTCGAAAAGAGTCAATAATACTGACAGTGATAATAGCATGATGAGACTTTTAAAAAAAGCATTCTCAGCAACGACGCGTCATTGATGACACACAATGTGTTTGTGAAGTCACAATCAATCAAATGCAATGGGTTTAACGTTTACAGGTTTGTAGATGGCGTATGGCGACGTGGGATAGCCGACAAATATCACGTGATGCGTCTTGATGAATGTCCGGAAAGATGACTTGTGCAAACCCCTGGCGTCCAGATCCCAGATCTTCAGACATTTGCAAATCTGAATGAAGTTGTCGAACTGCCGTTCGTTGGTCATGCTGAGAAATAGAATGGATAAAGCGTGCAACAACCAATGTATAAATATCTTGGCATCGGCGATGTCATTTCACATCTTTATTTTCAATATGCATGCTATACTATAGCTATTTACGCCTTTTATTTCAATATCCATGCTACATTTAGCGACAACAAGTACGACATATATGTTTCCAATGCGTGAGTATTTGCATTGCTAAGCAACGATGACGCCAGGTTTGACCGACCCATTGTAATTCCGCCATCGCACCACCCATATACTGTTCTGCTTGAATCGGAACGCGATCCTCCCACAGGTATCGGCAGTAGCGGTGTCGTCACACTACTTTTAATTACCCCCACCTCAGAAAATAGATGACGAAACGGTGAACAGGTGAGAAATTACCTTTAGCGTCACGTCAAGAAACACATGGCGCCCACGAGCGCCTCCAGAAAAAAGCTTTCGACTCTTCACCGCAAGGTACAACTGCAAGAGCTTATGGCAGTTGGGAAATAGAAGCGTACGCATCACATGCTTTTGAACTGCGGAAGACGTGCAACAAGAACCACAACACCTCTTTGTCGTAGGCTAGAAACAACAGTGTTTAACAGTAGGGTTGGGAATAACACCAAGGTTGGCAATAGATACTTAGAACAGGATTGGAATGAAAGCTTCTTGTAACGGGGCTGGAGCTAAAAACACATCACAACAGGATCCCTACACAAGGGTTAGACACAAAGGCCATCTGCAGCAAGTTTGGAAATTTTAAACACTGGTAAATACACAGGTTGCAACGCGACAAAATGTTCTTTACCTAAAATAAGCAACGTTCAGTGGGCTAGACATGGTAAAAGGGACAAAGTCCGCATCACACGGTGTTTTGCTGTGATTCAAAAGAGCGGATTCTCTGACCAGCTTGTGCACGACGCGCTCGTAGTTCTCTTTCCGCAACATTTCCACATCCTGAAGCATGAAAAAGAGTTAACCAATGACTTCAAAACGCAACTTAATTCAAATGCACATTGGACGAGAAAGCCGAGGAACAACCGGAGTTCCGCGAAAAACTCCGAATGTCGGCGAACAAAGCCGATCTGCAGCACAATGAACGCACCACGGTGCCGACCTATTAATTAACAAATTAGTGTCGAGACATTGGTCATCTGTGCATTCACGCAGAAGTAACAGCGCGTGTACAAGCACATTACGTCAAAGGATCGCGAACGAACGTATAGCAAATGATGTCATCATTACTTGCAGCGTGACATCACGGTCTTTGTTGAACGACTTCGATGCGAAGTACATGTCGTAGAAATTGTTGTTCATGTTGACGCCGGTTTTTCCGAAATGGAAGGTTCGCGAAACGTCAGGAATGACGCACTCCCTGCCCTTCCTGATGCCCGGATGTCGCATCCACATGTCCCAATCCCATTGCTGAGAGGAAATTCAAACGATAACAGCGAACAGGTAAGGCAAGTGAACAAAATTGCTGCTTGGCAGTTTAAGGAGCAGAAAGATACAAACCTTATGGAAAAACAGTCTTGACGGTGTAAACCGAGCCAAAACACATTCAAGACCACAAACTAAATAAATCTTAATTTCCCTCCCATTTTTCTATAAGCCCCAGTCGGAGATACTTCACCTTATCCGGACCAGGCCAGTGTGGTTTAAGCTCGTCTTCGAACAAAGACCTCCTCAGCATCCATCCCAGCCCAGGCATTGTCTCTACGCGATACAGAAGACCTGGATCTCCAGACGAGTGCTCATAACCCTGCACAGGCAAACGATGAAGGCGACAAGCAAAAGGCGTTTGTACTTCTTGCAAGGAAAACCAGTCACCTGATCGTTCCAGGCGGACACGCAGTAGATCGAGGGATCGCTGTTCAGCAAAGACAGAGTCCGGCTGAAATATCTGAAAACGCAAGTGTTGTATTGTTGGACAAACTCAGTGCAGAACTCTTTCTAACAAACAGCAACTCGGACGCAGCCAAACCGGTTCTCGCACTTTTAGAAAAAGGATGTATACCTGAAAATATCTGGGGAAACGTCTAAGTCTTCTTCGAAGACGATGCAGTTCTCTGCTTGGGGGAACAAAGCGAAAGTTGCTGAGAGGCTCGACAAGTAATGCTGCGATATCCGCGCGTTGCCGACTCCAGCAGGTGTGTGGTACATTCCACGAACGCCGAACAACCTTGTTAATTCCATTGCTTCCTTTGCAAATAAGTCAACGAGCAGCTCAGCGAAACGGGAAAAGTGTAAGCTCAGTTGCACAATCCACAAAAAGTAATTGCTAAATGCTTAAATATATTTAGGACGAATATCGCGCCCTTTACGAGCAGTTAGACGTGCGAACATGATAACTTCACAACCTGTCTTCAATTGACACTGGAAGCTGGTCTACCACAGGTTTGGGACTGGGTTTTAAAGGCCGTATTGTCAGTGCCAGACGTGGTGAGTCGACTGCGACGGCAATGACAGAACGATGCCATGGGTCGAACAACAACATTATTTTTGACCAGGGGTATCAAATTACGAAGCGAGCTCGCCAAATTTGATGGCAACATTTTCAAAAATATTTGCAGTGATAGTGAAACAAAAACAGGTGCATTTGGAGGACAGGTATACGGCAAAAGTTTAAACAAAGGAAAGTCAGGGCGAAAAAGTGGACTCCCAAGTTGGTTCAACCACCCAACCCTTACTGAATGAAAATCCACCTGTGATAGATAATCCTGTGACGTGAAGGGGGTTGGGTAGGTTTGCAAATAAGATATTTATCTATTGAACAGTGTCTTCATAACATCATCTAAAAACAAACCTCGAAATGGCCATCGATGAATACCACGATCTTTTCAACATTGACACCATCGGCGGCAAGCAGTGACTGTAACATTCTGAACACAAAATCGAATCTGATTTACAGATATTCTTTGCTACTCACGCACACTGCATGACTTACAAAGACAAAACAGATTTCAGGACTGACGATGCGTAGTGTTACGTGAAATCGATTTTCTGTTTTTAAAAATTTGCTGATATATTAGAATACGTAGCCTTATGCGGAGACTAGCTGCTTGAATACAGGTATGCTCAAGCCCGAATCACCGCGAGGTAATAGAAGTAGAGCCCAGTCGGCTGATTCCTCGAAAGCTTTCAGCAAACCTAGAACTTTTAATCGCCGTTTACTGATAAGAACCTCAAGCGCTGTTTTCCCAACCCTCAGACGGGTGCTTCTAAGGAGCAAGCAGAAAAAGTGGCGATGTCACTTCTGGATTCACACTCCTTTTTACAGGAGTACAATGCCGGTCTTCGGCCTGTTGTTGTTTACGTCGGGTATAAGAATGCAAACTGCACTGAAATTACTACGATATAACGATCCCAGGTCATCGTAAAATAAAAACAAGGAGATGGTAAAACGAAAGACTTCGACTGGTTTCTAACGGTCAAGTTCAAATTCTGAACAATGTCTGAAAAGCTGGATCATTTCTTGATCCAAGCAGTTAGTTAATAAGCGAATCACGAAAAAACGCGAGTGCTTGCTACTTGGTGCTTTTCACAAGACTTTTAAGACGAAGTACGACCTAAGATTAAAGTGACAATCTTGTTCAACCACAGACGAGGAATGATTGGATCAGATGATCCGATTGGATCAGATTTGATCCGATTGGATCAAATGATCCGATTGGATCAGATATTGCTTATTTACCTTGGTTGATTTGCAGTGGTTTTACTTTCGGAAGTCGAACAAGCAAAATTCAGTTGTATCGTTCAGTACTGACACATAAAAGTAACAGGTATTCTCCCAAAGCGTCCCTACGTTCATTCTCACCAAACGAGTTAAGTTTGCGAACTCGGCATATGAAGATTTCTTTTATGATCACAGTATGGAGAAAAAAGCGTAAAAATAATTGTTCCATGATTATGATGATTTTAAAAAAATATTTTCCAATGGTTATCTCGATCATACCTTTTGAGGTAATATGGACGGTTGCTTGCGATCACAATAACTGGAACGTCATAAACAAGATTATCGGCGAGTGGGGAGGGCTTTGGAAGAACGAGGGGGGATTCGCACGAACACACGTCTCTGTGATGTTCGAATTTCGAGCAAAAGTCTTTTCGCTGCTGCCGGTCTGCCAAGCCTGTCCAATCGCAGTGTGAAGTTGCTACAACAAGAAACATTAATAAAGCGCACTAATGCCACAGCGCTGGATCGTGGCCACAACTTTTGAGAGCACGGACTACGGCTTCAATCCCATGTAACCCTTCTTTTGCCATTTCTATCGGATTCGCATGGGTTCGTGCAGGCAGGACAGATTTTGTTTGTCTTCCAGATAAAGCTGTCCTTCGACAGTTTTGATTCTTGAATATGCAGAAGAAACAACGCTTATTTTGCAAATATCCGCTGTTTTACTTCGCATTTAATTGTCACTGGTAAGTGCCAACGCGAGTTTCAACATTTAGACCTTGAATTTGAAATGTGACGTCCCAGCGGCGAGACCTTCTTCGCTCAGTTCGTTTTCAGAACTTTGTGATAAACAGGCATTCGCTGGAAACACGAACTGATGAACAAAGCCATAATAAAGTTGCACGTAAGATGGATAGATAGTGGACATGATGCACCTCAGAAATAACGTTTCAACTGGTCATGCTTCACTTGGCATGGAAGTAAGTTTCAGTTTGGCGCGTGTTAACAAAACAACCCTGCAACCTTGATTGACCTTGGTTAACCTCAACAACTTTGGCAAGCGAGTCCGAACACAATACCTCGCAACTCCACCGTTTACTCCTCCACACAATAGGTTTTGAACGGCACAGGTTTTGAATCTTCCGCGCAACACTTGACAGCATGAAATATGCATGGAGCGGGATAATTAATTCTCACATGACATGACAATCGAGCCACAGCAACGTACAGATGTGAGCGATATTGCCCATGTTGCAATAAGCGGTAAAATGATAATCTGTTTCGCTGCCGAAATGTAATAAATATCATCAGTTTGGCACGTTCCGTATTTAGGTGTTTATATTTTTGTTTTGCTTTGCTGCTTCCGCTTAAACATACGTAACGTTTATACTCACAAACACATGCACGAGAGCAGGGGTGTGAATTAATTTGGCTTGGGGCCACTTTGAGGAGGCCGCATTTAGCGGAGGGCCGTTCTAATTTGATCGTAAAATAAAAACAAAAACGGTTATGTTAAACAGAAAATGTTTTTTTTAATTGTTCTTGTGCAAATACACTCTGTCTAGCGCAAGCAATTCAATGAGACAAATGTAACCTCTCATACTTTTCAAAAAATTTCAAATTTGAAGATATTTCCTGAATGCTTTCACGGGCCGCTAACTGCCCACCATTGCACTACAGGCACCATTTCTGCTCAACAGAATTAAGGAGAAAAGACTTGCAACGCAATCGTTACAACCCGCGCTTTGCTCAACAAAAATGCAAAGTAGCTTCCACTTCATGCAAGCAACCACATGTGTAATATTCAAAACAGTTTATTTTCAAATAAATTCAATTCAAGAACTGTATAGTCATTAAGCAACAGTTGTACAAAATGAAGCGGTGCTCACCCCTTGACGCTCTGGGCTCAAAATTTACTGACAAATGCACTTCATCAGGCCAGGAGGAGAGGTTCTTGACATTTGATATATCTTCAGCAAGCGCTTTTCCTTAACGCAAAATCATCGCAACGTGATAAAACTCTACTTTGGCACAGAGTTGCTTCAACAAAACTAGCTAGCTGTACTCCGCTTCCACAGATCGATTTTATTCAACCCAACATTCACACCACTGTTTCAGGTTTTCAGGCGCAGGCAAACCACAGAGAAACATGTGTTCTGACACGATTCGATTTCACGTTTGCAAACGCATCTTAGACTTTAAAACATTACTCATATCACAGAAACGTTAGTCGAAATTATGACCTATTAAACTTATGTGACTCCAACAAAAATGCGGTCATGTAGTCGAGGCCTGCACTTCCGAGTTGCGATGCGAAGACCTGGACTTCGTTTGCTTACAACTGATACTTGCCTCCATTGCAATTGCAAGTGCTTTGGTAACGTTTCTAACGTTGGTTTTTGTACTTTTTTACGGGCAAGACTCAGTATGAAGACGTTTACTCTTGTCTTTTTCCAACACGTGATTAACGTAACAACTGCCTATACTGATAGCTCAACACCCAATATTCAGTTAGTGTTAGGTAGTGGACGCCGTGCGACCAGTCAAAAAAGTTTCCTAACATCAGTAGCTGCTTGCAAGCATACCGTCGATGGTGACCATTGCCCACATACTCCTCCAACTTAGCCCAGCAATAAGATTGCTCCCCATGCGCATAAACTTCTTTCGGCCATAATCAGTCAAGCTGAACGATGCTTCGTCCTTTAAAAACAAAATGAGCTCAAATCGGAATGTGCAACGACATTAACGATTGCAGCTGTAATTAAAATTAGCCCATGGTGAACAACTACTACTCGCAATCTTGGAATGGGCAGGAAACCAGCAAAATGTATCACCGCAGGTTAATTTCTTTGTTGTATACGCACCAAATTGCCTCTATGATTTTGACGAAACTTTCTTAAAAAATAATAGTAATCGGTTTCTTGGAAGATTTTCTCCCACTCATCACCAAGCCATCAACAAAAAACACGCTTATACTTGCTGCGACAGATTTTACAGTAAAAGCTAAAGATATCATTACAAGCAAGTTTCCTTGTTGATCGCTTTAAGAAATATTAAAATTCAAGAATGTACCCATCAGATCTTCTTGACACTTTTTGAGTCAATCCGCACGCAAGCACAAAGCAGTTAGGGATTTAAAAAATCGGAAAATAAGCATATATTTTGCAATCTTGGATCGGAATTTAAAAATACTGGAAAATTACAACATTTCAAAATGTTTGGCAACCTCTGAAAGAACTTCGCAGCCCACTGGTTGGGAAAAGCTGCACTTCAACTTAATGTTTTTCACATTGACGGGTAAAAAATCATCTGCTAGCTTTCATTTATAGAGCTATTGCTGTTGATGTTGCCACTCTACAAAAACGTTGAAATACCCATATACAGTATATATGACAAGACAAGAGCTAAAAACGTCTTGCTTCCAGTGCATAGCCCATAGACAAATACTTTCAAATTACTAAAATATATTTCCAAGTCCTCTTTAGTTTCAAAATATAGAAAATGCTACAGCTAAACCAACTATAAAATTCTGTTTGTACAGTAGTTCTCCAAAAGAGATCGAAGCATAAACAATGTGTTTCTAGGTTTATTGAACTTTTCCAAGGCAAGAATTTGTAAAAATTCAACAACCTTGTACTGTAGAAGCGCAACCAGACTAAAATGAAACCTTTATTAAGTTCCTCTTAAACAACATACTAAATAAGAACATCATTTCTAACCACCTAAATTCATGTGAGAATCCATCAAACTGAACAAAAGAGCGAAAGTTTAACTAGTTTTGAAACAAAAAGCTAAAAATGCTTCTTTGACATCAGCAATGAAAAAATGCGTTCCTTATCCAATTACAAACGCTAATTACCAACGTAATTTGTCTTTTAGGTTTCCATTTTCCAACAGCTGTACGACATCTCATGCATGCGGCTGTAACGCTTGACCAAAAAAAAACCAAACATGTTTCATAATCTGGAGCTCAAAGTACAGAGCAGCTGTAATTTAAAATTTTGCACCTTGACCTTATTTTGCCAACTAACTGTTCTTACTTTGACAGCAAAAACAATAAGCTGCTCTCTGCTTCCAATTTCATCCAAAAAGTTGCTAAGCCTTGTTTCTTCTCCATGCGAATATGTATCAAAATGGCGAGAGAACCTCAGTGCCCCCTGGAAAACATAAAGCAAATATCAGTTTGCAATCACACTATGAAAGCCAGACCAAATGCTGCTCACAAGTAGCCCATCACACTTACTGCACAATCACTTTGGTTGGCTTACTCCTCACATTTAAAGAAAACCATGAAATTAAATAAGGCACCTAGCACTTCAAACACAGTACTAACAGCTGTAAAAAATTGGTACATACTGTAGTCATCAGTTCAGTAAAATCAGCTTGGAGCACCTTAGTAAGTGTCCAGCATGAGCCTACTTATTCAAAAAGACATCCTAAAATAAAGTTTAAATTAAATTAACTGCTGAGAATTACTTAGTTATTCACTCAACACTTCCATGCAAACAAAAAACATATTTCTTGCTAGTCATAGTTGTATATCAAGACGAACTGCAACTATAACTTATTATTCTTATTCGTTGCAAGAATATTACTATGTGTTACACATTACTCAACTCACCAGCTGTAATTTGCTTTCAAACTGCCAGTTATCCAAACAAAGCAATTCTACATACCACAGAACTTGGTCAAGACTGACAAGCAAAACAAGCACTAATAATGTAACACTACTTAATTTCAATCAACTTTTAATGTGTAATCTAAACATGTGTATTCCAGTGCTGCTTAGATCAACATGGTCCAACTACTATCTTTGCTGACTAATTTCTGAAAGCTTTCTGCAGTCTCCAACGCCATTAGTATTGTACATTTTTATTAAAAGATGTTAGGCTTGTTCTAATTAAAATTACCCATTGCAGGGATGGGCAATTAATTTGGCTCAGGATAGATAGATTTATTTGGCGGAACAGAGTTTATTGCACCAGATGTACTCTTCAAAGCAGTGAACGCCAGTGCTCCGAAAAAAGATTATACAGACAGGTGCCCTAGGGGAGGGTTAGCAGCAGCCCATGCTTTCCAATTTGGTTTCAAAATAAATAAATAAAATAAAATGTTACAAAGAAAAGGTATATTACCCATTATTCACGTTATCCAACATAAGCAATTCAGTGAGACAAATGTAACCTCACATGCTTTTCAACAAATTTCAGATTTGAAAATTTTTCCTGAATGCTTCTGTAGGCCACAGAAAACACTGTGGCGGGCCACATGAGGCCCTTGGCCTGTAGTTGGACCACACTGGCTTAGATCATATGCTTGTGCACAAAAAAGTCTAAAATTTATTGGGATGAACACATGAAATGACATATAGCAGCAGTTCCCAAACTTTTTTGAGCGCAACCCAAAACCTGAATTTGCTGAACGCCTCGTGACCCATGCCTCAAACAACATATGATAAAAATAATCATTGTATGGATGATTTTTAGCTGTAAGTTGCTAAGTTCGTTTTCACTGCCAGCAATCTACTCTTTTCTCAAGTACATACACTACAGACAGAAAACAAGCAGTGGTAACAGTGAAAATATCAAAATATTCAACACAGGTTTAGATCGCCTCAGCGTGACCCATTTTTGACCCTTTGTGACCCATGTTGGGTCGCGACCCATACTTTGGGAACCACTGACATACAGGGATGCAAAAAATCAACAACTGGTATTCAACATTTAAGGCTTGTTGCACTGTAAGTCCCACACGTAAGTTCGGATTCCACATTCACAAATGTTATATACAATGGTTCTTCACCGCATTTAACAATTTAATTTTAACATATTTGATCATAAAACGCAAAGAAAACTTACAACTACAAGCCATAATCTTAACTAATTTACTTAACCGTGGTTTGGTTCAGCACGATGATGTGAATTCCCCTTCCACTTTGGGAGCTGCTGCTATCATACAAAATATCTCCATCTACAGCCACCTTTACAGAGTTCTTGCTGGATAACACCTATTAGAAGCATTGCGCATGATTTAGTCACACACACACACTTATTAGAATCCACATGACTATGCATGCAATCACATAAAATATTGAGCACAAAATTTCTAAAAATGTCTCAAATTGTATATTATCTGTGCCATTGTTGGACACGTGTTTGCAACTATTGACACACCCAAACTCAACAGCTAAGTGGTTAAATACAAAAGATACAACCCAGATTGCAGTTTCTGCAAGAACTGCAGCAACATAATTTTGAGCAAATACTTATTTTACACAAAAATGCTTAAGGCTTGTTGTGTGAAAATAGCTGTAAGTTCACAGAGAATGTTTGCAAGATTCACAATAATATATTATACAAATAACTTTACAGGGCCGTTGAATAAAATAAATCAAGCATCCCATTGAAGTATTCATACCTCTATTAACAATTTATCATCTACCAACGTGTCAAAATGCATTGTAAAATCATCTTTGAACTCACTGTCCTTTGGGAAGTCTGCAAAGAAACCAGCCAAACCATTTGACACTGTTTCAGGCAAATGTAATAGTCAAAAACAATATTGTGTCAAACAACAAAACTTGGAATCTATTGTGAGATGATGCAAACTGTTCTCAAATATGAACTTTGACCTTTTCAGCACCTGAAAATAACTAAGTGTAACAAGCTCTAACTTAGACATAAATATTTTGACAATTCACAAGAATACATTCACAAAAAAAAACTACAAGAATACATAGTTCAAATTATTATCTCCATTCTTAATATTTAGTCTACACACATTTCATTACAGTTAACTACAATAGAATTCACCTATAGTGACTTCGGCTATAACGACAGTTTGCCTATAATGACTCTTTTTCATCACTTCTGGCAGAATCCTGTCTTTTATGTGCATTTGAGTTCAGCTATAACAACATCAGCTATATTGTCACTTTGCTTATAACGACGCTTTTTGTCAGTACCCACAGAATCCTTTGTTCGATAGTTTTCTTTACAGTTTTAATTAAAAGCTTGGCTATGTGGAACCCACCATCAAATTTTTACAACCAAATAGGAACGCTGTTAAGCCATGACAGGTGTGACATGAAAATGGCATCAAGGATTGTGCCATCAACAGCAATTCAGACAAGTTGTTACACGAGTTTTACTGTGAAGTATAAGGGATTGTTGCAATTGCAGTCAGTTGGATTGATAGTCTTGATGGAGAAGCGCATAAATTGTCGAAGAAGCAGTATCCCATTATGGTAAAAGTGTGACACCATTGCTTCGCTCATTAGAAAAAATGGTACAAAAGTAGCAAAACTTGCAAAAAATTATGACATTTCAACGATGTTGACTACAGTTTCAAAATATAAAAAGATAACTTTTTACATTGTGTTGTGAGAGTATTGATGAAAACATGATACAGTAAGTGAAAAAATTTTAATGGAAAATCGATTTCACGTAACACTACGCATTGTCAGTCCTACAGAATCTATTTGAATAAGATGATAGGACTGACGATGCGTAGTGTTACGTGAAATCGATTTCCTATTAAAAATTTGTGATTGATTCCTTGCTTCTTTCACTTGTGGAGTGAAGTTACTTGAATACAGTTATGCGCAAGTTTGAATCATCGCAAAAAGATGAAAGCAGAGCCCAGTTGGCTGATTCCTCTAAAGCCTATAAAAAATATAGAGCTTTTTACTGACAGTAAGTGACAATCATAACCAAAGAACACTTTCAACCGTAACATAGGACAATTCTACTGCACTATGCTATATGTGCATTTGTACAAAACCATATGAAGAATAGCTCCATAGTGCAACATATCACGATTTACTAAATACCACTAATTTTTAACTCTCTCATGCTTTTATGAGAAAAATTAAGCTGGGGCATAGTAGTAACTTCACAAATATATAAAAGTGCATTTTTCAGAAAAAGCCTACAGCATAGACAGAACACGAATTGATTGATTTGTAACACTTTGATGTCAAGGTTAATTCAAGCGGTTCGCAAAAAAACGCTGTATTGCATGTGGCTTTGCACGGAAATATCTTCACTCCTGTACGGGTTACGGACCTGGTTGAAGTGTCAAAAGACACGGCAAGTCTTGCAGTTTGCACTCGAAAAAAAATTTTTGGTTGGGGGGTGTGGATTTTTTGTGAGTGACGTCATAAGTAGAGGACTTTTTGGCCACCTTCACCTGGCCGCCAACCGTTAGATGGTAGTATTTCGCTGAAGTTTTTATTGGATTCTAAGCTACAATCCGAATCTTTTGATACTTTGGATGACCTGCTGGGGTTTCGGGTTCAAAAGTTATGATCTTAGTTAGTAAAAATATTTGACTAATTAGTTAATTGGATAATTAATTAATTTGTTTATTTAAGATCATAACTTTTGAACCAGAAATGGTAGAAAGTCAATCAAAGGCTCAAAAGACTCAGACTCGAGCTTAGTTTCCAATGAAAACTTCAGCGAAACACTTTTGCCTAGCAGTTGGGCACTAGGCCAGGCAACATGAGCCAAAATGACCCAAAACTACTTCACTTATGACGTTACAAAAAATCCGCAACCCCCAACCAAAAAATTTTTTCCAGTGCAATCTAGAAGACTGTCCGATTCGTTTGAGCCTTTGAATAGCTCTCCGGTGCAATCGGCGGAGGAGCTAGGGCGTTGGTAAGGCAACTGACAACTGCTGATTTCAGGCCAAAATCGAAGTACAGTGCATCCTCGATTTTCCGGCCCTCGATTAACCGGCCGGGTTCAACAGGGAGGTACATTCAATTATTAAGTCTAAAATCTACAAGTTTTACAGTGGAAAAAAAAGTAGAAAGCCAACAAACAATGTAAATTGTTTTGTGGCTAAGCTTGTTCTCATAGTAGTTAAATTTTTTCGTTCTTTTTTCTTTGGGTTCTTTTAAATGTGGTGTAGGTGGTGGACAGTGGGCACCCTACGATAGATACTTTTCTTATCCGGCCAAGATTTTGGAAAAAGGTTGCCCAACATGGCCGGATAATCGAGGATGCACTGTACTAATATATCGTACCCCGGCTGTCAAAGTGTTAAGCAGGTACCACAACCTTGTTTTTTTTATCAGGGCACAATTTTACTTGCTTTAGAAAGTATAGTTCATTTTCTAAACTGAGACAATTAGCTGAAAATCAAGTTTTAAAAAATTTCCTGATCAATTCGATTCCTTGTTCATCCCCATCTTGGAGAGTACATACTTTCCTAAACTGGTTAACATTTCCAATACCAAATTTCAAGTATGTATGCAATTGGGTATGCACTAGAGTCCTGCGCAGATTGAAATTTTTTGTTTTGTCCGCCCCATACCTGCAAAATTAAAACCCGACCTCACCTGCACTCACATGAATTTGGGAAATATTGCCTGCTCCTGCCCCGCACACTTCTAACCCGCACCTGCCCCACACCCACAGGCCATCCCAATGCGCACCCATCCCACCCCACATTTTTTTCGGTCTTAAGCTTGCACTTGTCCAAAACCTACTAAAAGCTCATAACTACGGGTTTTTTGCAATAAAATCGTGAGAAACATACATTTATTTTTTACAAAAGTTGCAGTAAAAAGTGAAATTTATGCACAAGTATTTTACACAACAGTGATTTACTCAAGCGTTTTATTTACAGGTAATGCTAAATATTTCCAAACATTATCTGGCGAGAAATGGAGATCGTTTGCCAACAGCTTGTGTAGCATGCTAAAACTTCGCTCCACACTGCATGGAGTTGCTTGGCAATTTACCAATTTGGCCAACAGTTCTGGACTGATGTTTGGCCCTGTCATTTCTACAACTGCTTCTAGGTCATTATTCAGTTCAAATCGGTCATCAAAGAGAGCATAACTATACTGATATAGTTCTAAAGCATGTTTCTTTAAATAACACTTCTACATTTTGTGCAATTGGCCTATTGATAAAAGTTGCAATGAAAAGTTGCATGTAAAAAATAAAAAAGTTGCAATATAAAGTTCCTGCAACCAGTTTAAAACATCGTAATACATTAATTCTGCATATTTCAGAAACTGTTGGAAGCTGTAAAAAAGGTTGCAAAAACTTGCCCTACTCATAACAGCTGAGTCTAACAAAGTTTAACAAGCAACAAAGGAAGCCAGTCATTCTTTCCATTGGCAATCTAGCCAAAACTTTTCCACAGATCTGATCTTCCGCAGTCAACAGATTTGAGGTGATAAAAACACGTTTCAGTACAGCTGTGCGTTAAACAGTGTCTTATCCATTTAAAAGGGCTGCTAGACTGAATTATTCCTCACCACGTACAACGGTAGCATTGGAAAATTATCACTTACCCACCACATGGCAAGAGCCTGAGCTAATGTTTCGCAACAATGGGTAGTTACATCATAATGTAAAAATTGCTGCAGGCCTACTGTCCTAAGCACAATGCTGGCAACTTCAGTACATCCAAGCGTTTCAGGATTTTTGAGCTAAGTTCTTGTGCTTTGGCTCAACACTCAGTTACCCACACAAGGAATTTCACAACCCGCGCCCCCCCGCACCAAGCACAATGCGCTCCCACCCTGCAGCAAGTTTAACCCACACCCGCACACATAGCAGTATGGGTTCCCGCACCCGCCCCGCAAATGCAGGTACCCACAACCCGTACAGGTTAACCTGTACGGGTTGT
>Ga0210059_1008675_pt1 | contig 15985 bp, 21 predicted proteins | sample Ectturendosymbi2_FD_188042 | JGI IMG/M metagenome (GOLD analysis project Ga0210059, IMG submission 188042) | Ecteinascidia turbinata endosymbiont from Florida, USA - Sample 2 (SPAdes) (version 2) | ecosystem: Host-associated > Tunicates > Ascidians > Unclassified | place: Key West, Florida...
AATACAAAACAAGCCACATGCGTCACTGTGTTGTCTTGTTTCGACATTTTCTGTGCTTTTAGCTGATAGATGGAATGTTAGTTTCAGTTCAGCGTTCATGACATTTGTGAGGCTAGTTTATTTACTGGTATGTAGTTTGGGACGCATTACCCAGAACGTTGACTACTTAACCACTGTAGTGAGCGTATTGCTTAAACGTAGTTGGATGTGTGTGGAATACCGTTTTTGTACTCGCTTTGTTAACAGCGTTTTGCTGTTAATTCCTTAACACCAGCGTCTTGTTAGATGTACGCAATAAAGTGTTTAATATCCGACAGTATGTGCTTAACTGTTGTTGGCATATGCGATTCTGTTCTTTTCACTTTCTTTGCTGAACTATGTTTTTTACATCGTGTCTTGAATGCTGCATTAAAACGTTTTGTAGTTGCCCTTGTTTGGAAACTGATTTCAACTTGTTGAATAGTGAGACCGCCGCGAGCGTCAGGCTGTCGCCCACTCCGCTTACCTCAGCGAGAAGTTGAAGCAAGTCGAGCGCTTTACACTGAGCGGCGAGGGTCCTTGTGCTTGAAGTGCTATCAGACCTGAATGGCTTGCTAAATATGGTTCTGTTCCAATCCATTTGTAAAGTGTTCGAGCACACGCAGTGACACTAATACTAGATAAAAACAAATGAAAATGTTAGTGGAAGCAGGTTTTTAAAGGTTTGAACTTGGTGATCACAAAGACATTTTGAGAGACCAAAACTATTTTATCTAAATACAGATGGTCGTAAAGCAAGGCTTCAGTGTATTTTGGTGGTGGTCGTAAAGCGAGGTTCTGTATTTTGAGAGACCTTTTCGATCACAACACACCTTGAAAAACACTGAATGGAAGTGGTGAACCCTGGAGACACTTAGTTTCCTATAACTTTCTGCGTTACACGGAATTTTGAAATAATTGGAGCTGTTTGAGGCGTCTCACAAACGCGGCATACATTGCCGTAGTATTGCAGCCGACTGGTGAATCTTGGCTTGGTATTCAGCTAACTTCCTTTATTTGGTTGAGGCAGGCACAACGTAGGTTATCAGCATGTTACCATGTACTTTCAGTTGGTGGTAGTTGTTCTGTTCGCTGCAAGATGTCTGGCAAATAACCACATAACTGATGACTGCGGAGTATTTCCGAGTGTAACGCAGTTTGTCGAAAATCGGCTGAACTCGTCCATCGCGACGGAGAACGTTACGATCGATTTTGAAGCCAGTCTGTGCTACTCATCCAGAAGCTGCTACGGTGACATCGAACCTTCAGAATTTTCTGGTGAGGAAGGTAAATTGCTTGCTCTTATCTCGCTGTATTATGGTTTGGTTTTATGGCATCGTAGTCTAATATCTGCTTTCCCACTGAATTGTGGATGGTTGCTTGGGAATACTCGTAATCTAAATTCTAGAGTTTAACAATCTGATTGAGATCGTGTCCAGAGCCTCGGAAGACGAAGCCCGCTTTTGCACCTCAAACTGTGAAGTAAAGCATTGCTTCCTTCAAATCAGAAATGGATCTCTGGCACCCTGTGAATGTTGCGTTGGTTCAAGCCTGTGTCTTCCTCGTGACGCCAATGACAAAATCTTCAGAGACCTGAAATCTCTAAACAAGTCATGATCTTCCAACAATTCCGTTAAATTTGTAACTTTCTTAACTCCAGTCATTGCGTTTTTCCACGAAAACACACAGTTTTGTAGCAAGTTATTTACATTATTTTTTAGAACTTCCTCTTCAACTATGCCCGCAGTTTCTGGATGTGAAGGATCAAATACATTTCGAGTTTCCTAACGAATCTTGTAAGCTATTTTTTATTTTACGAACTGCTTGATTGACCTACTGCACATCAAACAATCCATTTTGGAATTGCATTTTAACGGCAGATGGTCTTATTAAGCTGGATGATGAGATTAATTTCGCTAACTGCGTCTTTGACGGTTCGTCCTTTTCAAATTCGTCGCCTTCAATGAAACTTTCAGATCACCAGATGATTGATGTCGGTGTTAATTACTTTTCGTACAACTTGGCAAATGGTAAGTCACTGACATGGTTGATACAGTCTTGCGCAAGTTCAGAAACAAAATCGCCAACAGTGGTAGCCTATCTGTAGGGCTAAAAAACTCTCGAAATGTTGAGCGTGATTTTTGCTATGTGGCGGTGAGTTAATTAAACGTAGCCGGAGAAGTGTTTTTTTGTTTTTCCAATTTTAGCGATTGGTTTCGTGTCTACCTGTTTTAGTGATGTAATTTCAGCGAACCCTAGCACGCATGCCAAAGCAAGCTCCGTGACATCCACCAGAACTACATGATTTACGTCGCTAAGATAATAATTGATGGTTAAATTTTTTCTGATGTCTTGAGTGCATGCGTACTTTATATTTGTTAATGGCTGTGGTTGTTTAAAATAGCACTACCTTTTTTTCTGGCGTGTTCGAAAGTTAGAGTTACCTTTGAGAAAGCTCGATCTCGTAGTCAGCACAGACAAAAGGAGAACTCCAACCCATAAAAAAGCATATCAGTGAGCACTTTATCGTTCGTAATTGCGTGGTAGTCCGTATATAGTCGAGAAGACGAGTGTTTTGCGTGACGGGCGAAATGTGTCGAATCTTCAGCCCTGTCATAATTTCTGAGCCAGGTCTTACTTGACTGTTGGAAACTGGTTTTAGAAATAATGAAGTACGGACATAGATATAAAAAAACGTAATAACAAGGTCCTATTCACTCTAAACACTTCTTGTGTTTGAATCAGGGATATCTAGACAACGTGATCGGAAACTCGCCAGTAGGTCTCACCGAACAAGAGACAGTGGTTTATCTTTTATGTCAGCTCCACTGTCCTGTACGAATTCAGCAGAAAAAAAGCTAAGCCTGTCCAAAAACTCAAACCTATCCCAGCTTACAAAAAAGCAGACAGAGGACAGAACTCATAACCGAGACTCTGTCTGAAGTATCAACACTTATCATTGTTGCAACATTTGAAGAAATTTCAGAAACTTGAATCTGCTAACGACAAGAGACTGAGCTCTACTACAGTCAACATGCGAAATCACACATAGGTGTAAAATCACGCGCAGCAGGTAACCAGGTTTACTTAAAAAGAAACATACGCATTAACTAGATTGAAGTACGGCACACGACAGTTTACCACTTTAATTGAAGTATGCAACACGATGGGACAGATGACAGCTGTTGATGAGATTGAAAATAAATGAAAGACAAAGACGTGAATTTCTTTCTTGTAATATAGTAACGCCTGAAGTAAACGTTCTGATCTCCCTGTTAAGACGTAATGTGTCATGTGCAAGTTTTGCATCAAACGTTTTTGCTCATTCTTTGTAAAACATTCAAAGCCAGTTTATACAATGAAATCGAAATTTAATGATCAGCATGGCACTATTGCTGTAATAAATTTTGATAGGAACAACTATCCGCGACTTAGAGATCAACTGTGAACGCCTATCTCTGGGTGAACAGGGTTAACAGTTTCTCTTTGACTAGCTCATTCGATGCAATGACAAGAAGATGGGCATGCTTTTCATGTGTACAATTGCGAGACATCAAAACCGCAAACAAGCAATCGATTACAAATTGGAAATTTCCTACAGTGGTAAATGCTGCCGCCGATATGATGCATAACAAAAGGTTGCGTTGACATCAGTTTTGCCAAAGATCATCCAGCCTAACTCCAGATGAGAATTCTAGCAAACATGATAGTTCAGGTATACTTGCAATAGGACTTGGTTCATTTAGGTGAGAAATGTCTGGTGCATACATTTCAGAAGATGACACCGACGCTTGCCCCTTAAGTGAGCTCAAGCAGGGACTTTCCTCTGCGTGTAAAATTTGACGAATCGATATATGGAAGTTGCCTCCTTTTCGTTGGTACCACCCAAACTGACCTTTTGTAGGGTCCGACAAGCATGCCCGCATATAGGGAGGCAACCGGGCAATTGGCTTCCCCAAAATTTTTGAAAACATGTTTAGTTGTTAGGAACATCGGCATACTACAATCATTTTTACCCCCCGAAAATATCAGCTGGTTGCGGCCCTGCCGACAAGAACTTTCGAGGCAACGCATGCGAAAACGCATGTATTTGTTGCAGGTACGCAGAGAGATCCCAACTGCACCGATGCCTTGGATGGACGTTGTGAAATTTTCTGTAGTAAGACCACCATTACTAGCCATCTTCCACTGCACAAAGATGTCTCTTGGGTCATGGGCGTCGGAAGGAGGGGGCAGGAGGGCCAAGCCCCCCATGGATTTTGAAATTATTAGCAAAAAAAAGGTTGTTTTTCAACTTTGAGGGGCAAAAACCAAATTTCACCACTTTTGACCCCCCCCTGGAAAAAATTTTGGGAAAATCCCCTACTGGCCTCCCCTGGAAAAAATCCTTCCGACGCCCATGTCTTGGGGTTTCGCAAGTGCTGCAAGCTGACATACCATAAGTTTTCATTGCTACGCACGCTGCATTTTTTATGAATCGTTACAAAACGTTAGGGCAGTATAATTATTTTAACAGGAAATCGGCTATATATGCCAGTAACACAGCGCTGAACCAAATGCACATTTTTGGTAACAGTGATAACGAGGTGCTAACAACTGCTGACAATTGTACAAAAATACCAGCTGCAGCTCTAAAAAAAGCTTTGCAAGGTGTTTTGACTGACATGATTTTCCAACTATTTCCCAATAAACTACAGAAAACGAGCGGTTTCACTCACGAAACACGGGTTGATTGTTGCCTAACTCCAAAACACGGATGGTGGATTCACTGAAAATACCTGAAACAAAAATTATTGGTTAGTATGTCCCTTCATGTCGTCAAGCAGTACTTCTCGAAAGCCAGCACAAGTTTGAGCAGCTTTTATCTTTGAACGAACAACCAACATACAAGCGAAGTTGTTTTATTTTAAACATTTCTAAATTTTCTTATGTATTATACTTACTACATTTAAGCTGTACATATTCAAGGCGTGTTGTGAAGTTCTAGCACTGTTGCGTGGATTCAGTGAAGCCTTTTTCAAAGTATGCGCAATTTTTGCGGTCTTGTGTTCTTCCAGTGCATACAATTGTTTAATGTGTGAAAACAGGGCGATAAATGGATTTTTATGAATATCGTTATATCTAGGAGTAGGTATCAACCGTTGCTTGTTGACAAAATTGTTGATTATCTTCTTTAGGTTGTGTGTAAAATCAAACATCAAGAAAAGTAAGCTTTCAAGAAATCAGACGACTGCGCTCTGCTTTCATCTTTTTGCGATGATTCAAACTTGCACATATTTACTGTATATTCAAGTAAGTAGTCTCCACAATGGGGGTAAGCAAGGAAATGATCGGCAAAATTTTAATAGGAAATCGATTTTATGTAAAATTACGCATCCTTAGTACTGAAATATTATTCAAGTACAACTTTGCCGAGCGATTCCCTGCTTACCCCCATTGTAAAGAGTATTTACTTGGAAAACTTACAAGATAAATGAAAAACTAATTGCATTAGCCTTGAACGACAAACGTAAAATTACATTTTTTATCAATACAATATTTTTACAATAATAATATAGTGCTTCATGCCTTAATATAACCTACGTAGATGTTACAAACCTGATCGTCACCAGAAACTGGTACAATCCAAAATAGGTCATGCAATGCCAACCTTTATTTTGTCGAATCAGAGTCGCTGCAAGTCAGTGTCTAACTTATTGAATCATCAGAGCAACCTGTGTACTGAAAACGAACTGAATTTTCCTTGGATATAGCGGAATACCATGAGGCAGCACAGTGTCTTTTTTATCTTGTCAATAAAAGATGCAAAAGCGTCGAAAGTCAATTGGCTCAGTGCTTTCTTCATTAACTGTTCAAGTCTACTCTTTTTTACCTCATCCCAGAAACAGCTGTGTTGGCAGTCGTTCTGCGTGGGGAGAACGAACAAGAAACAGCGGATATATGAGTTGGTAAATGAGGAACGATTTAGGTACTGCAGCAGGTTTCAAGAGTAACTGCTTTAATACCTTTGAGACACAAGATAAGAACAAAGTAAGTAGATTAACTGTACGGGAGGATGGCATTCTTGAAAGTATATCAGTACAATAACAAAAAGTTTATGAAATCAATAAAATTTTCACACATTGGCTTAACTTGCACATTGGTTTACCTTAGTGTCTACATGTCCCTGATATGAATAAACAAAAGAAGCTTTATCTTGACTGATATTATTCGCAGGTTCCAGAACCCACTGCTTGGATGGACAAAGAATTAAAATTCTCGCGACGGATTTGCTATGCGTTTTTAATGGCACGACATGTTCCGGTAAGATTTTGTTTTTAGCAAAACTTGTGTAAATCTTTTCAGTGGTATAAGACCCTATTGATGCACGTATGGTATCAAAACGGAGGTTTTGATTGAAAGAAACCTCCACATAACCCACTGTTGCAGTTTAATCTACTGCAATTAGGGTTCAATCTTTGTTAAATTTATTCGCGTACCTAACATCGGCCAATGAAAAAATACTGAGATAAAATTCGTGTTTTGTCTTAGTTGAATATAGCATCCCTTTGGTTCTTATCACCCTACTTGCAACAGATATACAGTATAGCAGGAACAGTTTAGACGAAATTGGGCCTGTTGCTGTAGTGCAGCCCTGCGCACTATGACCAGCCCAGCGAAAGCTTTTCTCGCGGCCCGCGAGAGCTTTATTAATTGTAGCAAATGTTGCAAAAGCTCGACCTCGAATAAGTAATTGTCGTTCCAGAATTTCTTCCATATTACAAGGAAATCTCTACATAGAAATGAAATAGACTTTTGCGGCCCGCGGAAAATTTATGTTGATAATTTGGCCCTTCGAGCTTTCTGAGTTGTGCAGGCTTGCTGTAGTGCATAAAATGCTTATAATCCGGCCCTAACAGCAGGGATGGGGAACCAATATACTATTACGGGCCACATGGATTGTGGAATATCGCTAGCGGGCCGCAAAAATCAATTAGTTTTTTCGTAAAATTCTAACTTTGTCTTCCGAAGGAAAATAAGGAGAGAAAACTATGTCAGGGAGCGAGAGACACTTCTCTTTATTTTCTTACTGACTGCGCGTGTGCGTGTCATGGACTTTCGTTTTAACGCAACGCTGTGTTCTAACTTGGTTAACGAAAATTCTGATGCGGACCATCGTATTAAATGTTCACACGGACCGCAGGATCCCGACCTCTGTTGTAGTAATCGATATATTTACTATACATCTGGGAAACGTTTGTGGATATAGTCGCAGAGTGTCTAACTGGTCTCATACAGATCATGGTCTCTGCATTGGAGAGGAGTTTACCTATCGATGTAAATGCAATCCGGGTTTCGATGGATTGTTTTGCGAGAAACGTCACAATCTCTGTTACAATCTAACGTGCGAGAATGGCGGTAGTTGCCAGCTGGATGACGAAGGTATCTTCATCTAACAGGTTTTCGTTTTCTTAGTGCTGCAAGCTCTTTTTATAGAAACAGTGTTTTTTGTACAAAGATGGACGACACCTTAGGAATGCGAGGGTGGTTTGATACCCCAGCGATGTCGAAAATAGGAAAATCAGGCTAAAGAATCTCTTCCCTTAGCTACCCTGGGAAAAAAGGTCATGAAATACTAGAACCAAAGCTGGAGGATACTCAGTGTGATTTCCGTCCTGACCGTGGCACTATTACAGACCAAATTTTCACTCTCCAGAAAATTTTTGAGAAATCTTGGTAATATGCCAAAGACGCCGACAAATGTTTTGTCGACCTCGAGAAAACACACAACGGGGTCTTTCCTGGAAAGCTTTGGGGAGTGTTGCTAGAGTACGGTGATGGCGGCCGCCTGTTACTGGCCGTCAAGTGATTGTATTCCTGCTTAGAAGCTTGTGTCCGTGTCAGCGGAGTTTAATCACAAATGTTCCCCACGGGTGTTGTCTCCAGCAAGAGTGTGTGCTGTCACTACTCCTCTTCATAGATGTGAATGGGATCGACAGTCACAGCCGAGTCGACGAGAATGTCACTGTTGAAAGCTTCAGGATCAACCGTTTGCTTTTTGCAGACGATTTGGTGCTCCTTGCATCCTCTGAACAGGGTCCTCAGCATGTAGCCGATCGGTTTTCAGTTATGTCCGACCAAGCGGGAATGAAAATTAGCACCAAACAGACCGAGGTATTATGTCTCTCCAGAAATCCAAGTCAGTGCTCGCTGCAAGTAAGCAGCAAAACACTGCAGCAGGCCGAGAAGTTAAGTACTTGGGGTGGTATTCACGAGTGACGGAAGGTAGAATAAGGAGATCCATACACGGATTGGTAAAGCAAACGCATTTCTGCGTGAGTTTTATCGCTCTGTGATCACTAAACTGGAGCTTTAAAAAACAAAACTGCCAGTTTTAAATCGGTCTTTTTTCTGATCATCACCTATGGTCATGAATCTTGGTTAATGAATGAAAAAGTGATGTCGCATGTAAAAGCGGCAGAGATGGGATTTTTGCGAAGAGTTCACGGCGTGACACTTCTCGACAAAGTGTACAGCTGTGAAATTTGTAAAGTCCTGAATTTCGAGTCGCTTCTCCGAATAGAGATATCTCAGTTACGATGATTCAGCCACGAAACCAGAATGTCCCAGGAAAGGTTGGCGAGGCAAGTCCTGCTGGATCCTAGGCGTGTCTTTTAAGCTTCCTCCATTCAACAACTTGCTATGCTTCTTCGTTTTTGAGGGTTTTCATTCAGGCCTCCATGTCTAAGCGAGCAGAACTGATTGTGGATAAAAAATGATTTCAGGAAAGCAAGCGTACTGCGTGTGCACTCCAGGCTTCACTGGCGCTGACTGCACCACAGACGTAAACGAATGCGAATCGCAGCCTTGCTTTAATGGAGGAATATGCGTCAACGGCAACGGTTCATACAAATGTTTCTGCAAAACTGGATTCCAAGGTGATGTCTATCGGAGTGGTGGTTGTTTGCACAAGCACAAAGGAACAAAAATACTTCTGAGGGTGATCAATGGGTTCCTGTCCATTTTTTGATCGCAATGGCTGAAAAACAAAACACTACGAATAAATTGCGCAATAAGATTGTTTTCCCATTGAATCCACGTAACTGCAAGCAATCTTAATTTGATAAGTAAAATCCGCGTATGTGCAAACTCGGCGAAGTGGGTTATGTTTATGTAGCACTACGGTTTGTGTTGATTCTGGCAGAATTGGAAAATCTTGAGAAACCGTACATTTATATGAACAAAATTTTGGTTGCCGTACACAAACTTTTATGTTGAAGCGTCCAAAAGCAGTAAAGATAACGGCTGTCAAACACTTCCTCATTGCTTTTAAGTGGTGTTGCCAACGTGCGGTAACTGCGACGAGCACTCCATCGATCACCGTCTGTTTTTTCTGGGAAAAGATTTCCCTGTTATTTCACTCATAACTGCTGTTTTTTGCTGTCATGGAGCGATTTTACAGTGTCCTATAAATGTTTGAAAGACTGCCATTTACAAACTGACAAAAACTTTATGGTTGTGTTGTTCGTTTTTGCCTTATTATGTTCTTCACAACTGGAAGGAATATGTGGGCGAGATTTAAAAATCCTAAAGAACGGTGCTGTGAGAAAATTTCGTAAAAGCGCTGACATGAGCCGTAACTAGCTGATATTATTGAGGGGGACAAAATGATAACTTGTACTATTTTTCGAAAAAAATTTCGGGGAAGGGGACAATTTCCCGGTTGCCCACCTCTGTTGCCGGTCTGAGCCCTGAACTATAGAAAAACAAACTTTAATTTTCTCCAATTTTACCAGTCGTGTCAACTTGGTCTTCGCTTTCAAAACAGGATCTTCATGCGAACTTGAGACAAACGAGTGTGACTCGATCCCGTGTTTGAACAACGGAACATGCATTGATGGAGTTGGCTATTTTTCCTGCCTTTGTCCTGACGGCTTCACAGGCACTACTTGTCAAGCAGAAATAGACGAATGCCAGTCTAATCCGTGCGAAAACAATGCAACGTGTTTGGACTTAGTTGGAGGTTTGTTCAGCACGATAATTGCTTTGCGTGTAATGTACGTTGTATTCCCAACCTGTTTTTTCTACATTTACTTGCAGTACAAAAATGTGTATAGATAGAATTTTTGAATCAAATCATCAACCACTCTTGTACAAAGTTCACTTTTACTCGTAAACACTTTTCTTTTTTGATAACGTCGTAGCGTACAAATTTGCTTCTTCAGTGACTTCGTTTCGCATGTCTTACTAACCTGGTGTTGTTCAATGAAACGAAGTTCAAAACTGTCATGAGGCTTGTCGACTTGACTCTGTCTTTCACTTTCTGTAGTTGCAAAACCCGTTGTCTCCCTGCAGCTGCTGTTGTTCATTTCCAGAATAAAGACATTGTGTAAAACAACCTGATTGACGTTTTGAATGCTTGCGTTGTTTAGGTTTCAAGTGCCTCTGTCCAAATAAATTCACCGGACCCACCTGCTCCATTTTGATGGATGTCTGCAAATATCTTCATCCGTGCGAAAACAACGGAACTTGTATAGCTGGGCCAGATGACTACCTCTGTTTTTGTAATCATGGATATACAGGTGCATTGAGCGAATCCTTTGTCTTCTGCATTGCTCGGAATCCACAAGACCCGCCTTTCCAGGCCGCAGGCCCGGATCCAGGATTTTTCTGTGTGGGGTGGGCACAACATAACACGTTTTCAAACTTTTTATACGATCTAATACAAACAAGTTGCTTCGTATCTCTCGGTAGCCATGAAAAAAACTTTCAAGCACTGTGAGAGGAAACACACGCACAATGATCACTGTAGGGCAGGTGTGATAAACTGTTTCCAACGCATGTTTTACCTTTGGCGTCTAACTAATAACTAGTGCCACAAAAAGGACTCTGGGAAGCATTTCACCAACATAAGACTGGTAAACATTTTACAGGGAATACGCATGTATTGTTTTAGGGGGGCACTGCCCGATAGGCTCACCCTGGACCCGGCCCTGCCAGGACGAGTGCCGCAAAAAGTGTACATCAAACTCTTTCATCTTCTGTCCTCCAGGTTGAAGTTCTTTCCCGTAACACTACTTTTTTTAACGGCATTTCGGAAGTGTTTGGATATTTACCGCGTAGAAAATTCAGCAATTCTTTACGAAGTGAAACTACTGGAGAACTATAAACAAACAAGGGTATACTATATTGGGACGGGTGTCGAAACTGAATTTGTAGTCTAGTTTTTAGAGCGTGATCAAATTCGATGTTTCCCGTGCCTAAGCATGTTGCTGTTAAAACACAGTAATGCATTTTTTAGAGGGTGCAAGTATCAACATGGGTACAGGCATTGTTATATGCATCCACAGCAGGCACTTGGTATTAGTGACATTACTTGCAACTGAAAGTTTTTTATTGTTGTTGCAGAATAGAGTCGCAGTATTAACTACTAGCAGTTTTTGAATCGCGGCATTTAGAAATGTGAAATGAAATTGCAATTGATCAATTCCTATTTTCCAGCTAATTTTCATCTGTTAGTTCTTGCCGATTTCTTTCAGCGTCATAGTTTAAGCCTTTCGGTGAACTTGTGGACGAGTTGACCTTACAGTTGGAAAGCCTTCAAAACATACGTGATCTCGTTTTAGAAAATATGTCAATGTTTTGCACAAACTCAGTTTTTTTAAAGGAAAATGTCAGGTACCCGGTATGGACCTGTAGGGACCCGATTTATCTGATTCTTGGGACCCGATTTTCAATTCTAGGGACCCGAAACGGGTTACAATTAGTAAAAAATATTCGTAATGTTCTTGGTTGTGTGTAAGTTGTGCTAGCTTGATGAAAAAAAAAACGTTAGCTTTGCCTCAAACAATTACGGACTTTTGACATTGCTGAAATGTCTATTTCACTTCAGGCAAGAATTGCACTGTTGCGATGGACGCGTGCTTCGATAACTCCTGCAGTGAAAATGGAACTCTGCAGTGCAGAGCAGCTGGTAGTAATTACACTTGTGATTGCAAACCTGGATACACTGGTCAGTTGTGCTCAGAGGATGTGAACGAATGTGAGGGCAAGCCTTGTCAAAATGAAGGAAACTGCACAAATCTTTCCCCTGGATACAAGTAATTGCTCGTTAAACCATCATGTTTCAATTTTTGCAAACATCGTAAACAACACCTGAATTATTTACGTAAAAAACACATGGATTATTTACAGTGATGCTGTGGCGAGGTTTTGTTGTGAAAAGTTAAACTTCCTTGCAGTCTTTAAACTCTTTCAATGGCAAGCTAGTGAACAGTCATTTACCTCGCAAAAGTTGTGCTCTTTTTCTGTAAGTTGTGCTTTTTTTCTGTACCGTCACTGAACGAATTTTTGTAGTTTACGAAGATTATCACATTTTGATCTCTTCTGTTGTATGGTTGGCAAAATCGCCTCTGACTATGGTCTACGACAGTGGTTCTCAAACGGGGGTACGAAAAAATGCTGCAAGGGGTACACGAAATTTTAAGTGTCTTCATAATGATATTTTAACGTCAAAGTACAATAAGTACAGGTACATTTCTAATTGTTGTGCTCATGATTACAGTCAAGGGGTACTTGATAGACAAGATATTGCTCGAAAGGTATATCATTAAAAAAGGTTGAGAACCATTGGTCTATGGAACCGTAGCTCAAGGGGGCAATCTCTTCGTGAATTCTCGAAATTTATATTTTGATGCTCGTTGTTCACGATTATTTCAGAAAATACTTTTATGAAATTTCGTACTTGTTCATTACTAAAACTTTTCTTGTGATGGAGCACCTTGCGCAGTGTTCTGGCTTCATACGCAGGGCTTCGGAGTCGGAGTTGATGGGTTTTGCAATTTTACCCTTATTCGGTGCCGGAGTTGGAATATGTTCATTTCCAGAGTCGGAGTCAAAACCCTTAATGACCGCAGAAGCGACATTTTGACATTTTGGCGTTTTTTTCGCGATAACTCGCGAAACACTGAAGCTACGTCGACAAGTAAGACATTGCAAGAAAGGCTTTCGAGCGATCTGTCCGATAAACCCAAGAAAGGAATGTTTGCATTTGCAAATCTTACGAAAAACTAATTTTTTTGCTTTTTCGTAAGCGACTTTTGGCAATTTTTGGTCGTCTTCAACAAATCGGTCTCACGTTTAACTGTTAGCTTTTTCGAAGCGTTTTTTTGGCTTCGACTTCTTCGAAGGACTACAACTAAGCACTAATACTAAAAAAAGTCACTCATCATTGTTTTTTGGGGAAGAAGTTTTGGGAAAAAGATGCATTTTATTAAAAATTGAGAAATGCGATTTTTTGTTTTTTAGGCCAAAACCGTTGACAGTAGCGGATTTTGTATTGTATCATTGGAAAGAACGCGATAAATACAACCAAAACAAATTCGAAACTTTTCGAAAATTATTTTTTGACTTTTTGTCAAATTTTTGGCATCTTTTCAGATTTTAAATTGTCATAACTTTTTTCCTCTCAATATTTTTACTCGAAAGTTGGTAGGATGTTGTAAGACGTGAACATTTTCTGCGATTTTCAGATTTTCTCTTCTTGGAACCGGAGATAATGGGCCTTCGAAAGCGAAAAATGACAAAAGCACCCTCCAAAAATAGACATTTTTCTCCAAAAAAGCATGGGATAACTTTTGGTCTACATTTAAAAAAATTTGGGATGATGGTCGACTGTTTTTATGTAGAACGAACTTTTCTAGTGTGTTTGGTTCCCGTTCCACAGAACTTTGAACAAAACCACTGTTTTTTTGGGCTAGGCCAAAAAACGGGTTTTCACCTGCCTGACGTAACAAACGACGTCATAAATGCGTTATCAATACCTTAAAAGATCGCCAAAAAACTTTCTTGCAATGTTTTACGTGTCGACGTAGCTTCAGCGGTTCGCTAGTTATGGCGAAAACCGCGCCGAAAAGCCGATATATGGTTTCTGCGGTCCTCAAAAAGATTTACTGACTCGGACTCCAGCGGTGCAATTCAAGCACTGAATTTTCCAACCATTTATACAGCAACGTTTGTTTATGTCGTGCGTCCTGCATTATGAATATGACGCAGACATCTGAATGTTCCATACATCGCTGTAGAATCTCTACATCATGATACATACGATGTTTCAGTATTTTTATGGAGTTCGAAAAGGTTCACTTGTAGTTTGACAATTTCTAATCCCGCATTTTTGCTTATATCTTATCTGTTCCTTGCATGCAAAATTGCAATTTGAGCTGGGTGATGAACTGAACAGTAAATAACTTCCATCCTCTTGTGTATCGCCGTTGAAATGCATGGGAGCGTTGGTCTCATAATTTTTGTGTATTGAAAGTGCGTCAATTGTAATAGAGTTTTGCGACATGAAAAGTAAACAAAGTTTAATAAAAACATCGATATTACGTTGTCATCTTTTAAACGAGTTATCAATATTTTCTGGTTTATCTCTGTTTCAAAGTAATGACAGTTTGACATTCACTGACGTTGCTGTCTCGCCAAACTGAAAATACGAAGTAGTTTTCAACTTCCGTATGTCATAATTTTAATAGTGTTTTCCTATTAAATAGACAAATGTGAAAAAGTTTTTCCAGATAATTCATCACGCCAGCTTTGAAATATCTGCATTTCTCTGTACAAACATATCATTTAAGGTTATATGCGAGTTAACTATGCCGCATAGCCTCTGACAAACCTGCAATGTCAATTACCAGCTGTGTACGCTTTGTTGACCCTCGACAGCTGTGCAATCGTTCCTCTGTTGTGCATGTTGATATGTTAAATATGACAGGAACTATAAGTTCTTTTTAAGGTGCGAATGTCTTCCTGGATTTTCTGGCACTAAATGTGAGATCGACACCAACGAATGCGATTCAAATCCTTGCCACGAGGAGCATGGAGTGTGTGTGGATGGCGTCAATCAATTTCTCTGCTACTGTGAGAACGGTTTTGAAGGAAGCAGGTAGGTTTAGACAGTTTTTACTACATTGACTGATGTATTTTAAAAAATCTGTTTAAATAAAAACTTCCATAATTTTTTTCCTTTTAATATTTCGCTTGAAATTTGGTAGGGTGTTGTAAGACACCAAGGGCAACCTTTTTCTGCAATTTTCAGATGTTTCATGTGTTTTGAATTGTTACAATAGGTCTTTCAAAGACAAAAAAGATGATAACACCCCATAAATTCAGGGTTTTCACCCCTTTGCCCCATAAAAGAAGGAACTTGTTTCATGTATTTTCGCAAAGTTATTGTCATGACTGACAGTTTTTGTATATAACCGTTTTTTTCCAACATGTGCGGCATTCGCTCCACGAGTGTTTAAATAAAAACACCGAAGTTTTTTGGCTACGCGAAAAACGTTCTCTTACAAATACGTCACAATGACGTCACGAGAACGCGGAATAAAATGCGTTGCTGTCTTCCGCGTCCGAAGATGTTTTCACTGACTTTCTAGCGCAATCCATGCACAAGTTATGGTCGATAATAACCTTAAAAGCCATTATAATGGCTTCTGCCGACCTTAAAGGGTTTTAATTGTTCGACTAAATAAAATTAAATGGGAGCTCCATAAACACAGCTAAAAGTTTTGCCAGAATTAAAAGTGTAAGAACGAGAGAATAAAAGAGAAAGCAACAAACAAAAACTTCGCTACAAATTAATGAGCGATTTTGATCGGAAAATTTTCTCAGTGAGTTTGCATTTATGACTTGCATGACATCCTCAGGAAGCTTCTTTTATTTCTATTTGAATAAGAGCTGATGATGCCTGCTTTATAGGCGAAATATATACTCTGTAAGATCTTAGTGTCTGATTCTGTGCTGAGAAAGGATTTCTTTCCTTAGACAGAATCCTCAGGAAACGTTGATCGTTTGAGGTTTTCGTACTTTTTAGTCACATAAGATTTGAAGGTCAAAAATGAAAACATTTAACAGTTTTTGCCTGTATGTTCTTCATAAATATACTGTACGAGTATAACAGAACATATTTTGCCGGCCCTCCTATTGA
>Ga0210059_1008676_pt1 | contig 15984 bp, 8 predicted proteins | sample Ectturendosymbi2_FD_188042 | JGI IMG/M metagenome (GOLD analysis project Ga0210059, IMG submission 188042) | Ecteinascidia turbinata endosymbiont from Florida, USA - Sample 2 (SPAdes) (version 2) | ecosystem: Host-associated > Tunicates > Ascidians > Unclassified | place: Key West, Florida...
CCCCCTGCGTAACTGTGTTGATCATCTAGCAGCTCCTTCCCACATATATGCACCACCACGAGTTGAAACTGGACAGTAACAAAGCTAATTTAACTGCTGAGGGGCATCGACTCGACAACCTTCCGGTTCCTTCAATGCCCTGGCGTCCTTGCACTGATTTGAGTTTTTTTCTAGCTGAATATTAATTATCGCCAAATAAAATCAACTCAACTCAACTCACACGCAAATCAAGTTTGGTAATAGGTTAAAAGCACTAAGCACTTGACGATATTTCATATGCCACGCTGTTTCAAAGCAAAATAGCAGGTTTATGTTGTTTGAAAAGTACCTGCCGGATAATTTAATTTTGTAAACACACTATTTTTGGCAGTCACAAAACTGAAACTGAAATCACCATCAGAGACATTTGGCTTGGTGTGATAGTCCGAGAAAGAAAATTGCTGTTAAATACAGATTTCTTTTTTTCACAAAAACGAGATCAACATCTTGGAGTCAACTGTTCACCTACTGTTTTTATCTTGCCACGCTTTAAGCATTTCTTTTCTTTGTTGTCTGAAGGTTTGTTGACCATCTCCTTTAATGCTTTTTATCTCCTCCTCATTCAACTCTAAAAACCGTCTCGCAAATTCCAACCAACCAGAATTGGAGACTGGAGCCGTGATGTTATAAAGAGTTTGTAGTTCGTCTGTGGAAACCAGATTCAAGTTGGTATATGTAGTCATACAATCTAGTACAGTGTTTCTTAACTTGGGGTAGGTGGCCTCCCAGGTGAGCCACGATGACTTTGCTGGAGGAATCAATAACAAAGGGCTCCACAGGCTTTCCCACTTTGCGTGGTGAATAAAATAGTAACAAGTGATTACGCTGAAATGAAATTTTTAACATTTTTTTACTCCAGCACAGTGGTCTTCAAACTGCGGCCGGCGAACCAAATTCAACCCAGGCAGTATGTCTCCGGTCCGCAAAGGAACTATATCAATAATGACAATATAACATATTTATGAAAAATTTGTTGGTGTGATAGAATGTCAAATCTCCTACAACACTTTTATTACCGTAAAGGGCCACGTGAATGTGAGTTGGCTAAGTGCTACCGCGTTGCAGAAATGGCTTAACCTTAGCTAATACGCAATCTGAGGTTATTCTTAATAGCAGGTACATCCTGTCTGAAGCCCGATTTTTCCACTACGCCAAAACCACACAAGCTCTTTCACTATTCCTTTCAATAAATGTAATTCCATTACTGTACTATTAAACAACATTCATGTTTGACATTGTTTTTTTTTTGAACGGGATTTCATGTTCGACCCTCGGACTGTTGTGTAATAGCTTATGTGGCCCTCGGACAGAAATGTTCGGAGACCCCTGATCTAGCATATGAGTATCATTAAAAATAGGTTACAAACATAGTGAAACGCAAAAGACACTGTTTAGGTGAAGCAACGTGGAATAAACAACCGCGGTTGAAATGGTGCTCATCATGAAAGAATAATATTGATGGAAAAACTTTACGTAATTGACGTATATAGCTGTATTCAAAAATGTTGGTTTATGTTTATGTTATAGAAATCAGTTGACCCGATTTATTCTGCAAAAACTTGACCATAGTATATTTGAAAAGAGTGTTCAATTGAATCTGTCAACGGCTTATGAGACGGTTATGTTCTAAAGGTACTTCCTTCATTTTTATTCATAGCAATAACATTCAATAGTGACCTTTGCTATGAACATTCAAAGCAGTTTTTACAATCGTTATTGCAACTCATATAGCTTGGTAGAACATTTAGGCATATGGCCAGAGTACCACAAGAAATCTTGACGAGGCAAATTGTTATAACTCCATCCAAGCAAAGATGCTGCGGATGCCGGCTGAATACCAGGTGGCGTGATTTCATATATATAACCTTTCTTGGGTGAGTTTTGATCCCAAGCCTGTGGAATTATCAAAGGCTGATATTTGCTGAGATTCGCCAGGGCATTTCAGAATTTTAACGAACAGTGGATTCAGTGCCTTTCGGAAAAGATGTACATGTTGGAAAGTAAATGTATGTGTATGGACTAAATAGATTATGGACTAAATAGATTAAATTAGAATAAACACACGTGCACAAAAATTACAATGCTTTCTTGTGGCTGCAATAAGACTATACGAAAAAATAAGACTATACGAAAAAAAGTTACGAAAAAAAGACCATACCAAAAAAATAAGACTGTACGAAAAAATAAGACTATAAGAACAAAGGTTCCTTCGCAGCTGCATATAGAACAATTAACATTTGAGGGCTTTGGGTTAAAAATATGATGACCCACAACATCAACGAACACCAACGTTTTCTGAAAGACGTGCTTAGTCCCATAATCCCTTTTCAGAGAAAAAACAGATTTAAAGCAACGTTGGCTACTTTTTTCTATAAAGATATAAAATGAGCAGTTTACTATAAAACTATACTGAGTTTCACAAGTAAATTCATGTGAACATTACCTGACAGTGGTTGTTTGGTGCTTGGAAGTTCATCCATCTTGGTTGCAACCTCAAATACACAATTATTATATACAGTACCCAAAATGAACGGTTTGATGATTCGTTGCACCTAAAAGTACTTTTTAATTTAATGCCATACAGTATACACTCTTGATCAAGCATTGTGAGAAAACTGGAAGCTTGCCTTTTGAAAGCGGCTCCATTTCTTTTATGATAAATACGCTACTGAGTTTCTGAATATCGCATTTAATCAACGGCTGCTCAAATGTACCTCAGCCAGGTCGCTTTATTACAACGGTTCCCAAACTTTTTTGAGCGCGACCCAAATCTGAATTTGCTGAACGCCTTGCGACCCATGCCTCAAACAACATACGATAAAAATAATCATTGTATGAATGTATTTTAGCACTAAGTTGATAAGTTCGTTTTCACCGTCAGCAATCTACTCTATTCTCAAGCACTTACAGACAGACAAAGACAAGCAGTGGTAACGGTGAAAATGTACAACCCAGGGTTAGATCGCCTCGGCGCGACCCGTTTTTGACCTTTTGCGGCCCATACTTTGGGAACCACCGCTTTATTACGTTGATACTGAAAATGCTCTTAGAACATTTGGAACATATTAATTTACAAAACGCGTTCGTTTACGTCTTGCAAGTTTATCAACATGATTCTAGAGCGTTTACTTCGAGCATTGATGAGCCGAGCTTCAGAAAAAAGGTTCAAGGCGGGAAACGGATTGCTTTGTGACTGACTGTTGCACCAGACGTCGTTTTACCACATTTTAAAAGTCACACTGGTTTTGTCAAGCCGTTGATTTTTTTGAAGCCAGTAATGCTAACTAACTTATGGAAACCATTTGCAAGTGTACTTAAATTAGAACAATCTAGATAGCAATGAAACTTTGTTTTAAACGTTGTGAAGTCAGCACACACTTCACTCCTACCTACACGGATTTTAATCAAGGCTATCCAAAAGCCTGTAATACAAAAGAAAGACAACTGTTTCAACGGACATCAAGAATTAAAGGCAATTTAAATTCCGTTATGCGGAGTTTTTCGTAACTGAGAGAGCCACATTGTTTTAAAATTACACATGAAATATCAGATTAAACTCTAGATTATCATCGTTTTCGAGTTTGTCCTTTTGCTTCCGAAATGCTGCCAAAAGGAATTTGCTGCGAGCTGTCAATCAATCAGCGTATCTATAATGTGGCAATACTGGGCCAACGGTTTAAACTGGTTGAGAAAAAAGCTCACTCTAGATAATGTTTTTAAGCATCCGACATGCAGCCAAATTCAGAGTAGGCTATGACGTCGGAACATAATAACTTTCTTCTGCATTTCAACTGCTCTGATAAAACAAATTTTTTGAGGAGTATCAAACAAAGCAAAAAACAAACTTAAAACACGGATTTTTCTATTTTGAGGAATATCAAGCAAATGCCGATTTTTGTGCATGAATTCAAATCGAAATACAAAGTTGCAACTTTTAAAAATTCTTTTTATTTTCATGAAAGTAGAAAAATCCAAACAAGCTATTAGCTGATGTTTGTGTTTGGCTTCTTTTTTTATTCCACTTGTAAGTTAAATCATAACGCAGGTGCATTGCGGTTTTCCAAATAATTGAATTTTGCAATAAGTCACTATTTTAGCAAAAACAAGGCCAAAAAGCTATTAGCTTACGGACAAACAAATCTTTGCCAAACCCTGAAGCAAGATCTCCCAGGAACGAAGAGACAACTTGATCCCACGTGACTCAATAAAAAACTCAATTGGTCAGGAAATAGCTGTGTACATCCCTTTCATTAGCCAACAAGTGGAATGAAAAAAATGGGTTGAATAAATATGTTCATCCTCGCAACGAGCGGCATACTGCCGATATAGATTCGCTATTTTCGTGAAAATGGGTGAAAATTTTTTTGTAAGGTGAATAACTTTGCCTGATATAACTTTCACACTTTACCACCACGACCGAGTAATTGTATTTGTGTTGTCCTTCAATTTTGTTTTTGTCATCTGGGCTATGTTGAGTTTCGACCAGTTCTGATTGAAAGTGATGGCGAAATTCAGCTAAACCTGACCGATGTGCCAAAATGCCGACAGGCAAAACGAAGAGCTAAATATCCTACAATAAAATATTCCAACGCTTGATACTATTCAAAAATCTTTAAAAGTTCTCGATCCACTAGTTACTGAGGGCTGTTTAAGCTGCGATAGTCTTTTACAAGAGGCGTTCATAAATATCTCCTTTATTTCGGTATCAGGATTTGTAGCGGTATGTGATTGCTCTGAATTGAACATTAGTGTACATTGTAGATTTTAACGCCGCTGATTGGGTTAGACTTTTTTGATAGACACCATAAAAATATTCTACTTTTCTGAAAAACAGTAATACTTTATAAAACTAAATTTCCCACATTGTGTGTTCATGTATTAAAATTATTAACATAAGTTTGTCAGTATCATCGCTAAAACGCCGAGCTAACTTTTATTCAATGCCAGTAGAAAACACATAAAAAATTAAACCAACCAAGCGCACTGGTAACAATGCTCTACCACAGCTATTCAGCATGCTAGTGTCACGTTTCTTCGATGTTCAAGCCTGTGCAACGGCTGCAATAATCTGTACGGTGTTTCTGTGGGATTGCGTTTTGAAGTCCAGTTAGCTGGGTTTTGATCGCCTATACACGCAAATAAAATTGAAAAGGCAACAGTGGATGACTTGTCGCTTTTTGACGTTGATTTTCACCCCTCAAATATTGTGCCGCGTTAAATCCTGATTCTAGATCCTAGTTATCGAGAACAGAGAGGTGTTTCCTCCAGCCGTTATATATGGTCAAACACAGTTGTACTGTAGAAGAAATCCTATGCTATTTTGATCTTTCACGAACTCCTATCAACCGAATTATTAAAACAAGATAGTTCGTACACGGTAGAGCCCAAGATTGTTTGACTCATTGTATGTTTTTGAAGACTTTGCAGCCAGACATCTTCGATAGCATTATTTTTACTGCGAAATATCAACATAGTACCCAAAACACACACACGTTATTATCACTCCTAAAAACGCACATGTGTTGTGGGTAGATAGTAAATAAACCGCAGTAACGCGCATCTATCATAAAGTTACAGTAAACCTGCGAACTTCGCAGGATAGCAAAAAACAGACCTTTGCCTAGACAACCTGTGCGCAAAAAAGAGTGTATTGCACTCTCAAGAAGACCAGCATTTTAGGCTACAGTAGGTCAGCATATAAATTTCACTAAAAACGTTAAACATTTCACTGGCGCAGATCATTAACTAAACCTGGAATAACCGAAACGGACCACGCAGTTCCTTATTTCCTCCCGAAAATGTTTGCTTTTCTCACGAAAAGATCCCACAACCGCTCGTGCTGCACTATACTTCTTCAGATTCACAGCACTTCGAGTTACAAGCTGTTCGTGACCGTGGCAATCGTGCCCGAACGTCTGTGAAGCACTGGTATTGTCTGCCAACTACGAAATATCTGCAAAAGTCTTGACATGACACGTTGAAGTTGCTAACGCGAAATAAAAACATAAATAAGCTTTTGTCACGTTCACTCTTTTTACATGTCACCGGACGCAAGCCTGTTGACAAATGCTTGACTAAAACAGCACTCTGCCAAAGGGTCAACCAAGGCAGGGCGAACTTGTTAAGTCACGGCGTAGCGCTGTGCAGTTGTTCTGTTTCCAGTTATTTCTTCATTGGGCTCAGGCACGTGGAAACAGATAGGAAGTAACATATGATGATTGATGAACAACACATTCGCAATGCTGCAGCGCAATGAGCCTGACAAAAATACCCGAGCGTCACTCCCTGGCTTTCCTTGCATTAAAGCAGCTCATATGCTTTAGTTTAGCCACGAAGTGTCCTGACACATTTTAGCCAGGCAGCAAACTGTCAAAGTCAGAAATAGCTGGGCGAGCGCGAGGGGCGAACTTTAAATTTGCCCAGGCGCTGGCCACGTCCGCTCCCCTGTAGCTACGCTTTGCTGTCAGGTCTATCATATCCATTTTAAAGGCGTGGCATCGCTGATGCACGGAACGTTCAATTTCTTTGCTTTGGGCGTGGCACACATAACTTTCGCATTGCTCTGTGTGGTTGCTGCAGCATGTGTCAAACATATTCTCGAAGTATTTCACAGTTAGAATTTGTTCACATCTACTAAATCCTAAAATGTCGTTTTATAAAACCTTATAATAATTATGTTCATCCGTTGTTTCATGTTTGCCATTGCTAATATTCGTAAAGAGTAATCAGGGTCATGTACGTGCTTTTTTTAAGTCTTGCCCAAAATTGTTCGAAAACTTGTTACCTGTGTATCACGTGGTAATGCGATAAACAACTGATACAGGTGAGGTTCAACAGCCCAGTTGCGTGCATTAGCCTGAACATTACTGAATATTTTTGCACACGTACCATTAACATGCTCACACAAAATTGACAATTTTTTGTTTGCTGGTTTGTTACAGGTGGACCAACGCCGAATGTATTCAGAATATTTATAAATGCCTATAGACGAATAGCGATTTAAAATCTGCCAAAAATCTCTCCCAACATTAAAAGTGTTCCACGCTTCTGTTGCAACATCGTAGCGCTCCTACTCATATTTTTCCGCTTTACATTGATATTTCTTCTATTACTTTATTACTTCCTTCAGCGTTTGCTGAGAGCTCGACGAGTGCCAGTGAGTACCACCTTCATTCACTCTGAAGCTTATAGGAAGCGTGTTTCAATACAAAACAGAAGCGCTTTACTGCAATGTGTTGTTGGTTGTTATACGGCGCACATCACTTCCCACGAACTCGATCCACCTTTGGGGGTTTCTTTTTCTTGCAGATATCTTGTCTTGGCGCCGCGATGTTTCGTTAGCAAAGCGCTCATTAGCGTCACGTCTAATTGCACTTTTTTTAACTTAAATTGCCAGATTCATTTCAGTACCTTCCTTGGGAATTTCGTTTTTGCAGAGTTCCCTGACCTGCACCAGCATTTCAGCATCAAGGCACCACAAGTGTGTCTCATCCAGCACAACAGCATTTTCTAGCTTTAACTGCAAAATGGAGTACTGATAATCTTGACCGCATTTTTATTCAAAATGTGAACTCACTGACCAGTGCTTTTGTTACGAGTTGGAGATACCATTTGTACATTGCTCGTACTAGTGTTCTTTTTCGCTTTGATAACTTAGTATCACAAACATGGTAATTTGGACATAAGCCTGGCAATCAAAATGTTATTTGGCAGCTGAAAGCAACCGATATGCTCATCTGTTAACTCCTTATTTGGCATTAATACTTTAAGATGCGACCAGCTAAATGCGCAGTGTGTTTACCTCATGTGTATTCTGGCCAAAGGGCATCGCAGGAAGATGTTCTAGCTTCTTCGCCTCCTGAAACTGCGATCTTTCTTTTTGAAAAAATTCTTCAAGCTTTTTGTACGTTTCGCGTTGATAAAATTAAATGGAGGCCTTTCTTCAGCGGTAGAAATGCCAATTTCTAGCTTGTAAGAAAGGAATGACAATAAAACTGGTCGTTAAGGCATTTTTGTCCGGGTTGCCATGTACTCAGCGGGCATTTAAATTTTTCCGAAGTAATTTTATCCATATTGCTGTGTTCTCAGTGAGTTTTGACGTTTTCAGTAAATTTTTTTCTATTTATTGCCAATCACATTCACAGAACAAAAGGAGAATGTCTTCTTGAAAATACCTCAAATGCAATAACAATTAATAACCTAACTACTGTACTTTAAGATAATCTTACACTTTTACTTAGTTCTTTTGCTGTCTTGAAACAATTATGAAGAGTAGACTCCGCACGCTTGCAATGATTTCCACACTTTGCTTCTTCACAGTTTAACGTTTTTATTGGAAATCTTGCGTTGGTTTTTGCTATTTTTTGGGAACATGCTTTCAAAATATTTGCACTGTCTTTCTGTTTATGATTTAGCGAACTTCATATTAAAATTTTTCTTGCACGCAAAGTAATTCCCTGGACTCAGTTCTCTACAAACACTTCACAGTATTAATAATGAAACACATTTTTAGCAAAAAAACATTTCTGTAGCCAAGTGCACACTTCACATAGGCACAGCCAGGGAAGACTAAACGGGCCAAGCCTCCCAAATTTCTGGTATATCTCAACGTTTTGTTCTTCGAGGCGCGGTGTCCTGTCTTCGTCCTCGTCAAGAACACGAAATTTGTTTTTGGTTGCACCGAGGTTGGAAAAGCTGACCTTCAAAATAATTGTGCGATTTCGCAGTTTGTGTTGTGCAAAGAACTGCCAGCATTTAATTAATCCTATGTCTTTTTCTCATCTTTCGCATTTCAGAACCTGTCTATGTGTCGACAACAGAGCGCATGGTCACTGGCACACAAGCACGCGCTGCAGATTCCACCAAGTGAACAAGCGGCAAGTTGACAAAGGCAGACCGAAACCGCGTCACTTCCGTTGGCTTACGTAAAATCAGGAAGCCTTATCGACGAACACTGAAGCATGAAAAGCACTTGATACGAGATGTGTGTAACTGGAAATGAAGCGGTCAGCTTGCAAAATAGGTAGTCAGCTAGAGAAAAGTTTAGGCACACGCTTGCTAGTATTGTGACACAGGGACACAGTACGCAATAAATTCACTCGAGTTCGCTAAAAAGTTTTTTCCCAGCTCTAACGCAAATATGCGAACGAATCTGTGCGGCGTAAAGATCAGAATGTTGTTTTGAACGCTATGAACCTGTTCAAACGACAGCAAAGGCTTTGTGACCTGAAAACATTGCGTTTGACGTCTGATCTAAAACGTAAAACTTTACCCACGAACCTACGTGCGTGAACTGAAAAGCACTTGCCATATGTAAATTATGCACTTGCTATATGTAAATTATGCACTTGCTATATGTAAATTATCTTATAATAACGATCAGTCGTTTCGTACAAGGGGACTCTCTGCAGTTTGCTTTCGAATCACCGTATCTTTATTCTGGGATCAATCTGATTTTGGACTGTGAAGTGATCGAAACAGAAATTGTGACCTGTGGTAAGCATTCGCTAGGCCACTTAACCTTTACCAGGAAACGACCAATCAATAAGGGAGTCTTCTTGGTGAGCACCTGACACAACATCCTTGTCTGATAAACAGTTCGTAGAATCGTTTCTTAGGGCGAACTGCGCCTGTCTGAAACAAAAAGCAACTTTACCAGCAAGAATTTCGGTTACTACATAGCCAGATGTTTCGTGTCTTTCAAGCAAAAACTACTCAGAAATTGAGATGGTGTTTATTAAATTTTGATTAAAATTTAGCTAGTATTTATGCAAAACCAACATTATGTTTAGTCTTCTTACCACCTGGGGGGAGTTATAAAGTGAGGACAAATGTGAAAGTAAAATGACATAAAGTCGAAAGAGTGCTCTCAACTCGCTGTCAAAATTTTCTGGTAACTGTGCATAAATTTCTTGAGGAGGTCCTTGCGTGAAACACTTTTGCTATATAGCTCCACTCGCCGTTGAAAATACTTATACTTGATTTGTTATCGAATTCAGTTCAAAGATAAAGTACAGCGTTTGTTGATAACATATTGCATTTCCCTTGTGCCTTTCGTTTTGACACGTTTTCGGTAATGTGATTTTAAAGCCATGGCTCTAAACAAATATGAGATTTCATTGTACTGTATGCGGTCAAGAGCTGGGCGTGGGTAAAACCATGGGCAGATTTGTCTCACCTTGAAACATTCTGGCTTCATTTGAAAAAGTCCTTTTTTGACACTGCGAATTGAGCTTTTCTGAATTAAAATGAAGGGCAGCGGAACCAATAGAATATTGGAGTTCGAGGTCATATCTAGGCGTACTACCTACTGCTGCAATAATGTATTGATTGTGTGACATTTCGTGGCCGTTCAACATTTTTTGCACAATTTCTAATGAAGACACACCTACAGCCGCTATTATTTTATCGCAGATATGTTTATATCTTTTCACCACCGCTACCTCTAAAGATACTTGTGGTGATGGAGTTAAATATTTTTTTAAATTCCAAATTAAATTACCGTACAGTACAGTTACACTAAATCGGAAGTTCTAGTTATATTATAATAACCATTGCAATTACTCATCAAATTTGGTCAACTAAACAAAAAATACAATAATTTGCAACTACAATTAAGTTACAGTTAATAAAAATAGGGAAGTAAATCAGCATGTTGAAAATTTTAACCAGAAAGCAAAAATTGTTGTATAAATCTTCATTTAAATTGATCATAGACGATCGAAATGAAACTTCTCTCAGGCGATTTCGTTTAGTGTGGAAAAAATCTGAAATGATTTAAAGAAATCTATCCGATGGAGCTGACGTTGTCCAACTTCTCCCACAGAATCACAAATATCCTTTAGCTCTTTTTCACAGTCTCTTATACTCCAGTAGTTCAGAGTGTTAGGCACATTTTCTCACCATTTACAGAACTAGATCTTTTGTGCTGTACTTCTCCATTTTTTCTCACTGGGCACTGGAAGATAGTTTTCTTTCAACTCCACCTTAAGAGCATGGCATGTTTTGGGAACCTTTTTTTTGACACAAACTTGACTGATCCTGTACGCCGTTGCTATTGCGAAATCGAAATAGAACTGTTTGGTGTCTACTTTTTGACTACACCGCCACCAAATGAAGGTCTGTGACATACACCCAGTGGCGTAACTAACGGAGGGGAAGGGGTGAGAGCCTCCCCTTTGGCAAGCTAATTGTAAAAGCTGGGCCCCTTTTAGTTGACATTTTGATATTTGGTATTCTTTCGGTTTCAAGTAGATTGTTGTTCTTTGCGTTTTTTCGGGGTGTTTTCGCTTTTTAGCTAGTTCAGACATCCACGACATCCTGATTGACTATCATTTTTTAACTCTTTTTCTGAGTGTTAGCTAGTGGCCTCCCTGCGGTGACCAGTGGGCCCCATTCAGTTACGTTTTGCCTCCCCTGGCTCAAACCTTTAGTTTCGCCAGTGCATACACCCTCACGTCACATGCAGTTTAAACAGTGTTAACATAAAATAACAGCAAGCCTCTCAGCACCAGAAATCGGGTGTCTGAGTCACGTAGTTTGCTTCTTTTATCTTGGTTTTGTCCTAGCCAGACGTCTGTCAAAATTTTCCAGAGTCGTCCGAAAAGAGGTGTAAAAGTTGTCCACTTCAAATTCTTTATGCCCCATAAGGTTGAAATAATCTCATAAAATGAGCATATTGCCGAGGTTAGCTATTAAATTACAGCATAGAAGCCAAACTTTCAACTAACCGGATAAGTTTACAACTGTAGCAAACTTGCAAATCCTTGATCAAGTTGTTCAAAGGCTGCCAGCATCAAGGGCCATAAAAGCTTTTGTATAAATTCTGCAATGGACATGTTTTGAGAATGTATTAATTAACTTTTACATTGATGGGCCTATATACCATCGTGCTAAATATGTAGCACATTTCGGTTATACAAGTATTTAACTTTATAACAACAGTATACGAAATGTAAGCACAAGCCGAATGCGCTCTGTAGGAAGTGATATACCTTGATTGTGTTCAAATTTGTCAAATGAAAATATGGGCACTGGGACTATAAAATGACGCTGTAATCCAACCCGTAAGTACTCTGCAGGATGGCAAAGGGCCAATTAGTCATAGATACATGCAGTAGTGCTATACCGACGATGAGTCAATGAAAATACCGTATCTCTTTGTAAAATTGTTCTTTGCCGGAAAGAATGCACCCAGGGACGCCGTAGAGCGGGGCTATTGACCCCCTGACCCTCTAAATAGCACTACTGCACGTATCTATCCAAAAAGGGACAACGGGGGCGGAGGTCTTTTTTCATAACAGCATCATAGAATAATTATATGGCTTATCAAAATCGATTTGAAATAGATTTATTGCAGTTATTCGAGCACCCAGAAAATTGACGATGGTCTTCTGTAATTTCCTTTGTTGTTTTCGAGGTCAACATTGGTGCTGAACAGAAACAAGCATAATTTGCAACAATTGTTTTGATTTTTTACAAGTTTCCATTGTCCTCATTTTTTTCAATGCCCCGCTACCGCTGCTCTGGTGTCCCTGGATGCATCCCTTACCCACACTTCTCCACTTTTTCAATTGGTCGTACAACAAAATCAGCCATAGCTGTGAAAAAAGTCTATTCCAATATCTAGACATCACCGAAAAAAAGCTGTAGGAGTTTAAAATGTCCATACAACAGACAAGGAAGAAACCTTGACATTCCTGAAAAACTAGTTTGCCGCAATGCTACGTCTCTACTCAGTGGCGTACGCAGAAAATTTCCGACGAGGGGGCCAAGTTTCATCACAATCGTGTGACGTCACAAATCAACTTTAGGACGACCATTGTAGGGGGGTCCGGCACTCCCCGGGAAAATTTTGCAAAATTCTGTATTGTCCTTCTGTATTGCCTCCGAATGGAGGCGTGGGTTCGAATCCCACTTCTGACACCATGTATTGTTGCGGCGCAAACAGTCAAAGTCAAACCCGAGTACACTCAAAATCCGGAACACGTTCAACGCGACAGCCCCGGCACCAACTTACTCCGCAAATATGATGCGTGCAACAAAGGTTGATCGCGAGCCGCCTCAGGCTAGAAACGCTGCACTTATTGCGAAGCGAGCGCGGCGCATTCCTCTACAAATACCACCTAAAAGTACGCAAAGTACACCTAAAAATACGCATTTACACCTAAAAATACGCTTACTGTTTATACATTTTTTTATTTTTAGGGTCTGAAGGGGGGGCCATGGCACAGTGCCCCCCCTATCCGTACGCTAGTGTCTCTACTTTACCGAAACGCTGTTTCTGTTTGTGTGCGTACGTCAATGTGAACAGTCTTCGCGCGCGTGTGCTGATGCGCTTGTGTATGTATCGCTGCGTGCGAATGTAAATCCGCCTTTACAGGTAACTTTCTGAAATAAAAGTGCGAATGTTTCACTGGTGATACATCTACTTGTTTTTTTGTGTGTGCATCCTCTATGTTTCGAGCTTCAAAAGTTGTTGAGGTGCAGTAACGGAAAACGAAATAGCTCTCAATTCCATGACGATGGCAGCATCAGGCCAAAGCACACGAGGCTCCAATTACCTGTATACAGCCGTGATTCAGGCTACTCTAACTACTTGTAGTCAGTGGCATATAAAAGTCGCTCGGCTGAAGCCATTTGAACATCCGGTAAGCTTCACAATACTGATTAATTACTTGTACAGGCTATATAGGATAACCTAGCACTGTTGGAAGTTTGGGCTAAAACTCCTACAATGCTAGTAGCACATACACTAAGACTGCTTTATTGGTTTTACCTTCAAAACACTCGTAAAAACATCACGCATATACCTAATTAACGTTTCAGTTGGAAGGATGTTTGGCAATTTGTTGAAATTTTATTAGCAACAGCCTACGATTTTGAAGTACCGCCTTCACTAACAACACAAGCATCTTTGTGGTTTTTGGATGGACCCATGAGCAGCTGTGATAAAATGTCAATGTGACTTCAGCTGCTGTACGACAACAAAAATATGTAACTTTGTTGACTTTCAAATATGATGCGAAGGTCATTCAAAAATTGCGTATTGGCTCGAATTGGAAGCTTTTAGTGAAATACAAGCTTTTGAGGATAAAACTCGACCAGCTAAAAGACTGTTTTTGAAAATACATAAAGAACGTCGGTGGGAAAAACTATAAATACTACCTCGAATGAATTGAACGGCGATGACATTAAAATGGATTGGAGAGCACCATTAAAACTTGTGTCAATATAAATCCACCTTAGTCTACATCAGGGCTCGGCAAACTACGGCCCGCTAGCAGGATCCGGCCCGCAGCCCCTGTGCAATTTGTAGTACTGTAACTGTATGGCCCGCCCAGTGGTGTTATAGTTTATGAATCTGCCCTCCTTGCATTTCTTGTATTGCATACTTATGAAGAAATTATAAGAAACCGCACTATGGTATAAATGCAGCCTATTGTATGTCGTATTTTGAGCCATCGTTATGAACCGTGAAAATCAGGTGTTAATCTGATTAAAATTCCATAAATTCCCAAGTGTTAACAATATCAATCATGAACAGCAAAGGGACCGAATTGTTGGTGGAAAATTAGTACGGCCCGCCATACCTTGTAGAGTTTGCTTTTGGCCTGCGTCTAGGGAAAGGTTGCCGACCCCTGGTCTACATGGTGATTCTTTGCACCCCATAAACTCCACAAAGTTGTTAAAACACCGACAGGACCGTGCTTTCAATTTTCAATGAGCACGAGCATCAGTACATGAAAACAAAACATCAAGTTTTAGAATAATCTTCAGGCAACTTGATCGCATGAAAAAATGTGTAATGTCTTTGTATGCAGTGATGATAGTAACCAGTTCCATTATCGATCTACTCTATTAATGTTGCTGTAACTACTATATAGGCCAAGCGCAAGGTTATCCTTTACTCAATGACAATTTGCTAGCAGCAAGTGGTATAAAGTATTGTGTGTTGCATTTCCACTCCTTTTCCTATATCTTGTGACTTTGTCAACATAGCCTTGCAAAAATAGTCTTATTCACAAGCTATGGATGAGACCAAGGGCAGAATACTACATTCATATTCCAAACGCAACGGACGATGTAATCAGCAACGATATATACGGCCTAAACGTGTTTTACATACTTTTACGGTTTATTTTTTACAAAAGCTGGCTCTCCTGATGTATTGTCATGTTTAAGGTAAACAACAAGAATCAAATAATCTTGGAGGGCTAAAGGAAATATGGTGACCCGGTGCACATAGAATAAAATGTTCAGGGGAGCATTTAATTATGTGAGTTTGTGCTAATATCTTCAATGATAAACATGAGAGCACTGCCCTTGAACAAAGGATTTATGGTACCAATCCCAATGTACACCAAGTAATGAGCTGAAATTCTGATATTTAAAAGGTTGCTGCTGATCAAATTTACACCTGCTCACTGAATAATGCTGCAAGATTTGCTATTATCTTCAAATAGATACCGCACTTTTCTCTCAATACATAAACAATACTTAAACAATCTTCAAATAGACAATAACCGCACTTTTCTCTCAATACATAAACAATGTGTTTCCATCAACTATCACTATTTATGTAGGCTAGTAACAAATATAATGGAGTTTTTAAGCTCATTTGGGAATCAGAAAGATTAAGCAAACATGAAAAACGTGATATTACAATCGTCGAACAGAGACAACGTATTCATCGTTTTCACATGAGAAAACTCATTATTTTCACACACAAGTTAACTCACAATGTATCGCTACTCTCACCTTCGGCATGTTGATCTCTTAGTTTATGTTATCACTACATGTGTTGTCACATTTCACAGACAGTTCCAGGGAATTTGCTTACCTTGTTTACAGGCAGAGATACCGAGCCATTTTCACTGAGTGGTATCCATCCGATTTGTCCTTACGTTATTGCTTGAAACTTTTAGCACTAGGTAAGTAGACCTT
>Ga0210059_1008677_pt1 | contig 15983 bp, 10 predicted proteins | sample Ectturendosymbi2_FD_188042 | JGI IMG/M metagenome (GOLD analysis project Ga0210059, IMG submission 188042) | Ecteinascidia turbinata endosymbiont from Florida, USA - Sample 2 (SPAdes) (version 2) | ecosystem: Host-associated > Tunicates > Ascidians > Unclassified | place: Key West, Florida...
AAACCCCTCTCAAGAGCAGCTTGGTCATGAGATAGCGTAAAGATAATTTGGAAAACTTCCCAAAGCTTGGCATAATTTGCATTCTTCATGTAGTTCCAAAATTGATATTCAGAGATATGGTATTCGCAATCAATAAATCTTTAATATACCAAGTGGATTTTCAATTAAAACTGCAAACTTAAAAATAAAATTGATGAATTCAGCTGATAATTAAACAAAGTACAATGCACGGTCTACAAACAAACGTCAAGAGATTTGGGCACAAAAGCCAAAAAACTAAACATCACCAGAGTCTATTGCTGATGGCATAGGTAAAGCAAAGGACTTAAATTGTAAGATTATCTTTTTGAAACATTGAAAAATTTTAAAAATTTTGTTCCTTTTTCATCTGTCCAAATTTTTTAAGGTTTTTTAATTTTTCCATGACTTTCGAATTTTTATCAATTTTCCATGACTTTCCAGGAAAATTTATTTTTCCAGGATTTTCAGTGATTTTCCATGACCGTGGGAACCCTGTATAAGCCTACTTCACAACACTACTGTGACAAAACAACGGACGGCAAAATGGTCTTATATCGCGAATGTTGTTTTCCGGATTGCACAAAATTATGGTGAGTAAAGTTACTTTCGCAGGTTTTACGGTGGCGATCGCCTCCCCTGGATCCGCCCCTGTCGTTAGGTTAGTACCATAGAGCAGGAGTTCCCAACCTTTCTCTTACCACGTACCCCTACAACATTTCAACAGATGAACATGTACCCCTAAAATTTCTTGTAACACAATATTTTATGATTATTCATAGATATGTTTAACAACAAGCATATAATGATTTTTGAAAATAATATTAACTGATGCTCGTATGTATAAATATTTGGAAATAAACAATTCGCCAATATATTTTATCTTCTATTGCTAACCTTAAATGTACCTCTTCGGGTAGGCAAATATATACCCTAGGGGGTACATCTACCCCAGGTTGGGAACCCCTGCCATAGAGTCTACGCGATTTGATAACAAAGATAGTGACCTAAAGCTCGAGTTAGGCCAATTTTTCAAAGACACATATTGTAAAAAGCATTCTGTCATTTTCCCAGTGTCAGAATGAGAACGAATGCTTATCGCGAAGAGGAAATTGCAGGACCACAAAGTGGAAGAATACAAAAATAAATTGTGACACTACTTGAGGAATTCCAAGCCAGATTTGACCATTTCCTAGAGCTAAAACCATGGTTTGCATCCCTTGTAAATCCATTCATCTTTAATGTAGTCAGTGATGGCTGTCCAGTTCGCCAACTGTTTGTCACAAATTTGTCTGCGCTGTATAACCAAAACTGACTGGCTCTAAAAAATCTTTAGTCAATGCCACTGTACAGTTAATTTCTGGCTACAGGTTCCAGAAAATACCCACAATTTAAAGGACCAGTGCACAAAAAGCACGACATATTGCTGTCACTTTTTTCCTCTGAAATGAAGTTCGTAAAATATTAAACTATCGTGCAACCTAAAAATGAAAACTTGGGAGAATTAATTCGCACAGCTTTAATGTATTGTCGAGATTTTCAGGGCCTGCAAAATCAAACAAAAACTTAATATTGACAATTACTGTACGTCACTTATGTAGGACTTGCATCATTTACCTATTTGTATAGACACTACAAACCGGTTTTGAGGCTCGGTGGTGTTTTTGATTTTCTGCAGATGACTCTTTCATTGAACAAGTTTTCCCGCTCCTGGTTTATACTATGTTTAAAGAAACATGAGTGAAAAAGAAGCATTGCTGCCAACAAAGCGCGTTTTTTTGCAATTAATACTCTCTCCAAAGTACGCAACTGCGCAGTACAACCAAATCATTTGCGCAGTGAAATCTCATACCGCGCACTTGCAACATTCCAAAACATTGGAAAAACAAAAAAACAAGGGACGCTATTTCAATTAAATACGTATTATCATAAAATTTTATTCTTATTCTAATAATTCAAACTTTGCAATTCATTTAGAACTCAGCTAACTCAGTCTTAAAATATCCATGCTCACTAAAACAAATATTTGCTTAATGTAAAATTTTCTTAGAAGGAAAGCACTGTATGCAACTGTTGCCGTAACAATAAGCATTTTCTTTGTGGTGTAGAAAGGCTAAGCCTTTTGTGTACTTCCATTTGCGTTGCATCGTCAAAAACCTGACAAGGATAAGCAAAATGTCGACTTTGCCCACCCCTGGAAAAATTTCTGCAGACGCCCATGCTGGCAATGAAGATTTAATTATTGTAAATCCTGCGAGATCACCATCAGAAATGCAAATAAGTCCATGTTATTGAGATAAAAAATTCCAGCAGACACAAAAATTCATTAGCAAAGTTATAGTATATATTCACTCGCACGTTTTGTGACATACAGATGCTCAAGTGCAGGGGCGTATCTAGGATATGGCAGGCATGGCACATGCCATGGGCGCCACTTTGACTGGGGCGCAAAAATTCATTGGCAAACGTTAATATTTGTAGTTTGCTGAACCTCAATTTTGTGTCCCATACAACCACAAACTGCAAAATTACATCAACACAGCGCGCCCGTATCTAATTGATTAAGTCGGGCGTATCGCGACAGCACTATACCAAGGATTATGGCAAAACTGTGGTATTGTGACATAACACGACGGTCAAACATTGTGATTTGTGACAGAACAAGAGCGCTCGCTTGCCATATTTACAAGGCATCGTCCTTCTCACGCGATAAGAAAGGCTATGTCAGTCCGTGCTGCTGCATTTCAGACAAGACGATATTAGTCAGAATCTGGTTGAGACAAGGTTAAGTCGGTGGCTATCAGCGCGGCATAGCGAGGTTAGATGGCGCCCGGGGCAAGAAGCAAGTTTGGCGCCCCCATGTTCGAACCTGAAATGCCGACTCGGGAAATGCTAATAACTCTGAGAAATAACGTTCCTCAGATAACCAAAAATACAGCCCTATTGTGGTTAAACTAGCAAGCACGAAAGACAAACACTCATTACTGAAACTAGCACCGGATGCCAGGAAAATGACAGTTACCTTCACAAGGTACCTACCGATGGCAGTGCAGGTTCAGAGGAAAACACTTATAAAGATAGCTACAAGGCTATAAACAAGGGAAAAAATCAGTGGAAAGTGTTTGGCAGTGAATATTGCCCTTACGCCGACAATGAATGGATGGGTTCGTTAATGTAATCAGTACAACTTGTTGATTCAACCAATTCCTTTGTTTTCGCTGACTATTCAGTAAGTTGCAGTTTCGTTTTTTTTTAAGCTAAATATCCTTTGTTTCGCTGGCTATTTAGTAAGTTGCAGTTTCGTTTATTTTTTTAAGCTAAAATATCGAGTTTCTGACCCAAACGATTGAAAATTGTGCAAATTTTTTCCATTAATACGCTTTTTTCGATAAAAAAGTAGTGCTCCCATCTCATGGTTTATCATAATCTGTGTTTCTCGTCTTTGTTTCAAGAATAACTGCATCATGTGCTATACTCACTTGCTTTATTATAATACCTGTTTCTTGAAGTTGTATCTTTGTTTTAAGTTTTATGCTGCCAATCCCCATTGCAGATGTGACAAATTTACAAATGGAGTAAATGATGATAATAGCTTCCATTCTTTAAATTATTTCCTAATCAATGAACAGCCTAAAATCAAATCTCCTTTTTAAGTTTTCTGTTTCTGAGATCTGTAGACTGTGCATTTTACCATCTAAACAACAGTCAAACGTAACATTATGGAAATGTCTACAAATTATTCTGTATTGCTATGGCTACTGAAAATGTATTAGATCTTTCGAATACGGTATTGCGTTGCGAACCTTGTAAATTCTACACTTTAACCCAATTGCAAGGCTTACTTAACAAAATTAGTGATTTATTCCTAGTACATTTCAATGCCAGAAGTCTCGTTAAAAATTTAAATAAGATTACGGACTGGTTAAACAGTTCTCATCTATTTTTCCAGATGTCATTGACATAAGTAAAACAAAACGTTTTGGTGATAAGCATACCATGGTTAACATCAAAGGTTATAGCTTTATTCATAAAAATTCCATCACTAAAGCTGGTGGTGCGGGTTTGTACATAAAATCCGAGTTAATGTTTAGACAACGGCCGGATTTAAATCTTAATGACGATAACGTTGAAGATCAGTGGGTTGAATTATTTTCACCGTTTAAAGATTCTGTAATAGTAGGCACCATCTACTTCCATCCTAACAACAGTGTTAATGAGTTCAGTAGAAATTTTCAAAATACTATCATAAAATTATATAATCAAAGGCAAACATTTTATATTCTAGGAGACTTTAATATTAACCTGTTGTCAGACAATCGTATGACTCATGCTTACCTAAATTCCCTCATATCGCTTGGAGTTCGCTGTTTAATAAATAAGCCTACTAGATTTATGCATAATTGCACTCCATCTCTTTTGGATCATATCTACACCAATGATAATCTTCATTACTTATATCCTGGTCTTTTCCTTGGGACAAGTGATCACCTTCCCTGTTTCTTATTAATTAAATTTTCCAGAAACAAACAGCACGCCCCCTGTGGAGAAGATGTTACAACAATCTTAATGTGGACTCATTTTCATTTGATCTCGATGATAAACTTAGACGCAATCTCTCTAATCACTCATTAGATGCTGATTCTAAATTTACATTATTCTTGGACACTTTTATTGAAGTAATCAACACACATAGCCCTTTAGAGAAAATATGCAGAAGAAAAACTAAATTAGCGTCTAAACCCTGGATAACCAAAGGTATATTAAAATCTATAAAAACAAAAACAAAAGGTTTATTCAGAGGGAAAATTAAACATCATAACAATGTTGAATATCTGCAAACCTATAAAAAATGTAATAAAATCTCAACGCACATCGAAGAGAAAAGCAAAATTATGCACTATAAGCAAAATCTCACAGAAAGTAAAGGGAATCTTTCAAAGACTTAGAAATTGTTAATGAGATTATTAATTAGACAAAAGTAAAAACTACCATCCCACCATTAACGACATCAACATATGCCTCAAATCCACTAGATACTGTGAATACGTCTAATATTCTTAACGACTATTTTGTTGAAATCGGACCTACTCTAGATTCATCTATTCCACCGACAGCCCAGGTTCCTCACATCTCAGGCTCTTCTGTCATACATTCCTTCTTTCTTAGCCCAGTTTTACCAGAAGACGTTGTTTTGCAAATTAATTTACTCAATCCTTCAAAATCTAATGATACATACGATCTTCCCGTTTCGTCCTTAAAAATTAGTGAACATGTAATTGCACCCTACTCAGCTGACCTGTACAACCTCTGCATTACCGATAGGGTTTTTCCAACAAAATTTAAGCTCGCAAAAGTAATACCTGTCTATAAATCTGGAGACAAAACGCAACCAAGTAACTATAGACCTATATCCCTGCTGTCTCACGTTTGAAAGATATTTGGGAAACTTGTCTCTACTGATTTACTATCGTTCTTAGCGCAAAATAGCCTTCTCTGTCCACAACAGTTTGGTTTTCGACAGGGACTTTCAACGTCTCTAGCACTACTAAAACTCCAAGATCATATCCTTGAGCAAAATTATAAAAACCTATTTACATGTGCTATATTTCTGGATCTTAAGAAAGCCTTGATACTGTTGACAGGGCCGGATTTAACTGATGTGAGGCCCTACTAGGCTAATCCACTTGTGAGGCCCCTTGTCCCATTGTTGCGACTGCGAGGAAAAAAATGGAAAGCGTCAATCAATTTGCAAAAATCGGAAAATTATGCTCTTAAAGTACGGTCATTAAAAAGCTCTCAATCATTACTGAAGTGCCCACGATCACTGCGTTTGTTGCTGCCTTCAACGAAAAAGCGTTAAATTGCACGGAAGTGTTGAAATCCTACTTGGCTGGCGGGAACAGGATTATTAACTGCCACAGGCAAACAAACCGAAATCACCACAATTAAAATATTTGACAAAACACATGGTCTACGCTTTTTATAAGAATAACATCTGTTTTTTCTTATCTGTGTAAAACAATAACAAAGAAACACACTGCACCTATAGTATGTATGGCGGCATAATTAAAGCACAACGTGAGGACCACGTGCAACTCCCTTACCACGGCTGTAAATATCTCACGCACACGAGAAAAACATGTTGCGTAAAACGCACCCAAATGGTTGTAACTGTTAGGTTCACGATTCGCGTGTTTCTGACTTTTTCAGACTGGTAAGAATCGAACGCAACTAAACTGTTGCGTGAGAAGATGTGAAGTCTAAAAACCAGAACCGCCGCCAGAAAGTCTTGAATAGGGGGTTTAAATTTGCGCAGGGGCCTTGGCATTCCGAAAATTTGATAAAATCTTTACTAATTTATAGTGTTTCATATTCAAATTTGGAAGGGCTGAGCTCACCAATGCCCACCGTGGCGACTGGACTGGTTTAAATTTCGCTTATGCTGTCATTATTGAAACACGTATAAAGAAATAAAAAGCTACAATCATCGAATCAAGTAAGGCGGAACATAACACAGCAAACAGTTAAAAAAGTTTTGTCCCGCCTTCTTCATAACAAAATTATCTAAGATTCCTTACAATTTGTTTGCTTAAGTTTGTCACTTCTCATGTACCGAATGCTTAGTGTGGACATCCTCTCCTGGAACACTGCCACCCTTTAATTCGTTTTTAATTCTTTTGAAGCTTGCAAAGGAACTTTCGCCTGAGCAGCTAGTGACCATCAATCTAAGAAATAAGTCTTCGCGTTGTTGCATAAACTAAGAACCACAAATCTAAGGCATCAGAACCAAACGTAATTTTGTCATTTTTTTGCTGTTTCCCTGTATCGTTGGGGAAGAGTTCTGCGATTGTCAGGTGGCAAAATGGCTTTATCTTGCTATTCAAGTTCATCAAGATCTTGTCTGATTTGCTTAGCATGGGAGCAGTGCAAACCTGCGCAAGTGCTCAATAGCAATTTGATTTCTGAATGACTTTACTGACGAAAATTCAAATGAAAAAAATCACATCTAAAAACAGCAATCGAGCTTTACGCGATACAAACGCTGACAAAACTACTATACTGCTCAGTCATCTAAGAAACAACTATGCGTTTATTGTAGGATACTGCTGCTAGCCCTACACATAGTTCTTATCTGCAGTACAACCTTGCTTTGATCAGGTGCAGTGACGTAACCAGAGGTTTGAGCCAGGGGGAAACTTAGCTGAAGAAAGCCGACTGGATAACACTCAGAAAATAGTTGAGAAACAATAGCAAATCCGGTATTGAACGGCTATACCAAAACACGAAATCACCAGAAAACACTCCGAAAAACGCAAAAAAACACAATCTACTGAAATCAAAAGAATAGTAAATACCAAAATACAAACTAGGTAGGGACCCGGTTTTACATTTAGCTTGGCAGGGGGGGGCGGGGCGGTTCGCACCCCTGCCACCCGACAGTTATGCCGCTGATCAGGTGCATTTCAAACATCAACAGCCACAAGCTCTCTTGATAAAGTCACACGTAACAATCAGTACGATTCAGCAAGCGCAGGACGCAGTCAGCGTGCTTTGAGTATATCGACACAATAGTTGACATGCGGCTTGACCAACTGTCATATTGAGATTCATGGAGACTCGTTGGAAGACTCTGGCGTTATCACACGAAAGTTTAAAGAAACTAAATTTCGTGAATAATAATTAAGACATACATTTTTGACAAAGTTTAATCTAAATGATCATATACCGGCCATTGACTCTATGCGTACCACACTTTGTTGGAGGCCCCCTTGGATCTTGAGGCCCTAGGCTTAAGCCTATATAGCCTATAGGTAAATCCTGCCCTGACTGTTGTCCACCAAATATTATTCGGAAAGTTAAGCCAATGTAGATTAAGAGGAACTACCACCTAATTCTTTGAAAGTTACTTTCCAAAAGGCAACAATGTGTGTATGCTAATGGTATTAAATCAAATACAAGATTCGTTACCTGCAGGGTTCCCCAAGGTTCTACGCTTGGTCCTATCCTTTTTTACTTTACATAAACGACCCACCCTCTGTAACTAAATTCAATACGTTATTATTTGCTGATAACACTACCTTAACTTTATCAAATGGGGGTGTACATGAACTTGAGAAATCTGTCAACAGTGAGATAACTAATATCGTAGCCTGGATGCAAACAAACAAATTAACGATCAATTTTAAAAAGACCAATTTTATTCTCTTCGGTGATAAATGCCAATGACGCAATATGAATATAATCTGTTCTCAGCAAACTATGTCTCAAGTACATTCTGTTAAATACCTGGGGATCCTTGTTGACTCTAAACTAACGTGGACCTCCCACTTCTAGGTAAAAAAAGTCGCTAGTGGAGCCAGCATTTTATTTAAACTCCAACCTTTTTCTGATGTGCATTTGTCAAGAATAGTTTATTTTTCTCTGGTCCACTTCCATCTAATTTACGGAATTTTGAATTGGGCTACAGCCAATTGGTCAAGTATTGCTGATCTAGTTAAGTTAAACAACAGAGCTATCCGTAGTCTACTTAAGGTTATTCGTAGAGAGCGTAAAAAACTCTAGCCTTGCGGCAAGCTTCTGAGGAATCTGCCTGCTTTCTGCTTTCATTCTTCTGCGACGATTAAAACTTGCAAGCGTATCTATTTTTCATAGTTGTAGAGAGAGCGTATTCCAGAGAGCGTATTCCAGAGAGCGTATTCCACTTAGAGATCTATTTCATTCAGAACGGAGACTACAGATCAAGGATATTTACACTTATGAAGTAGCAAAACATATGTCGTAGAGAGCGTATTCCACTTAGAGATCTATTTTATTCAGAACGGAGACTACAGATCAAGGATATTTACACTTATGAATTAGCAAAACATATGTACAAAATTTACAAACTTTCCTGATTATATATTCCATAAAAGGTTTCAACATTTCTGCTACTACCAAAATCAGAGAAACTAGACAAACTTCCAAATTAACATATGAAATTCCCCTAGATAGACACTTAATGAACGACGTCACTCATCTTTTCGAGAACCCACAATATGGAATGATATTCCAAATGATTTTAAACTAGTCAAATATTTTCGATTCTGTAGGTTGCAGAAAAACTACTTAATTGATCATCCTCACATGTTATAAAAACTTAATTTTTCCGCTTGTCTGCTGTAATTGTGTTGTAGCGCGCCTTGTTTATTCTTATGTCATGTTTATGTGTGATTATGTCCTGTGATTATGTCTGCACCGTCTTTGCAGATATACTGTATGTAGGCCTACATAATTCTGTAGATTTTTAGTCGTCTTCTGTGCAGTTCGACTTGTGTTTCGCGGGGTCGATGACTCGAAGACCTTGCGGTCATTCTCCTCCCCCTGATATCTGATTTTTCAGATGTTAAATAAAAATATCTGTCTGTCTGTCTTCGATGGCCATTGTGTCCGACAAATAGGCTGAATACAACGTCTCAGTCCGGAGACTAAGGTAGAGATAGTCCTCAAAAAATCAGCAGTTAGTATCGTTACCGTGCCAGTTGAGCAAAAAATGTTAACTCATGAAAGAAGTTATTTGTTAGTCTTGTTTAGAGCTAGTTTTTTCTGTCCAAATGTGGCTTTCTGTTCGATGTCCAAGAATGCCCGTAGCCACGGGGGAAATTCGAGGGCAGTGCCTTACCAAATTATTTTAGTGCCCCCCAAATTTTGTTGTGCTCCGAAAAATTTGTTTTAAACATACAATAAAAACAAAATATGTGCACACCTAAAAATATATTTTTCCCCCCGCAAACCTGGCTACGGACCTGGGGCCTTTGTTACGGTCCAGGCTGTGAGTGACAATTGGAGCTGTGTACAGTTGGGATGTAGATGGCAAGTAATTATACGAGAAGTTGAAGTCGTGCAACGTAAAATTATCGCGTCCTGCAATCTTCCTGACATTCTTCGAATTGCTTTGCAAATAATGCTTGACGATGACAGTATGTATTGCAAGCAGTCAGCGGTCTTTCACTAAGCTTCAATGACTAACAATGAGCCAGGGCAGGTTGTGTGATCTAGCTTTGATCAGTAAAGATATGGAAGAAAGAGAGAAAGCTGACTTTGATGAAATCATGAACGAATTTGCTTCGTTAAAGGCACGAAAAAGTTGTTTTGTAACTCCCATTTTTGTGTAATTAAACCGAAAAGGTTGGATATATTTAATTTTTCGATGGAATTGTGTTTTTCGAACTGAAGTGATACACGACCTGCGTTAAATAATTCAATGCACAATTCAGATTGAATGTGTTTTGTTTTAAAAGAAATTGTCGTTTGCAGTTGCAATAGGTTGTTTGACTTTTTTTGTAAAATATACAAAGTATAGACACATGTTACAGTCGTTATGAATCATTTATATTTCATTTGTTGAAAAGTTTGAAGCAAAAATAAAGCCTAATATTTTCCTTTTTAAAACATTAAACATTAATTTTGTTCATGGTTTTTCTTTCGTAAACACTGTGCCTATATTTAATATTTAAATTATTAGAAGAACGTACATTTAAACGTTGCCATGGGCGACACTTCGCATAGATACGCCATTGCTCAGGTGAGGTAGACAGCAGAACGATTCACCTAATTTCGTGTCTACCTAGGATTTTCTGTTCAAATCTATTTTTTGTGTGAGTCTATATGGGCTTTTCAAAAAATCTATTGGCAGCCCTGGATTTGACATTTATTCAGTAGTCATCGGGTGGTAGTGTTCTTTGCGTCTTCTTTTGCAAACTTGGAAAATGGTTTGTGCATTCATGTAACTCTCGTGGTGACCAACTGCAGTGGAGAACGGCCATTTTCTAAACTGAAGATGGTAGCATGACGAAAAGACCACCATTAGAGAGAAGAAGCTGAACAGCTTGATTCTAAGTAAGTTATGATAGAGCATGAATGCCTCTGTGAAATAGACACTACCAGTTTTATCAACAAATTTGCTGTGGCAAAATCTAGAAACTGCAATCTTATTCCGGCACTGGACGCAGGCTAATGAAAAATTCGATAAGCATTGATGCTGGCAATACAAAGGTATAGTAGACCGTGTGTACCCATCTGCACCACAATTGGCAAGCGTACACTGGCATGCAATAGACACGAAACAGAGTGCTGTTAACTGCAGTAGACCACTGACCACTGAGCAAAGGTTTCTTACGAGCATTCTGGATTGCATTCCAATTTTAACAACTGCCTTTCCTGTCACGGCTGCCATTTAACTTTCATGCAGCAACTTGGAAAAAGCAGGCCAGTTTTGCATAAACAAAAGGGCAAATAAAGAACCGTGCTAGAAAGACGGCGTTTGTGAATAGCAATGCAAGGCCGGACAGACAGTTATGACCCGTACAGGAAATGATCAAACAATAGTATTATGACGAAAGAATAGCATGGTTGATACAATTTGGTAATAGACGTCCGCCCGGGTTTACCCTACTCTTAAATTCTGTCTTTCAACGAGGTTTAAAACACTGTTTTACGTCAGACCATAAAATAGGTTGTAGGTTGCCAAACCTTTTCAAAGCTGGTTCCCCTTTCATAAAAATAAAGTGACATTTGCTTACCCTCGTTTCAAAAAAGCGCAGAAATAACAGGAACCAGGCTCGTAACCAGAGTGGCGCAGGGGGCTAAACCCCCCTAAAATTGTTTTCGTCTCCCTGGAAAAATGTGTTGGACATAATTTGAAACTATTGGACATAGTTTAAAATATTTGGGCCCCTATCAGAAAACTCTTCGTCCCACCTGGTGTCCCTAGTGTGGCGGCCTGAAGATGGCGCCACATGTAAATAAATGGTCACCGCTAGATGGTACCCATGAGGTAACAAGTCACTGTGATAGTCACCACAAGTGAATTATCGTAGTTAACTTATCCCTATATAATGATAGTGCAACCTAGCAGTAGTAGAGTGAAGTCAGTGATGGATCTCTATTGCTGCTGGTTGCTTTCCTGTTAGCTAATGCCCCGAATTGCCATCTTTCTCTTGTGCTTGCCTCAGTGGTTCAAGGCGATGCAGTTAACTGCAACACTAGGTGGTTACGGGCCTGACAGGAACAGTCCGATTTTGTGATATCCACATTTTTAAATTGCTACTCATGATACGCACTGACAACACAACAGAAAGCACTCGGTTTCATACCTTGCTACTCGTGAAAAACAAATCTAGTGAAGTTTGTGTTGCTGCCTCCATGAAATCATCCGTTCATAGCTTGGCACAGAATTACTCAGAGCCATGCGCAAATCGTTAGAACATAAGAGTGGTTCAAACGGTTCCGGTATGTGTTTGAATGGACGCAATTTTGTTGTCAAATGTGGGGGGAGGGCAGCTCGGTGTGAAACCAATACAGCCATCGGGTCGATGCAGAAGTGAAGTTTTATAAATGCAGATTCCCAATCTTATTTTTGAGAGGTGTTTTGAAAGCAAAAACTTTTTACGTGCTGCCAGCCTGCCAGTGTGCTGCCAAGTTACTTCCGTGCTGCCAGACTGCCATTGTTTAAAACGAGATAGCTTCCTCGCTAGCATTGCCAGCAATATCGCATTGTAATCGAAGACTTGACTTGGTATTCTGTGACAAAACAATGTACATTATTTTGAGGTGCAATAACTGAAAGAGAAACTATAATTGCTCTTTGTAAGCGAGCCATAAAGGCATGCTCGCTGGCCATGGCAACTAGTAGACTAGTTTCGTTTCTGAGACTTTGTGTAATGTTCGGCAGATATTCCTTCAGATCTGTTTCGTCACATTTCTGCAAGTTGAAGTTAGTCATACCCGGGGCGAAACGAGGGGGGACAAGGGGGGCACAATTCCCCCGGCGCCGAATTACTGCGGGGAGCGCCGAATGACCTTACGGTTAATTGTGAAGGTTCACCGATATTTGTACTACATTTGGAAATTTGAGTAACAGCGCTCCGAAGCCAAGTTGACTGAAACAACTGTGGAGTCTTTGACCCAGTACGCACACTCACTACAAAACTTCAAGAGAGTGCGCTCACCCCAGGTAAGACATTAGGTTATTGGCAACTAACCATGCTATCGTAAGAGCATATTTCTACTCCACCAGCAACAATGCTGATGGAACGCATGAAAAAAAACCGGTCACTGTCTCGCTGCATTACCCGCCACAGATGTCTGTATTTAACAGTCACACGCGGCTAAACACCTACAATCACTTAAGCTGAATCTTTGAAGATTTGTTGCCATGTTATTGTTACATAATAGAGACCAAACGATAGAACAATCCGTAGCAAGTTTCGCAACCTGCCTCTGGCTCTTGTGCAGTGTGAGTGTCATACTGGCAAAAAAACTGTCAATGCAAGAATTATATAAATACATCGGAATTAAGATGCTGACTTCCTGTTTTCTAGAAACTTTTTATTCTTAGTCCGCATTTCCAAGGGGGTAAATGCTCGTTTTTCCCCCCTGTGGACGCACATGGTGAATATTATTGTTGAAAATTGATTATATGCTTGGTCAATGTGTTTTTGTTATTTTCCTTAGCCTTTATGTCATAAGACATTTTAGGGGTACATGCTCATCTATCAAAATGCTGAAGGGGCACATGGCCCAAGTAAGTTTGGGAACCCCTGCTCCAAACAAGCGAAACTACATCCCACCCTCTGAACAAACAACAAAAGTCAGTTTCATCTCGATTCAGAGACGACGTCATTCATGACAAAACACATCGGAATTCACAATGACAGTGAGAGTTTGAATTTGAAAGCATCTTACTTTGAAATCATTGATACTATTCAGAGCGAATTCAGCCACCGGTATTCGGAGTTTGATATGTCACTCATCAAATCTTTGCGTGTTCTTTCGAATTGCTTTCCCTGCGCAACTGTGTTGATCATCTAGCAGCTCTTTCCCACATAGGCTATACGATTCGATGTAAATTTGGCTTGCTGTGCACCTTAATCGACCAGTCAAGGGGCAACGACTCGATAACCTTGCGGTTTTTTCGATGCCCTGGCGTTTTTGCAATTGCTATGGTTTCTTTCTCGTCTTTGAAATTCTTAACTTTCGCCAAATAAACTCAACTTCAACTTCAACCTCAACTTTCTCGATAAGGAAGACTTACCATCTCTTTGGTCAATTCAACTACCAAAAATATCAGTGAAGATCTTCTCGATGTTGAAACTGCTACTGTGAAAAGCATTGTCTCATCAAAGCTTCCTGATGTGAAAAAAGCATTGTCTCATCAAAGCTTCCTGATCAAAGCTTCCTGATGTGAAAAGCATTGTCTCATCAAAGCTTCCTGATGTGTTTTTAAATTAAAACGTCCGTATGAATTTGGACCAGTTTTAGAAATGGTTTTGGATGTATTAAGCAGTTTTTCCCACCATATACTTGCTGCTGAGCGCGGGCTCAACTGTAGGAGTTTCGACAGCCACATGCGAAGCAAGCTTCTCCAGTGTAGTGAGGATACTCACACCTTGTAGCAGGTGCATGACACACGAGCATAAAAGGGGTAACAAGGTTAGACAGCGCCCGGGACAAGAAACAAGTTTGGCGCCCCCGTGTTCGAATTTGAGGTCTTTAGGAAGCAAATGTTCTGTATTGAAATACTTGTGACATTGTTTGGACTTTTTGGCGCCCCCGTAGTCATTCGGCGCTCCCCGTAGTGATTCGGCGCCCGGGGAATTATGTCCCCATTGCCCCCCTCGTTACGCCCCTGGGACCGTATAAATGTTAGCTGGTTTTGAAAAAAATGAAACAGCTGCTGTGGCAAACGAAGACATGTTTCTGAATTTTCGAGCAAAACTCGACGACTGCATGTTCAAAGTATTCACTTGACACTGCAAATGCCTCCTTGAATATTATTTATCTATTATGCTATGTAGCAGCTGTCAGAACTGCAGCTTATGTGACAGTTTATGCTCAAATTTTCTTTTATTGTTTTTTTCATGTTTTCGTTTTTCTTTGCACCAAAAGACGTTTTAAAAACTGGGAGTGTTGATAAAAGGTGCAACGTCTACATGCTAGAGTACATGGTTCAGGGATGTAGTGGGGCGGGAACGCGTGGGAACGGCGTTCCCACACTTTTTCACGTTTTGTTTTAAAATGAGTTTGAAGCCGTTTCAAAATGGCTATTTCTTGGATGCGTTCCCACACCTTTTTGTCAGCACAACATCCCTGACATGGTTCGACTCCCTGCTGTTAATGGGAACGATTGATTGATTGTTTCAGTGACCAACAGAAAGTATGCATTCATTATATATACTCTTGTGCATTGTTGTGGCTCTTGTGGGAAATTAGACGGAGTTCCTTTCGCAACAGTGTCTTCACTTTAAATGCTGATACGAATAAAATTGGTTCAATTTTGTTGTTTATGTCAAAATATTGTTATGTTTTTTAAAAAAGTTAGCAGTGCGTTAGGCAAACATCGAACAAAGTATTTACTGAATCAAATGCGACAAACAAGAATCAAGCACTGGCGCATAGTCAGAAAAATATCTTGAAGCCAGGCCCGCAACCAGCTTGGGACACCAGGGTGGGCGAAGAGTTTTCTGAGAAGAGCCAAAATTTTTTAAGCTATGTCCAATACTTTCAATGTATGTCCAACACATTTTCCGTGGCGAGCGAAATAAACTTAATGGGGGGCTTTGCCCCCCTAGTTACGGGCCTGCTTAAAGCACAGGCGAAATTTTTTTCATGTTATTTGTTTTTGCTTTTTTCGGAGAAAAGCGCATAACTAAACATATGCTTTGAGTTTTGTGTGGACATTTCTGGAAAAAGTCATCGTTGTTTAAAATTTGAGAAAGGCGCTGGAATCGTCCTCAGGGACGCCGGAATTGGGGTGCATTACGGGCGCACTGCCCCCCCTGACCTTTAAAGGGGGGGAAGCGGGGGATAAAGGTGCCTTTGCATGACAGTATCATACAGGGTGACCCAAAAAGATGCGTACCCATATTTTGTTCGATAAAAAACCCATTTTTTAACGAATGTCTTTTCTGTTGCAGGACGTGATAGGT
>Ga0210059_1008678_pt1 | contig 15983 bp, 10 predicted proteins | sample Ectturendosymbi2_FD_188042 | JGI IMG/M metagenome (GOLD analysis project Ga0210059, IMG submission 188042) | Ecteinascidia turbinata endosymbiont from Florida, USA - Sample 2 (SPAdes) (version 2) | ecosystem: Host-associated > Tunicates > Ascidians > Unclassified | place: Key West, Florida...
AGGAGGGCGATCGCCCCCCATAAAACCTACGAAAGTAACTTTATTCACCATAATTTGGTACAATACTGAAAACAACTTTCGCGATAGTATGAGACTTGACTACCAAATATTACTGAAATCGCCCCCCCCCAGGCGCGGACACAGGGGGGGACGCAGGGGATGCATCCCCACCCACCAGGCCTATAGAGGTGTTGACATGACACTTAATTTCATTGAAAATCATCGCCAAAAATACTTTTGTCCTGCACATTACTTAATCTCTAAAGATGTTGAAAATTAACTTATGCTAACAATTAGTCAAAAACGTTTCTTCGTTTCATTAGATGAGCTGGCTTTGTTTGTGGAACCTGATATAAAATAGTCAATGATCGCATGGGCGTCCGCAGGGGCCAAAACGGGCATTTCCCCCCCTGGAAATTGGAATTACGAACCAAATATTTCTGGAAAAGCCTGAAGTCGGCATCTTAATTCCGATTAATTGATTTGATTCTTGCAACGGCCGTTTCTTTCGCCGGTATGAAACTCACACTGCACAAGAGTCAGGTTCACAGATATAGTGTCATGCAGTGATGAGCTTGCAGCAGTGGTGTAATGAGGTTAGACTGCTCCCGGGGCAAGAAGCAAGTTTGGCGCCCCCATGTTCGAACGTGAGGTCTTTCGGAAGGAAATTTACTGTATTAAAGGAAGTAATTGTGAAAAATTGTTAGCAATTTTCGGCTGCCCCAGCAGACATTTTGCGTACCCCGCAGTGATTCGGCGCCCTCATAATGATCCGGCGCCCGGGGAATTGTGCCCCCCTGTCGCCCCTGGCTTGCAGTTCACTTATGTACCCTCCTTCGCCTGCACTGGTCGCGAGCGGATTATTCTATTGTTGGTCTTTATTGCCTAACAATAACATGGCAACAAATCTTCAAAAGTTCATTTTATATTGCGGTAGCAGGTGTTTTGTTGCATGAGACTGTTGAACGTACACATCGTGGCAGGTAATGCAGCGAGGCAGTGACATGCTGATAGCGGTAAGCCACGCACATTTGTACTTTGCGAAAAGAAGTATAGTGAGTCTATAGCAATACTTCCACAACTTTGAAAAATCCATTATTAGTGCGAGTGTGACCAATGTGCCTGAGTGTCAAACTACACTTATGCAGGATTCTTTTCATTCAATACAAAATTACGTGGCTTGTTAGAATGCATCTATGCAGGCTTGTGGGAATACGTCTTAATCGTTAAGGTTTAGTTGTGACATCTGAGTGAATACTGAGTGCAAAGCCATATTGGCTGTGGCGAGTTTTCATAATTCATCTGATAAATTTTGCAAAACCTGCGTGGTGTTTTAAGTCTAGTGAGTTTGTCCGTAGTCGTGTCAACATACAGGTCTACTTAATTGTCCGGTTTGTGCAGCAAGGTTTTATTGATCGCTTTGAACGAGATCCCAGTCGTTTACAGCTCTTGTTTCTAAGTGATGCTGACAAGTCTTGCTACCTGATCCCGCAATCAGGGGCAGGAGCAACCGGGTAATTCTCCCCCGAAATTATCAAAAACATGTTCAATTGTTAGTTCAGTTTAATATATCAGCTGGGTGCGGTCCTGCTTGCTAAGTAAATGAAGTCGTAATTTGTAGTTTCGTTGAAAACCATGGCAATCCAATGCTTCTTTCTTTACAGATCAGGGCAATGCTTACTTGAACAGAAATGCCTTGTGTTGAAAATCTGCTGACAGCCTGCTGTGTAAATTGTCGTAATACTAATATATCTGGCTATTGCTGCCAATGAAGCGTTTATTGTGATTGTTACCGTAACATGGAGCATTTTCTTTGTAGTGTAGAAAGGATAAAGAGTTTTGTGAACGTCCATTTGCATTGCGCACTTGCAACATTACAAAGCAATGGAAAAGCACGCAAACAAGAAGCTATTTGAATGAAATGTGTATTTTGATAAGATTGTATATTTATTATATAATTCATAAAGTTTGTAATTTACTGAAAACTCCACTTACTCAGCCCTAAAATAATCATGCTCACTAAAACAAATATTTGCTCAGTGTAAAATTATCTTAGAGGGAACACTGATCGTCAGCAATTTGCAAATGATAAACAAAGTGTTGACCTTGCCCCCCCCTGGAAAAATTTCTGCGGACGTCCATGAATGATCGTGCTTTCTCGCTTTCGTTTTTTCGTGCTTTCACGCATTACGAATTGTTGTTTCTTTCCGTTCTCTTAATTTCGGTTTCAAAATAAACAGAATCAACCCGCTTCTTGTTATTATTTCATCAAAATTACCTGCAATAACAAATGGTATGCCCAAATTACTACTATGGGTGTTTCAGACTATTCCAAACGACAATTAAAAACTGTAAGGTTCCCCATTTGAAGAGCACTGATCTAAACCGCATCCAAGTGACTACGTTCACTTGCTGCAACATGCAAGTCAAACAGCACTACTGCACGATATTGGCTACTGCCGCCGATAATTGTGCTGTAACAAACGTAACCTACAACGAGAATAACTATTATGTCGTCACATGCACTGTTTATTGTTTATCTCGAGTCCTCTATGTACCTGCGCCGACGCCAGTGAATACGTCATATGCTTGTTATGTGCCACATTGCTTGTTAGTTCCGTAGCGGTGTAGTGTTAACGTTTGACCAGTTTTATCACTCAAACTTCTTCTAAACCAAGCGTAGACTTATTTCCTCGTAAATGTACGTATGCGAAAGTGATTGATTTACACACTATGGTGCTGTGAAGCATTGGGTCATTGCAAATCGACATCGCATCCCCCTCCCACCAAATCAGCCTGTGTCCGCTACTGGCCCCCCCTAGACTTACTGTCTGGATCCGCCCCTGATGGTGGGCAAACTGCGGCTCGCCGACATGTTTTGTGTGGCTTTTCTAAGCAATATCTCAAATTGATAGCAAGTTGTTGCGTCATAGTTACTGTTTGTTTCGTTTATCAACGTATTTACACGAATTCGTAAGGTTAGTTGCCAAGGACTTACGCGATTTGATGTAGTTCATTTTATGTAGAACTTGCATTCTTTATCGAACTGTATTTGATACTTCAAACTGATTTTGCGGCTCGCTGGTGCTTTTAGTTTTGTGGTAATAGCTCTTCCACTGAACAAGTTTGTCCAACCCTGTCCTATTGAAACACTTGATGTTTGCTGATGATATTTGTGTGTTTTGTCTAAGTGTACGTTGGTTTCAAGCATAAGTGCAATTTTGTTGTAAAATGTGAGGGGGACAGCTTGGTGTGAAACCAGTATATTACAAAACCTAAAGAGAAAACTGTGGGGAACATGGCATATTATATTCCCACTGTCTGAAAAAGTGGGGGGATGCGTCCCCGTGTCCCCCACCTAATTGCGCTCATGGTTGCAAGTACGGTATACTAGATGTGTGTCAAGCACATGCAGAATGGCATGGAATTATTTTCAACTGCAGCAAAACTGTTTGTATGACGTTTAAGACTAAGAGCGCAAACAGCACGGTCATCCCGTAACTGACGCTGGGTGGACAAAGTGTAAATTCTGTTACCCACTACAAATATTTGGGGATTGTACTAGACCTCTCAGGTGACAAAGACATTCAGAGATAACTGCGATATCAATTCTGTGCAGCAAACAAGCCTCGAGCTTTTTTTCCGATGTTCAAACGCAGCAAAAATGTACGTTTTCGTTCCTTCTGTACGTCCATGTATGCATCACAATTATTGTGTAATTTCAGGAAGGCATGCATCCAGAGATTGCGTGTAGCCTATAATTTTTGGTTCAGATCTCTATACAAACTGCCGTGGCGAGCGACTGTTAGTAGTCACCAGGTTCAATGCAATATTCCTACCTTTGAGGCTTTATTGAAAAGAAATGTGTACCTCTTTCTTGAATGATGCAAAAAGTCTAATAACGTATGGTTGCGTCCTTTGCTGCAGTCAGGTTGTTTATATTCGGGAGCACAAAAAAATTGCGGGGGCACTGCCCCCGAATGCCCCCCCCGTGGCTACGGGCCTGTGGGTGGGTGCAAGGAAACGGTTCACGTGCAGTGCTGCCGTTGACCCGCCATCAGTGCGGCATTCACTGCAAAAGCAGCTTCGTGGTCCACGGCGTAAGCAAGCGGAAAAGGACACCGCAGACCACTCGTGACAGTGCGAAAGGGTACAAAAGCGAGTATAAAGGAAAGTGGACCCAACCTCATTTGCTTTAAAACCAGCCTTACAACAAAGAGCTATCTCTAAAGTCTTCAAAACAAACATTGGCAAAGATTTCAATTAAATGCCTGCCATGTTTTGTGAATTAGTTTTCAAAAAATTAGTTTAACTTGATACACTGCAAACGGTCAGTTGAAATTCAAGTGTTTGATTTGCATAGAGTTACAAATGTGTGAAGGTGGTTTGTCGAGAAATCTTTGGAAAACTGTTTTAGTTTGGTGTCGACTGACGCTTACATTGGATATAAAGAAATTCATTGGAGTTAGAAAATGCATTCTTCGAAATTGAATAGATTTTGAGGTTTAGAAGTGCACACCTAAACATATGTGCGCACCGTAGCAATTTGCGGGCTTTAAGAAGAAAGCTCGGGCTCCAAAAAATAAAACAATTCAGTGTGTCATTTGAGCGCTTTGAAATAACTGGCTATATCCAACGAGACTTTGCTACACCTGCTTGTAGAATTAAGTTCCTTCCTTAGCAGCAAACACACAGCTGGCGAAGATGTTTGACACTGCTTTAATAAAACCATTGTTTGACCGAATAGTTGTGATTTCAAATAAAGCTTTCAGCTGTTTGAACTATCGTCTGCGAATTGAAATAATTCTTTAATATAGCTTGACTACATTGTTTTAGGTAAGGTCGGGCTGACTTTGCGTCTGTTCGAACAATCCACTGATACAGACCTCAGCAATTGCGGTCGTGTTAGCTCCAATAGAATAATTTTTGTCTTTAAAGAACGCATACCAATCAGCCCACTGTAAAAACGCTGCTGGTGAAATAAATATGCCAAAAAATGCCAAAGTTTACGTGGGTATTCACTTAGTTTCATGAAAGCAAGCCCAAATTTTCGTCCCAGTGCCCCGAGTGTTCAAAAGCAAACGTTGAAATCCGAGGGAACAACCGCAATGACTCAGAGCAAGATAATTACGAATAACTGGAAAACGATTGATATACATACATTGCTGCTTACAATCATATAGTTAGTAAGCAGAGCAACTAGAAGCTTAACTTTGGAATCTTAAACATCCACCATTCTTTTTTAAGAGCGTGTGACGTACGTACAAGAAATGTTTTCAAAATGGTCGGTAGGGATGAAAGCAGTCCTGTCGCCACGGGGCCTTTTTTGACATAGCTTCCCCAAACAAAATTTCAAGACCCCCAAAAAATAAAATTTGGAAATCTAGAAACCCGTTGCTTTTTTGTAAACCCATACTTTGTTACTTTTTGTATTAATTTTTTCAACCTGTTTTCTAAATTTCGTTTGCGTTACCGCAATATTGCCGCTGTTCGTATAAACCAGTGTTTCTCAAAGTGGGCGGAATCGCCCCCTTGGGGGCGATTTTAATGGGCAAGGGGGCGAAAAAATCAAAGGGGGCGATAGGGGGGCGAAAAAACACCAAGGGGATGAAAATGCTCAACCAATAATTGATGATCGAGTTAACTTCAGTATCCTACTATTATGACTTGTTAGTTCCTTGCAAATTTTAATTTACTATGCTAATCGTTGGAGGTTGTTGCTAAAGCAATTTGTCTGTTGAATTTTTACTCTGGATCGTCTATGTGCCTGGCTACAGTGTGGATTATTTCAGGGCTACGGAGCCGTCGTAAAAATGTCACAACTCCAGCTCCGGAGCTCTTCTTTTCATGAACATGGCTCCAGCTCCGGAGCTCTTGGTTTTCATGAGTGTGGCTCCGGCTCCGAAGCTCTCTTGTTTCATGACTCAGGCTCTAGCTCCGGCTTCTATTCGTTTTCACACATCAATACTTTAATTGTCTTGGTGTGCCTCAAGTAGAATGGAAAATTAATGAAATCAAGTGCACAAAACCAGGAAAATATACCAAACATTTTGAGTAATTTAATCTGGTAGTTTTTTACAAGCAGCGTTATTACCATGAGGAAATCAGCGAAAAAAACGACATACAAACAATTTGTCGAAAGACAGTCGCTGGTTTTGCCTTCAATGCCTGAGGACTTTTTGTTATTTCTTGCAACAGAGTCAACAAAATGGCTGTGTGGAAAACTACATTCGTGTCCGAGCATTTAAACACAGACCAGTCCCAATTGACCAAGTGTTTTGCACTAGTATGCTTTATCTGTTGTAGTATTGACGATTCCTGCTAACAGCGCTGCCCGGGCAAACCATACAAAGAGCGCAAAACATTGTCGACTCTCGTGTTTTCTTTCAAACACGCACACATTTGCATTAACCCAAATGCGAAGATGTGTTCAAAAGCCCTTTGTTTAAAGAAATAGTATGATATTCACATTTGATTTCTGCTGAAAACTTCCGATTTCTTATCTTTTGCACTCATAATAAGCAGTGATGAACCGCAAAGCAAGGCAGAATTTAACACGCTAACCTTAAGAGGAATCAAGACTGGTTACCGTGCTGAAAACGTAGATTTTATCCACAGATGAAAACTTCAAGAAAAGTCCACATTTGTTTACATTGATTTTTATACCCTCCTGATAACGTACTGCTATGCAAAGCAATGCCAGTTCGCTACCAATATTTACAACTTTCATGCTATGCTACTGCTTGTACACGTAATGTTTCCTAGTGAACTTCGCCAGTAATCTAGAAAAACGTGACAGTAAGCTTTGTGGTTACTAATAAAAATTTCTACTTTACTGTACAATGGCGTGTTGTGCATTCCACGCTTAAATCTGCACTGACTGCAATGGTATCATATTTTAATCATACTCCTTGCTAACAGCATGATTACACAGCTACAAAAGCTATCGATATTTTATTATATACCTACTCATTATAGCTCAGATCTTTTTAGATCGCTACACCACTACAGACCCGGTTTGATAATCTGACTAGAAAGAAGGATGTTGTGGTAGTTAACGTTTGTCTTACTTCCACAACAGTGGTTCTCAACCATTTCGCTGAAGGGAGCCAAATCCAAACCTACAAATTTTTGGATAGCCGTACAAAAAAAATTTTACCACAAGACAATTGACACGTTTTGTTTTATTGCATTAACGAAGCCTGTTACACAAAATTTTAGAGGTATTACTGAAAAACATTGCCCATCGAAAGGGATACTTTCCCAGCAAAGATTCAGACACTAAGCTCTTACAGAATATATATTTTGCCTCCTAAGAAGTAGGCATCTTCAGCTCTTATTCAAATAGAATATGTTACAGAAGGATTGCTAAAAGCCGCACAAAGGATACTTGGGAGTTGCATGCGGCACTTAGAACAGTGTTTGAGAACTATTGTTCAACAAGTAACACCACGCCTGCCAGCTACGATGTCACAGCCTTAGCGATTATTAAACCAAAGAAACATCAAAGGCTTGCAGATCCATTATTGCAGTCTGGTGTCGTAACTCATAACAATCGCGTTTAATGTGCTATAAAGAGCACACGTAAGTTTATTTGGCAAAACCTTTAGTATCTAGGAAAGGACCCGGAGCCGGAACTACCTCTCATATGGCCATAACTCCGGTTCCGGTCCTAAATTTTCAACTGAACTCCGGCTCCTGATTTTTAATTTGAGCTCCGGCTCCAGGCAAAATGCCCAGCTCCGGCGCTCCGACTCCGTAGGCTTGGATTATTTTCACAAGAATTCTGAACATAATATTAGCGTCGTCATACAATGGCTTAGTTCAGCTTTTTAATGGCTTGGTTCAGTTATTTAATACTTTCTTTAAATAAAATTCTTTAAATCTATTGCCCTGTGTTTGCTTTGTCAGGCTTGGGGGCGAAAATGACGTGTAGAGGGTAAAAAGGCGGCGATGGAATAAAAAAGTTTGAGAAACACTGGTATAAACCAAAGGTGGTAAAGCAATATACTATAACAGGCCAATTGATTTATGGGTTATCACGGGAGGTTGTAAAAAAATTTAATTTATCTTATGATAAAAATATAGCAAAGTACAAATGACATATTTTATAACTTTAGTACGTAATAGAGAAGAATCACTAGGCCTACAGGTTCTCTCTCTTGACTTACTATTTAGTTATCTGCTTACCTTATTTTGGAGCTTCGTTTTGACGCGATGTTGCGTTTTAACTTGAGCAACGAAATACATGACATGTGCCACATTGGTCACGCGGGCCTAAGGTTGCCAGACGTCCTTGAGCGCCAAAGACTGTCCTTGAATTTACGATCAAAACTCGTTTTGTCCTTGATTCTTGAAAAACATCTTGTTGTCCTTGAATATTTTCCGGTGTCCTTGAAAATTCTTGAATAGTTTTTAAATTGTTCATTTTCGAAATATTGATTACATTGAACATTCAAGAATCAAAAATAAACAGTGTAAACGAACAGAACAATGTGTAGATTTATTCCATCTTCAAACAGTTGTGAGCTAATAGCCTTTTCAAGATCGGTTGTGTGGCCATAATACGTTTTGTTTAGTTTTCAATTTCGTACATGGTTAGCTTCGCTTGACTTGCCAATACATCAAAGCTTGTTGAACGGGTGAAAATAACCGTGGGTGTCCGCAGAAATTTTTGCAGGAGGGCAACGTCGACATTTTGCTTACCTTTTTCAGGTTGCTCACGCTGCAATGCAAATGGACGTTCGCAAACTCTTTACTGCTTCTACACCCAATGATGGAGTCTCGAGACTTGGTCTCGGTCTCGCGATGAGTCTCGAGACCCATTTTTGCGAGTATCGGTCTCGGTCTAGAACAGTGGTTCTTAATCTGGGGTAAATTTACCCCTGGGGCAGTCCCGTCGCCACGGGGGGGCTTTGGTAGGCTTAGCCCCCCAAACAAAGCTCCAACCCCCCCAAATTGAAATATGAAACACTATAATTTAGGGGAATTTTTGTGAAGTTTGAATGTCAAGCCCCCCTGAATGAACTTAAAGCCCCCCCGTACAAACGTAACGCCCCCCTATTGACGACTTTCTGGCGACGGTTCTGCCCTGGGGGTAAATTTCATCTTGTAAGCGGGTAGATTTATTGAACCATAAATTGCAGCCAATGTAAATTTTTATAAATCATTATAAACTGTAAAAGTTTATTAATTTCGCATTTTCAATAAATGAGCACCTTTGTGTGTATTGTAGATAAATCTGGTAACCTTGTTTGATAAAAGGGTAAGATATGTAAAAAAAATTTAAGAACCACTGGTCTAGAAGGTTTCAGGTCTCAAGACTTGGAATATTACAAACAACTGGTAAAGTAAAAATTCTATAAAACAACGATTTTTTGTTTGTTGCGTTCACAGGTAAGAAACAACCTAAACAGGTACATTTTTTAAAAAAATTTCGGCAAAATGCACAAATTTCGAAGTCTCGAGTCTTAGCCTCGGGATTTTTTATGAAGTCTCTCTCTCGAAGTTTTAACCAGGTCTTGGTCTCGAAAGTTATGGTTTTGACTACATCACTGTCTACACCGCACAAAGAAAATGCCCCATGAAAGCACGCGCTCCATTCGCATATCTTTTGAAATCTTTTTCATGTGGAGCTGTATACGAGTTTGTCACAAGGGTGTACTTTCGTTACAGCTTTTGCTCAGTTGGCGCAGAAATGTCGTTACCATTGTGAACTCCACACAACTGAGTCTGAAATGGACTTGAACTATCAACATCTACGTTTGCGGTTCTCTCAATGTACTGGTTGAACAGAACTCACTTCTGAAATCTTTTGTTCCAATTCTTTTCTGAACTTCAGCTATCAGAAATCCTTTTTCTTTTCATCAACTGCCAAATTCTATTTTGCGAGCACTTTCTACAAATAAGTCAAAATTTAAGAACAATCAACGACCAGATCAACATCACCGGTGAAAAAACAAGTAAGTTAGACACTCTCGCCCGCAACTGTTTCAAACAATGTGAAATATACCTGTATCTTAACACGACTATCGGACGACTTTAAAGAACGTTACTAAAATCAGAACACCACGCAGGCGTAAAAACTGAGCAGATGAATTATGAAAACTCGCCCCAGAAAATATAACTTTGGATTTAGTCCAGGGTTTTTTCAAGGTGTTTTAAGGACCCGATTCAGGTCTCTAGAATTGAAAATCGACTCCCTAGAATCAGAGAAAATCGGGTTTCTAGAATCAGAGAAATCGGGTCCCTACAGGTCCATACCGGGTACCTAACATTTTCCTTAAAAAAAAACCTGATTTAGTCTTCGCTCACAAGTCAGAACTAAGCCTTGACGATTTAAGACGTTCTACCACAAGCCTTTCATGGAAGTATTTCTAACAAGCAGTTCTTACAGTGTGAAAAGAAGCCTGCATATGCATAGCTTAATTAAGTTACGATAGTTAATGCGTTTTTCTCATGTGACTGTTGACCTCAGACATCTATGCAGGTGATGCAGCGCGGCAATGACTACTGATAAGGGAAGACACGTTGTTTTATACTGTATGGAAAGACGCAGGGGTGAATCTGTAGCAGTGATTCCGCTTCCACAAGTTTAAAATCCATTATAATGTGAGCATGTGAGTGTGATCAATGCACCTGAGTGAATAGCTTAAAGTAGTGGACATGAGTGAACCGCTAGCTCATCACTGCATCACACCAGAATAGTGAAGCTGGCGCTTGTGCAATGTGAGTGCAATACGGGTAAATAAAGTGTTACTGCAAGAATTAAATCAATTAATAGGAATCAAGATGCTGACTTCAGATTTTCTAAACATTTTTTATTCTTAGTCCCAATTTCCAGGGGAGAAAATGCCCGTTGCGCCCACGAAAGTAGCCCACCGTATCTCTTTGAAAAACAAAATGTCCTTGAAAAAATTTCGAGTGATCTGGCAAACCTAATTTGTAAAGAACATTGGAGTTGGAGTCCAATCCAATGGACAGTTCCCATTTCGAGAATAATTTCAAACGAACTATAAGTTGTTCAGCAACTCGGGCCATGGGCGTCGGAAGGTTATTTCCAGGGGGGCACTAGTGGATTTTTCGAAAAATTTTCCAGGGAGGATCCAAAAGTGGAGGAATTCGTTTTTTCCCACTCGAAATTAAGAAAACAACCCTTTTTTGCTGAAATTTTCAAAATTCGACGCCCATGAAATTTTCAAAATTCGACGCCCCCCTTCCGACGCCCATGACTCGGGCTAACATGAATGAGCCTAGTATGCAGAGGACTTACTGGCGTTATCACTGCTCTGTGACGTAGGCTACTTAACAATTCTCAGTTATCATGAGAACTTCTCATTTATTGTTATGTAACTAACGTAACAGAGCAACGATAATGCCAGCCAGAATGAAAGCAAATGAAAATTTGAGTGACACAAGCGTCGAACGGTTTTATTCAGTTCGAATAAATCCTATGATGAGCCCGAGTGACGCTGTTGACCTGGATCACCCCTGAAACAACCTATTTGAATTTCAGATGGTTCGGCGATACGTTTTCATTTGGTGTAATTTTGTCTAAAATAGTGTAATTTAGATCTCCATTACGATGTATAAGTTATGACGTCATATTTCAATGCTTGTGACGTCACAGTTGCCAATTCAAACTACAAAAATGTTCTATACTTTTTTTGACGTTTATATACTTGTGCCACCCACTTTGTAAAAGGCTCCGCCATCCATGGTTTGATAAACAGAAGTAACAAATGAACTACGTAGCAGAGGTCTTTGGAGCTACTTAGGTAAGTAGTTTGAAAAGTAGCCATCGATCCAAAGTTAATCTAAAGTCAGTCGCGTAACATGGTAAGGTTTCGAAACTGTAACTTGTTACTTTCCTTCCAGCATGAAAAGCACGGCAACCACCTATACCTACAACGAGAAAACAATATTTCATTTCCAAAGGCTGCTATCTCAAACTACTGTAAGGACTGCTTTCAAGTGTCTGTAATTCCTTCTCACACAAAGTATTGTTCAATAATAACATGCTTGGGCATCGGAAGGATTTTTTCAGGGAGCAACAGTGGATTTTTCCAGGTGGCGACCAAAAGTGTTTTTCCAGGCAGGACAACAGTGGTAAATTTCATTTTTTTTTTTTAAATTTCATTTTACCAACTCAAAACTAGCAGAAAAACGTTTTTCTACAAAAAGTTAATAGAAAAATATCAAATTTCAAAATCCAGAGGGAAAAAAACCTTTCCGGCGCCCATCAGAACATGTGAATGACTTTCTATTTAATTAAAAAGTGAGACTACTGAAGTACGTCACTTTGGCCTAAGAGATACTGAAGTAAACGCAGAAGTAAGACATTGAAGTAAAAGCAGAAAATTTATATTTCCCATAAATGAATCCACTCAAGTAAGTACTCAAGTAGAAAAAGTCTACCAAAGTAAAACTGCTTTGCAAAGGTGGACGTATAGTTTCATTTTTTTGACTCCGCATCCGCTCCTCCTAGAGACGCCGGAGCAGCGGTAGGGCAGAGGGCACTAAAAGAGTTGAGGGCAATGGAAACTTATAAGAAACAAAAAAATCGTTTCCAATCTGTTTGCTTCGTCAAGCAACAATGTTGACCTCAATAATAATAACAGAAATAATAGAAAACCATTCTGACTTCTGGATGTGCGAATACCTGTAATAAAATTGTTTCAGGTTGATCTTAATAAACCATGAAACTACCTATGGTACTGTTATGAACAAAGCACTTCCGCCCCCGTTGCCCCTCTTTTGAAAGGGCAGGGGGCAATGTCCCCGCTCTCAGGCGTCCTTGGCTCCTCCTCCGCAAATGATGGAAATAATCAAGTCTGACTCCGCCGTGGCTCCGCTAAGTTCCAAATTCTACAACAACATGTATGCATGTTGCTGACAGTTTTTCTTAATGTAATTCCAAACTGCATAACTTTTTTTTGTTAAAAGAGATCTCTTTGGATGCTTGAAACAAACAACTTTAAGTAGACCATGATAAAACTTTTTGATAGTTAGTGTAACATCAGGTATTATGGCATTGTGCTTTTTCATAGCCGAGTTTAGTGCATTGCGAACGCATTTACAGCAAATAGCAAAGCGTCATGCCATCTAAAAAATACTCTTTACGCTTGCCTTTTAGTAGTTTAAATCATTCCTTTTCATCCTGTTGCGATCAGGGCCGGTTTTAAGCCTATTTTATCGATTTCGTCAAATTGGGCCCTGCGCCTCAAGGGGCTCCGCGACAGAGTTACGGTTTGAAACTTTACGAGAAGTATACTAGGCCACAACTTAAAATCTGCGCTGTTTTGTTCCTACCCGGGTGAATGCTAGCAGAGGCCAGGGATATTTGAAACTCCTGGTTGGAAGTTTCTAAATACCTTGACAGAGATGAACGGATTTATGTTTTTCAGATTCAAATCCAATTCAACAATTTAATTTCATAATACAATCCAAACCGAAGATAATCTCAGTGCATCAGAAGGCACTTACTTATGACTGAAAAAAAAATCCCAAACATCATCCAATGATATATCATCCGTGAGTACAGTTGCAATCAACATGTATGATGACCCAATTAGTTAACCAGCACATATAAATAAATATGTAAGAAATCATTTAACAATTACAGATTCTCTATTATTCCAGTGAACGGCTTTCCAAGAAATGATAAAAGATTGTGCTTTAGTTTTTCAAAGTTTCTCTGTTAAAGGAAACTTCCAAATGGGGAGCGTGTTGAAATATACCTTTGATTGTTATTCACTTTCAGTCTGCTCATTAAATTTATTGCTTTTACTGCAAACGTTTCAGTAAGAACACAACTCGTGCCCCCATGAAAATTTATTGACGCTCCTGGGGAGGCGTGCCCCCTGGTTAAGAACCATTGATTTACAGCATTTCGTAATGTTATTATTACTTTGAGGATTTACTTAACAATGCCCGTAACAGTTGTATCGGGTGAAAGACGTTTTTCAAAATAAATTGAAACATGCGAGCAACGATTTCACAAGAGAGAGTAAACAATTTGGCAATGCTATCTATTAGGCCAGGGGTTCTCAACCTTTCTCTGACCATGTACTGTACCCCTTCAGCATTCCGACAGATGAGCATTTACTCCAGCATCTCGAAAGATATGCTGAAGGAGTACCCCTTCAGCATTTCGATAGATGAACATGTACCCTAAAATTTCTTACGACAAAATATTTGATCATGATTAATCACAGATATATCTAAAAATAAGCATATAACGGCTTTTGAAAATAACATTCACTGATATATGTATAAATATTTGGAAATCAAAGATATGTAAATATATATTTATCTTCTATTGCTAACCTTAAATGTACCCCTTCGGATAGGCAAATGTACCTCTTGGGGTACATGTACCCCCGGTTGGGAACCTCTGTATTAAACAATGACATCGCTAAAATCATTGACCTCGAAAATATATTGAAAACTTTGCGAGTAAACAAAGCCTGAAAATGCTGTTCTTATTGCTACTCATGTTGTTGCGTAGCATTTGCCACCAGGTTTCAAATCAAGCAGATAAATTCGATCTTCTGGCTATTATTTCATTATTTTGCCGACGTTTAGCCCGTTTAGCCCACCTATTCAAGTAAGCTTCGTCAGGGCAATGTTTTTTAACCACATATAACATGCAACTTACCAATAACAAGAAACAATGAGCAGTATGACGCACGAACACAAAAAACGCAAAACTGACCATCACCTTATAGGAAATCGGTGACAGTATGCCAGAGAAAAGACGTAGAAGTGTAAAATGAAAAACGCTGGGAGATGACATTGTAGCCCCCCTGAATTTGCCTGAAAAGCCTTTTTCTAAAAAAAGTTACATAAGCATTATGCCTGCAATTGTAATACTTGGTATTTCAAAAAAAATAATTAAAACTTTCATTATCTTCACACAATTTTAGTATATCAAGCATTTAATTTTTTAGTTAAAGATGAACATACTACACAACATAAGAACATATGTAAACCTTTACTTGTATAGAGTTGGGCCCGGCCATCAGTTTTCCAACTGGGCCCCGCAATTCCTAGCACCGACCCTGGTTGTGATAATACCTTCCCACTAGGTTCAGTATGCCTACAGCACCATTACAAAACTTGTTCTTGATGAAGTGTTTGCAACTTTACTTTAAACTTTGTATTGTTATACGAAACATGCACCCTTGTGATGTAACAATGCTCAAGTCAGTGTTAGGTCTAGAATTCTAAGTAAGCCTCATTCGATGGCTGTCGAGAGCAACTTACTTTTTTTGGAACAGCGTTGCTTTATAATACTCGTATATCAACACAAGGAGAGCGTCTAAGGCTGGGCTATATTACAGAATCCTGACAATAACTATCAATCGCACGCAGGGTTGCATCCAGCTGTTATTTTCTGGGAGGCAAAATTATTGTAACTTGTTGTTGTACCTAACAACTAAACATGTTTTTGAAATTTTCTGGAGGGCAAACTGCCCGGTTGCCTCCCTAGTTGTGGGTCTGATCACACGCAAGCCACTAGTAAACAACGTGAGTACTAAGTAGGGTTCAGGTACGATGGCTAGTTCCCCACAAAAGGCCATATTGTTTAGCTCTATATCCTGCCTGACTTGAAATTTTCAACTGATTGCAAAACCACATGCATGACTGAAGGTTTGTAAGCGAGTAGGCGCTCGATGTTGCATGTCCAAATTGCACAAGGTTTTGCGTAGTACACTTTCAAGAGATGCAAAAACTAGCAACTAACCTTTGACCTTAGAAAAAAGATCAACAATGCTGTGTCAGTAACAAGCATGCTTAAGTAACTCCATAAAACTTTCCAAAAAAAATTCAAAGCAATAGTGGCTTCAGCTTTGAGAAAATGCAGAAAATATCAAACTCCTCCGCTTCACGTCCGCCAACAAAAAGATTCTTAGACTCTTCTGTTTACTCGTGACTGACCACCGCTGACCCTTGCATTGCTTCCTCTCAAAAAAACACTG